>Ga0182030_10002698_pt1 | contig 37763 bp, 36 predicted proteins | sample 812S3MmetaG_FD_121299 | JGI IMG/M metagenome (GOLD analysis project Ga0182030, IMG submission 121299) | Permafrost microbial communities from Stordalen Mire, Sweden - 812S3M metaG (Illumina Assembly) | ecosystem: Environmental > Terrestrial > Soil > Wetlands > Permafrost | place: Sweden...
CCGGCGGCTGCGAAAATCGATGCGAATAAGACGATTAAAAAAATCTCGCCCGAAGAAAACGGACGAAGAAAACCTCGACGTTCAAACCGCCGGAATTAAACGGTAATCAAGTCGCCGCTGACAGGCGGCCAAGCCGGCTGCGTTGATACCGCCGAACTGCGCCTGGATTCACGGTGAACTGAAGCGCCACCGTCACGTGACTTTCCGGCAGCTGCTGTGGGAAGAATACGCTGGACGTTTTGGCGCCGCGGCGTATCGGCGCAGCGCGTTCTGCCTGATTTATCGGCGTTGGGAGAAACGGCTGAAGCGTTCGATGCGCCAGCGGCACTTCGCCGGCGAGAAGCTGCGCCTTATTTCACGCGTTTAGTTCTGAAGTGGATTTCCATACCAGCTTTCTGGAAGCGAAGATTTTTGGGTATCACGATGGCGGTAAGCACGCCGTCGATCCATCAGTGTCGGCGCGTATCATAATAATTGGCACCACTTCGTTTTTGAACGACGTGGTGATCGCCGTGGAGTCTTTCATCAAGGCAATGTTGACGGACTTAGACCTGCGATCTCGTGTCAATCAGCGCCTTCCAAGAGTGTTGACGACATTTCCAGTGGAGGCATGAATGCCTTGAGCGTCAGCGGGGCGCATCCGGTAGGCGAATTAATTGGCCTTCCAGAGCGTTGAAAGCACCAAGGAAATAAAGGCAGCCATGACTGTAAAACATATCCTTTTGCAGTCTTGTTTTTGCTTCATTGGGAGGAGCAAAAATCAACAACGCAGTCGGGTGTGCGAATTTGGATAGCAATTTAATGCTGAGACTAAAGTGTTGTCCCATTCCGCACTCTTGAGCCGCGTCACGGACGCGCTTAAACGAGCCGTCCAGGGACTCGATTCCTTCCGAAGTGGCCCTTTCTGAGAGGGTCCGCTTTGCGTTCGTAAATGAATCGAGCCAGTCGGCATCCTGGGCGGTCGCCTTGCCCCACTTTGAGAACACATCATATAGGTCGTTTGCGTCTCGCCCGGCATCTTCGAAAAGACGGCGAGCATTGTCCCTGCTCTTTGCGCTGTAGAGTGCCCACACAGACAACTCCAACAGGTTGCGGGCACGCCATGCGAGCAGCGACGCGTCACCGCGATTCTCTTGGTAGGCGCGTTTCAGAGCTAAATATTCGGCAAAGGTTTGCGCGCTCAGCGACGCGAACACTTCCACCCACCATGCGTTGTCTGGACCCGGATGGTCTGCTAATCGTTTGATTTGTTCGTTGACGGCCGCCCATCGCCCCGACGAAGCGATATCCGCCGCTTCATCCACCCACCGTGAAAGATCAGCAAGCATAAACACTGTCTCCGCAGGGGGCTGACCATAGAGCGCTTCTAACCGGAGGGCTATAGCGGTATTGCCTCTTGATAACCTTTTTTATTCGGGAAAAGTTTATTGACTGGAGAGCGGAACAAACCGGGGGCTGGATCGACCGTCAGATCTTCTGACAAGCAAAGCGACCGCCTGGATCCGGTTACTCTGCAAGAATGTTCCCGGCGGGCCTGTATCCGCTCTAGTGGTTGTGACGAGGGAATGCCCTGGCGATCCGCTGAAAGCGCAGCGCGTCCTCGATACAAGCGCCCCCCGACAGTTGGCCGACTGTCTTGCGGTACAACGATTGCCATGGCGTGGCATCCGGCGGTATCGGTTTGACACCTACCAACTTGCGCCGTTCGATCTCGGCTTCGTCAACCAGCATGTCGCAGCGGCGGGCGGCAAGATCGACGCGGATAATGTCCCCGGTACGCAACCAAGCCAAACCGCCGCCCGCCGCACTCTCTGGAGCAGCATTGAGTATTGACGGACTATCGGACGTACCTGATTGCCGCCCGTCGCCTATCGTCGGGAGGCTCGGAATACCTTGACGAAGCAACCGGTCTGGTGGCTGCATATTTACGACCTCCGCCGAGCCCGGCCATCCGATTGGGCCAGCACCGCGCATCACAAGAATCGAGCGCTCATCGATTTCCAGTGTCGGGTCGTTGATTCTCGCGCGGTAATCCTCCGAGCCTTCAAAGACAACCGCTTTCCCCTCGAAAGTTCCTTCCTTCCCTGGTTCAGAAAGGTAGCGTGCCTTGAAGTCTTCTGAAATTACGCTCGTCTTCATGATCGCGAAATCGAACAAATTGCCTCGTAGGACAAGAAACCCGCCTCGCTTCTTCAATGGCTGCGCATATGGCCGAATGACTTCACGGTCCAAAGGTTCGTGCCCCTGAAGGTTATCTCGGACAGATCGACCAGTGACGGTGGCACAAGTGCCGTCCAGAACGCCCGCCTCCAGCAACTCCCACATCACGGCTGGAATTCCGCCCGCGCGGTAGAACCGCTCGCCGAGATAGGCTCCGGCCGGTTGGACGTTCGCTAAAAGTGGTATCTCGTAACCGTACGTATTCCAGTCCTCAGTATTCAATTCCACCCCGGCATGTCTTGCTATAGCCGTTAGGTGCGGCTGGGCATTCGTTGAGCCGCCGATGGCTGAATTCACGCGAATCGCGTTCAAGAAGGCCTCTCGCGTCAAAATCTTCGAGGGTGTAACCCCCTGTTCCGCCATCTCGACGATGCATCGACCCGTGCGATAAGCCATCTGAGCGCGAGCGCGATACGCGGCCGGTATGGCGGCGCAGCCGGTGAGCGACATACCGAGAGCTTCGGCTAATGCGTTCATCGTCGATGCTGTGCCCATCGTATTGCAGTGGCCGACCGACGTAGCCGAGTCAAGAGCCATATCGAGAAACTCTTCTTTGTCTATGTCTCCGGCTGCGTATTGTCGACGTGCTTCCCAGATGACGGTGCCAGAACCGGCCAAGCGATTCTTGTGCCAGCCGTCAAGCATCGGGCCGCCCGACAATACGATCGAGGGAATATCGACTGTGGCCGCAGCCATGAGCGCTGACGGAGTTGTCTTGTCGCAGCCTGTTGTGAGTACCACCCCGTCCAGCGGGTAGCCGTATAAGATCTCCACCAGCCCAAGGTATGCCAGATTGCGATCTAGCGCCGCAGTGGGTCGTTTGCAATTTTCGAATAATGGGTGTGTCGGAAATTCCATGGGAATTCCGCCTGCGTCGCGGATACCGTCTCGAATTCGACTTGCGAGACCCAGATGGCCGCGGTTGCAAGGCACAAGATCGCTGCCGCTCTGCGCAATACCAATGATTGGCTTCCCCGCGCGAAGTTCCTCCGGCGTTATCCCATAGTTCATGAATCGCTCCAAGTAGAGCGCCGTAAGATCGATGTGGTCCGGGTTATCAAACCAATCTTGGGACCGCAGACGCGCCCTCTTCTCTGAATTCATGACAGTACCTTGATTGAAATGCACGAACTGAGAATCTTGCTCCAGGCCGCCCTGCTAAACCCGACCGATGAGACCGCGCCCCGCTAAATTACGAATTAGGTTGAGGGTTCCGAATGTCCAAGATGGGATAACATCACAGTGATCCACCCAATTGATTAGCGTGCCGATAGACGGGACAGATATTCGGACTTCGTCACCAATTTCATGTGTGAAGCCGGAGCCTGGCGCTTTGCGGTCTTCGATCGGCGAAAACATCGTGCCCAAAAACAGCATGAAGCCATCGGGATACTGATGCGACGCCCCAATCGTGTGGTCGACCAGATCTGAAGGCGAGCGGGAGATAGCACTCATGGGGCTCTCGCCTGCGAGTTGAAATCCATCCGGTCCTGACACTGTCAAGGTGACCGTAAGTTCCTCAATGTCGCTTACTGCAAAGCTTTCGTCCAAAAGGCGAATAAATGGGCCAATCGCGCAGGAGGCGTTATTGTCCTTAGCCTTACCCAAGAGTAATGCGGACCGACCCTCAACATCCCTCAGATTAACGTCATTGCCAAGACTTGCGCCAACGATCACCCCGCGAGAATTCACGGCGAGCACGACTTCGGGCTCAGGATTATTCCAACTTGAAATCGGATTTATGCCGACGCGTGAACCGGTTCCGACAGCTGACATAGGCTGGGCCTTCGTAAAAATTTCAGCGTCCGCCCCGATGCCAACTTCAAGATATTGGGACCACAGGTCCATCTTCTGCAATAGTGCCTTGACGTCCCGAGCGGCATCGGAGCCTGCCTTGACGCCGCGCAGATTGTCGCCGACGATTTGTCGAAGTGCGGATCGGATGTCTGCTGCCCGCATGGGATCACCCTTCGCTTTCTCCTCGATTACGCGTTCGAGCATGCTGCTGGCAAATGTAACCCCTGCGGCCTTGATCGCCTGCAGGTCACACGGCGCGAGCAGGCTACCCGCCGGGCCTTCGTTCCCTCCATCGCTCAGAAAGTCGTCCAACTCCCCAAGCGCCGGGAATTGGCGTCGATCTCGCATCTGATTGTTTAAATCGGGCAGCTCAAGTAACCCAGCCATGGTGGCACTGACTGACGACAAGTCGCGAACGACATGGTTGTCCAGAAGGACGACACTCGGTCCCGAGCCGCGATTCGACCAAACACGACCAATTAACGTTCCTTGCCCCAATTCAATGGGGAGGATCTCGGAGGCGAGCATACGACGCATCACCAGTAAACTCCTTCGCCAAACGTGTGCCGCCGACACCCCATACAAATGCCGATTGCTGTGTACAGATTACGCCGGACCCACCCGCGTGCCGCAACCGCGCATATTACAGCCACTGCTATATCCTTCTCGTGTGCAGGATCCACGCGCCCCCTGAATATGCTTCTGTGATTATGGCAATGTATACATTATGCTATCATAAGATTGAGCTCTTCCAGAAGTAAATGCGAGTGCTGTGTTGCCAATCAAGACGGAGCGCCCCTCTGCACTTTCAGATCCGGCGGAGCGCTTGTTGCTCTTAAGTAACTGTAACTTATGATTATTGATGAAATGCTGCGGTACTAAAAACGGCTATTATGAAAACCATTACAAACAATTAGATTGGATCGCTATATGAAAATGTGGATGTCCAGATCGCATTAATTTATACTTCCTTACACAAGAGGCCAAAGGAGGGCTTAGAACCAGGGTGCTTGGTGCTGCGTGGGCGGCATGCATGCCAACTAGGACAAAGCCTAAACATATCGTGATTTCTCAATCAACCAATAGGAACGTTGCGCGGGCCGCGGCCCTTAACGACTTGAGTGACGCCACTGCGGCGGCCGCGCACGAGTATTCGGCACGTAATCCTCGGAGCCGCGCACTTTACGAGCGCGCTAAGCATGTTATGCCCGGTGGTAACACGCGATCCGCGTTGCATTTCGAGCCGTTCCCGCTCTACATGGTCAAGAGCAGTGAAGCCCGTGTTGAGGACGCCGACGGTCATCAATACCTGGATGTGCTGGGTGAATTCACAGCGGGTCTGTACGGGCACACCAACCAGCGAATCCTTCAGTCTGCTCTCGCTGCGGCCTCCTCTGGAATCGGAAATGGGGCGCCGGGCATTCAGGAAATTGAGCTCGCTGAGGTGCTATGCAAGCGGTTTCCATCGATGGAGCGGGTGCGTTTCTGCAATTCCGGGACCGAGGCCAATCTATACGCGCTTTCGTTGGTGCGCGCCGCCACAGGTCGGTCGAAGTTTCTCTGCTTTTTAGGCGCTTATCACGGAGGTGTTTTCGTTTTCGGGGAGGGCGGCAATCCGATCAATGCTCCTTATGATTGGACTGTTTGCGCCTACAACGATTCCGAGGGCGCCGCAACGGCGATCGATAGGCTCGGTGAGCAGCTGGCTGCGGTTATCGTTGAGCCGATGATGACCAATGCGGGGTGTATTCCGGCGACTGCACACTTTCTGCAGACTTTGCGGGCCAGCTGCGATAGGACCGGTGCCGCGCTGATCTTCGACGAAGTGGTTACTTCTCGCCACGGCGCTGCTGGCCTGCAGGGCCATTATTCCATTGTCCCGGATTTGACCACGCTCGGGAAGTACATAGGCGGGGGCTTTTCCTTTGGAGCGTTCGGTGGTCGCGCCGAAATCATGGAACGCATGAATCCCGGCCAGCCGGATGCGCTCCCGCACGCCGGCACTTTCAACAACAACGTGTTTTCCATGACGGCAGGAGCCACCGCGCTCCGGGAAGTTTATACTACTGAGCGTGCGACACAGCTGTTTCAGGTAGGGCAGGCTTTAATGGAGCGTTTGAATGAGTTGTGCCGTGCAAATGCGCCGGGTGCGCAGTTCACAGGCCTTGGCTCGACCATGAATATTCATTTTCACCGAGGTACCGTCAATACACCTGAGGATTTAAAGCACCAACCTAAAGGGTTATTGACGTTGCTTCACTTCGACTTGATGGCGCGAGGAATTTATGCAGCGCGGCGCGGGCAAATCAATCTCAGTCTACCGATGACGCAAAACGATCTTGAATCGTTGCTTGAGGCCATACAGGCATTTCTTGTGCGACGCGCATCTCTTATTGACGCGCTGACTTAGAAATACAGCCCGAGCACATCATGGAGCTTCACTCAACTTTGGAACTCCGGAACTTGCCGGATCGGTTAGCGGATCACTTGGTTATCATGATCGCCAAAGGCGAACTGAAACCTGGTCAACGGATCTTCGAGAAGGAAATCTGCGAGATACAAGGCGTCAGCAGAATTCCGGTGCGCGAGGCGCTAAGACTCCTGCAGGCGCAGGGAGTAGTGCGAGCGGAGCCCAATCGCGGCACTTTTGTAATCGAGTTCACTTCCACTGAAATGCTGGAGATGCTCGAACTCCGGCTCGGTGTCGAGCGCATAGCGCTGCGAAGGATTCTGGAACGCGGGACGCCGAAGCCACATATATCGAGTCATTTCTCCGATGTGCTGGATGCTATGCATCGAGCAGCCACGCTGCATGATCAGTTGGCGTATTGCCAGGCGGATCTTTCGTTTCACAATCGCCTCATTGACCTGTCCTATAGCCCGGTTCTGGGTCCGATGTGGCAATTATTATCGCGCGGTGTGCTTGTATATCTCATGCAAGAACATGACGCAGATTTCAATTACGAGCGATCCATCTCTGAACACGAACGGCTCCTGACACTCATCCAGTCTGGTAAGAAAGAGGCGGTTGATGAGGAGATCGAACGGCACATCATGAGTGGAATCCGGCTCAAAAGAAAAACCCAGCAGCGTCTTTCAAATGAAGTTAAATCAGGCACCACAACGATTCGCGACGCCAAGCCGCCCCGTCGATGAGGGGTGATACGCGAGGTCTCGGCCGCACGAATCTTCGCCTTTCACCGGTCGGCATGGGTGGCGTGCCGTTAGGCGAGATTTACGGTCGAATTGAGGAACGTAATGCCGAGGACACCCTGACGGCGGCATGGGATGCGGGGATTCGGTATTTCGACACGTCCCCCTGGTACGGTCGCGGCTTAAGCGAATTGAGATTTGGCCACATGCTGCGCCAGAAGCCGCGCGGTGAGTTCGTGTTGTCAACCAAGGTCGGTCGAACATTTCATCGACCAAGCGATCCGGCAACGTTTCGCGGCGGCTTCTGGAAGGGAGGTCTGCCCTTTGAGCATCGATTCGACTACACCTACGACGGCATCATGCGCTCTTATGAGCAGAGCATGATGCGACTGGGTCTTAATACGCTGGACCTGCTGTTTATCCACGATCTCGATATAGTGGAATTAGGATCAGCCGACTTGGTTCAACACCATCTTCGGGATCTTGAGCGCTCCGGGTGGCGTGCGCTCGAAATGTTGCGGCATTACAAGGAGATTGTCGCCATCGGGGCCGGGGTGAATATCATGGGAACTATCCCAGAATTCCTGTGCAGGTTCGACGTGGATTGTTTCCTCGTCGCAATGCCATTCACCCTCCTGGATCAAGCGCCGCTAGAGGAGGAATTCCCTCTATGTGCCGAACGCGGTGTCGCGATCATCGTCGGCTCACCGTTCGCATCAGGCATCTTGGCCACCGGTACTCGCGTGGAGCAGACATATTATAACTACGCGCCGGCAATGCCCGACGTGATAGCCAAGGTACAACGCATCGAGGCCACGTGCAATTCATATGGCGTATCGCTGAAGGCGGCTGCCTATCAGTTTCCACTGCGAAATTCGATCGTCACAAGCGTCGTATCCGGAGCGGCCAGCCGCCAACAAGCCATAGAAAACGCAGGACTGTTGGATATCAACATTCCCCAGGGCTTTTGGGCAGATCTCAAGAGCCAGGGTCTGCTGCACGCCCTGGCGGACTGAGCTTGAAGGGATCCTCTGATGAGCAAAGTAAATGAATTGCGCGGTCGCGCCGCTGTAGCCGACGCCAAGGCTCTCCCACTTAAGAAGTCAAAACCGCGCATCGCACTGCTAGGACTTGGTCGAATGGGCCGTGCGTTTGCGGTTCAATTGTGTCGTGGTGACCTTGCTATAAAGGGTTGGACACGATCAAACCGCGCCTATGAAAACGTACGAGGATTAGAGGTCACGAGCGACGCATCGGATGCCGTGCGCAATGCGGATATTGTGGTCACAATCCTCGCGGACTCCGCCGCCGTATCAGCCGTTCTCTTCGATTCGCACCTTGTCGATCTGATTCGACCTGGCGCGATCGTGATTGACATGGGAACCACAGGCCCGCATGCCGCTCGCGAGCACGGCGACTTGCTGGCTCGGCATCAGATTGATTATCTCGATGCGCCGGTATCAGGAGGAGAGAGGGCCGCGGAGCGAGGGCAGCTTACAATCTTTGTTGGCGGCGATCCGATCGTTTTCCAGCGCGCCCGACCCTTTCTTGAGCGATTGGGGCGGCCCCGTCTCCTGGGCCCGATCGGTACGGGCCAAACTGCAAAGCTTGCTAATCAAATCATTGTGGCCGTGAGTATCGCCGCGGTTGCAGAGGCCCTACGTTTCGCTGAGCGATACGGACTGCATGCGGCAGAGCTCATCGACGCGTTGCAGGGCGGCTTCGCTGACAGTACCATCTTGCGGCAACATGGCATTCGGATGGCTCATCGCGACTTCACAGCGGGGGGCGCATGTCGTCTGCATCTTAAGGATTTGCGGCTGATTAAGGATATGATGGGAGGAGACATCGCATCGCTCCGACATACGTCGGCGAGCTTCGAGGGATTTGAGAAGCTGGTGGCTACCGGTTTCTCGGAGGCCGATCACAGCGCCTATTTTGAGCTGTACGAGGACGTACTCCCGCAAGATCCCCCCACGTGAACGGTCGGCGACGCAAATCTGGCATGCAAACACCGGTCACCACAAAGAAAGTGCCGCCATCCGCATTTCGTATGCTCCTGGGTCGATCTTTCGAAGAGCTGGTCAAAAAAGGTCTAGGCCAAACGGTGGCGCGAAATCTACGGTGGGGGGAGGGTCCGGCATGGTTGGCGGACCAGGAGCGCTGGCTGTTTTCCGACATTCCTAACAATCGAATTATGGAATGGTCAGCCATCTCCGGGCTTGCGACATACCGGCAACCGGCTCATTACGCCAACGGTAACTTTATCTGCGCAAATGGTGACTTACTGACCTGTGAACAAGAACTGCGACGGGTCATCCGATCAAACGCAGACGGCACTTCATGGGTTGTGTGCGACCAATACAGGGAGCGTAAGCTTAATTCCCCGAATGACGTCGTCGAAAAATCTGACGGCACCATCTGGTTCACAGATCCGACTTACGGGATTATTTCCGATCTTGAAGGTCGTAAAGCTCCCGCCGAGCAGGAACATTGCGGTGTTTACCGCTTCGATCCGCGCACCGGCCAAGTGATCAGCCAGATCACTGAGCTCGAGATGCCGAATGGTCTGTGCTTTTCGCCCGCGGAGGATATTCTGTTCGTGGCCGATAGTGGAGCGGACATGGGGCCCCACGTAACATTTAATCCTGACGGACCGCGCGACGTGTATGCGTTCCCCATGAAACATGGCTTGGTTAGTGGGCCCGCGCGACTGGTGCGGCGGGTCACCGCGGGCGTGCCCGACGGCATTCGCTGCGACGCGGACGGGTTTTTGTGGGTATCCACCGGTAATGGTATCGATTGTGTTGCGCCGGCGGGCAACTTGCTGGGGTCAATTCACGCTGCAGAGACCGTCTCCAATCTTGCATTTGGCGGCTCGACGTCCAGCCAATTATTCGTGACGCTCGCTACCTCTGCTCTTTTAATTGATATTGGTAATACCCAATGACTCTCGGCCAGAAACACGGGCGCAACGTGACACCTCACGTGTAATGTCAATCTTGAGAATGCTTCTGGCACAAGACGATGCCGGTTGTGATGAGTAGTAATGGACATGTGCGCAGAGCCGGGTCACAGCGTGGAGCCGGTCGGCTTGCAACGAGCCTTGGTGCACACTTAAGGGTCCGGGAAGATAACGAGAGCAGGTTGCGTCCGAAAACCTCGCGTCCTAATGGCTTGATAGATGACTCCTGCGCAAAACCAGGTCCCGCCAACAATTTCCGCCAATGATGGCAGGCTAAGCCACATTCCCAAACAAATTAGAAATCCCATTATAGGTACTAGCGCATCACGGAACAGTCGGCGTTTAACGTCCGGCAACCCTCGGAAATAGTATTGATTTAAGCTCGCCAAATTCACACCCATGAACGACAGGAAGGCGCCAAAATTTAGCAGCTCTCCTGCATGCTCTAGGTTTAAAAAGAGTCCCCCGATGAGAGTCAGTGCACTGATGAGCAGCACATTAAACGTTGGAGTATTTGTATTTGGACTCAAATATCCAAACGCTTTTCGCGGTATGACGTCGTCGCGGCCCATGGCAAAAAGTAACCGCGCCGCGGCGACTTCGCCCGATAACCCAGCTCCCAGGCTTGCGAGCATAATCGCGATTCCCATGGTCTGAAACAGCCCGGACCCGCCGACCCGCTGTGTGACGTCCATAAATGCAGTCTCGATGTTGGGAAACGTCCGATAGTCGGGCCAGATCACCTGGGCCAGGTAGACGAGCAGCCCGCTAAAAAAGGTAGTGAACGCGCAGACCAAAACGGTGGCCAGTAACACATTTCGGCGAGGATTCTTGACGTCCTCAGCGAGAGTTGTGATCCCATCAAAGCCAAGATATGTGAGTGCCGCGAACGACGTGGCCGTTGCAATGGCGCCAACGCGAAATGTACTTGGGTTATAGAACGGCCGTGCTGAGAATAGCTCGGGCAGTCCTCCCTTTTTGAGAAGGTACGACACAGCCGCAACGAGAAAAATACTGATCACGACAAAGATGAAAGCAAGCAGCATTGTATTGGTACGAGCCGTCGTACGAATGCCGCGAAGGTTGATGGCAGTTAGCACAATCACGAAAGCGAAAACCCACAACGCATACGGGATTGCCGGCATGAGCCTCTGCACTGTGAGTGCCACCTGTATCACACAGACGACCGGAAAGACTAGGTAGTCAAGCACCATCGCCCATCCGGCGAGAAATCCCAGGTGCGGATTGAGTCCGCGGCCGACATAGTTATAAGCGGAACCGGCGAGCGGATACATTGCGGCCATACGACCGTAGCTTACAGCCGTCAACATCATAGCCATGCCGGCTACCAAAACGGCAGTCACCGCATGCCCGTGCGAGAGACCGTCTGCCACACCGAAGACTGGAACCGCGGCGATCGGCTGGATGATTACGATGCCGTAAAAAATGAGGTCCCGTAGCCCCAAAACTCGACCCAAGCGCCGTGGCGGGGTAGCTGCGCCATGATCCCGCTCGTCTGCGCCTGTTGTCATTAGCTGTGTCGCTCCGGCTCGTTCTCGTCACGGTTCGTTTGGCACACGCTCACCATGTGCGGGGTGTTGCAAAGTCTTGCAACGCGAGATGGCATAATGTATACAAGTAGTACATATAACGCAAACGCGGCAACGGTGTACGCAATGGGCGAACGGATAAGGAGGGATGAAATGTTAGGACAGAGATTTCCCGATGCTTTTTTGTTTTGGGTGGCCATCGGCTTCGTGTTACTTCGAGCAGCTGCCGCCGATACCGAAAGCCCGACAGATACGCGGCAGTCCAGCTCTACGAGCGCCCTGGAGGAAATTATAGTTACCGCGCAAAAGCGTTCCGAAAACCTTGAACAGACGCCAATCAGTATTACAGCGTTGACGGGTGACAGCCTACAGCAACAAGGAGTCACGGATCTCACCTCCATCATGCAGCAGACACCGGGCGTCTCATTCCGAAGCTATGGGCCCGGCCAAACGGAAATTGAAATGCGCGGATTGACCTCATCAGGAGGCCAATCGCCGACTGTAGGCTTCTACCTTGATGAGACGTCCCTTACCGCGCCGGCCGGGGCACAAAACGGCAAGGTCGTGATTGATCCCGATCTGTACGATATACAGAGAGTGGAAATTCTCCGCGGCCCCCAAGGCACTCTGTACGGATCCGGTTCAATGGGTGGCACGGTCCGCATAATTACGAACCCTCCCGACCTCACTGGGTTCTCGGCCAAGACTCAAGAGAGCGTATCTCGAACGGAAGGTGGCGGCTGGAACCGTGCTGAAAATGCGGCTCTTAATATTGCGCTCGTTCCCGAAACTCTGGCTGTACGGCTTGTCCTCAGCAATTCCCATGACGATGGCTGGATCAGTCGAATCGTGGAAAATCCATTTCCGCTCGAAACAAATCCTTCGTGTCCCGGCTTTTACGGATGTACACGCGGCAACGTGGCAAGCGGTAACGTGACTGCTGTTTACCACAATGTGAACGACGTCTCCCGGACGGCAGGTCGGCTCGAATTCCTCTACAAGCCGATCGAAGGACTCTCCGTCACTGGTACCGCACTGGGTCAGAAGGCAGTAACTGGTGGCTATAATACTTTTGACTCGGTGCCAGGGCATACCTACGCATTTTACCAGCCATTCAATGTCGCCGAGCCAACTAACGATACCATTGACCTATTCAGTCTTCTTGTAAAATATCAGTTCGAGCATTTTGAAGTAACCTCTGCCACCTCAAAATGGTATCGCACCGAGAACCTGACTCAGGACGCCTCCGAAGTTGTTCAGGACGTTTTTCTAGTGCCCGCGTTTAATCCCCCCAAAGGTGGCGGCTACAGTGATATTGTCGAAAGCGATCGTACAGATCAGCTCAGCGAGGAAGTACGTCTAGCCTATACAGGGTCTGGTCCGCTGACAGGACTGATCGGAACGTACCTGAGTCGATATAACTCAAACACGTACATCGGCTGGTTTGCTCCCGGGTTTCAACCGCTCTTTGGAACGGGGCTTCTCACCTACTATTTCCAACCGACCCATGTCAATCAAAGCGCCGCTTTCGGCGAGGGGTCCTACCAAATCACGCCAGAGCTGAAGCTAACCGCCGGCGTGCGGTGGTACACGTACACAAACACTATCTCGACAGCGCAATATGGCCTCGCTAATGGGGGACCGATTCCGACGATTAATGCTGCCGCTGCCTCCGCCAGCGGCTACAATCCAAAGCTCAATCTCGCGTACGAGCCGAACGACAACACGCTGCTCTATGCCACCGTCGCCAAGGGTTTCAGGCCCGGAGCTGGCAATTTCGCAGTTCCTGTCGAGGGCGCAGACTCTTGTGTGGCTGCGCTCGGGGCCCTCGGGCTGAAGCAAGCACCGTCCGAGTTCAAGCCGGATGTCTTGTGGAGCTACGAACTGGGCAACAAGTTGCAATTTCTAGATCACACACTCACCGTCAACAGCGCCATCTACTATGAGAGTTGGCAAGGCGTACAACAACAAGTCTCGCTGCCTTGCGGTTTTGTGTTCACGGCGAATGCAGGCAATGCCGCAGTCTACGGCGGCGAACTGGAGATCGCGGCCCGACCGATCGAGCAGCTGTCACTGTCGCTGACGGGTGGATATAGTCATTCAGCACTGGTGCAAAATACGCCGGAGACTGGAGGAATCAAGGGAGCACAGCTGCAAAATGTTCCTAAAGCAACCATGAGCGGCGCAGTGGAGTATAGGAACCCAGTAAATGGAAGCTATTCATTCGATGCGCGACTCAGTGACGATTATGTTGGACCGCGTGTTGATTACCTGGGTCCCCTTCCTTCATATAGTCTAGGCAAGCTGCGCACCGGATTATTGGGAGATCGGTTAGCGACGTATTTCTACGTGAACAACCTCACAAATAAGATGGTCTACCTATCCAATGTCACTTCGCTGTCCATCAATCTGCCCTCATACAATCGCGCCGCGACGGAGGTGCCCAGAACATTCGGTATTGATTTCAGTTATAAATGGGGTGGTACACACCCGTAGCAGCGAATTAGACGTTGGTACCCTGGAGCAGTTTTCATGAGCCTACGATCCCTCAGCACAAGCGAGTGGCATAAGCGTGCAGCAAACTTACGCTTCGAGACACGACACTTCATCGACGGTCAATTCGTCGATTCGGTCGGCGGGGAACGCTTCACAGTCATCAATCCAACGACCGGTAATCCTCTCGCCGAGGTCAGCGCAGGCGGTGGAGCGGATATCGATCTAGCGGTTGCCGCGGCCAAGCGTAGTTTTGGGTCGCGAGTCTGGAGCCGCAAGGCGCCACGAGAGCGGATGGCGGTGCTCGCGAATTATGCACGACTCATTGAAAACAATGCCGAGCGGTTTTCCCTGCTTGATACCCTGTGCATGGGCAAGCCGATTCGCGATATGGTGTCCGGCGACGTTCCGGCATCAGCGACAACCTTCGCCTATTTTGCCGAACTGATAGACAAGATCGACGGTTCGGTGACGTCCACTGCTGCGGACGCATTTCACTATATTTTGCGTGAACCGCTTGGCGTCGTCGGCTGTATCGTACCGTGGAATTATCCACTGTTGATGGCCGCGTGGAAAGTGGCGCCGGCTCTGGCCGCGGGCAACTCCGTGGTCTTGAAGCCCGCGGAGCAGTCTCCCCTGTCTGGCTTGCTGATGGCCGAGCTTTTCGTCGAGGCCGGTGGTCCTCCGGGCGTGTTCAACGTCGTAAACGGCCTCGGCGAGGTCGCGGGTGCTGCCCTCGCGCTGCATAACGATGTGGCGAAGGTTGCTTTCACCGGCTCGACCGAAATCGGAAAGAAGATGCTGATGTACGCCGGCCAATCGAATATGAAACGCGTCAGCTTGGAATGCGGCGGCAAAACGCCGCAAATCTTCCTCCGCGATCTACCCGACCTCGACGTAGCTGTGACGTACGCGATCAACGGGATCTTTGTCAACATGGGAGAATCGTGCAACGCGGGTTCCCGGCTGTTGATCGACCGGCCGATTATCGGAGATTTCCTGGCGAGATTCATCGAACGGAGCAAGTCTGCCTACCGGGCCGGTGACCCGCTCGATCCGTCCACCAACCTTGGGCCGCTAGTCACGGCATCGCACCGGGCGCGGGTGATGAATTACATCGCACGCGGCAAGAGCGAGGGCGCACGGCTGGAATTCGGTGGGGATTCACCCGACCTGCCCGGCTGCTTTGTAAATCCGACGCTGTTTTCCGGCGTCAACAACCGAATGACGATCGCCCAAGAAGAGATCTTCGGACCCGTTACAGCCGCGATCGAAGTCGACGGTATCGACGAGGCGCTTGTGGTTGCCAATGACTCCATTTATGGATTGGCCGCGTCTGTATGGACCCGAGATTTGACGCTCGCGCACAAGACGGTCCGCGATTTGGAGGCAGGGGTTATTTGGGTGAATTGCTTCGACCACGGCGACATGACGCAGCCCTTTGGTGGCTATAAACAATCGGGCCAGGGCCGCGATAAAGCTATCGAGAGCTTATTGTCTTACACACAGACCAAGTCTGCTTGGATCCATTTAGGCTAACAGATGCTCCAGGCAGCTGCGGCGAGTCTTATGCGAGTTTCTTTCGCGCCTTCAGTTGGCCGGGTTCGACGACGCGCTTGCGCAGCACATCTGAGAATTGCAGCGCCTAAGCGAAAGGGCCATGACTGTGACGTAACGGATCATTTTACGCGCGGCATCTCCCTGGGCATTACTGGCAGTACATTAATTGATGTATTGACTGCGTGACCTATGAATACGGGACGACTCCAAGGTAAACGCGCATTGATCACCGCTGCGGCAAATGGTATCGGGCGTGCGACCTCACTGGCATTTGCCCGTGAAGGTGCGGACGTTTTAGCGACTGACATCAATCGGAACGATTTAAACTCCCTGGCAGCTGACGGTGCCCATATCAAGACCCGAGTGCTCGACGTTACGGAACCAGATGCGGTGTCCGAGCTACTCGCCGACCACGAATTTAATGTCATCTTCAATTGCGCCGGCTGGGTACATCAAGGGACGATTGAACAGTGCGACGAGGCGGCGTGGATGCGCTCTTTCGCTGTAAACGTCGATTCGATGTACCGAATATGCCGGGCTGCAATTCCCGGAATGATTGCCGCAGGTGGCGGCTCAATCGTGAATATGAGTTCGGTTGCCTCCAGCATCAAGGGCGCGCCAAATCGTTTCGCCTACGGAACAACGAAGGCAGCAGTGATCGGGCTCACTAAAGCGATTGCCGCCGACTATGCGCGTCACAATGTCCGCTGTAACGCCGTTTGTCCGGGCACCGTACAAACGCCGTCGCTGCAAGAGCGCGTATCCGCGCTCGGGGGGTCTCCTGAGGCGGGATGGCAGACTTTTATCCGCAGGCAGCCCATGGGACGTCTCGGCAAACCCACCGAAATCGCGGCCCTCGTCGTCTATCTCGCCAGCGACGAAAGTGCATTCACCACCGGTGGCGCGTTTGTGATCGATGGTGGCTGGTCAAATTAGTCTCTGCGATAACCGCATAAGAATTTACGGGAATAATCCGTGCGTATGACAAAAATCGTAGTGGCGTACTCCAAAGTTGAACAACACCAGCGCCCAATCGCGTGTGAGGGCTCGAGTTTATGACAAGGATCACTGGCGTTGAGGTCACAGACGTTCGCTTCCCAACTTCGAAGCTGCTCGACGGCTCGGATGCGATGAATCCGGATCCCGACTATTCTGCCGCGTATGTAGTCCTTCGGACGACGAGGCCCGACCTGTCGGGGCATGGATTGACGTTCACCATCGGCCGCGGCAATGACATTTGCTGTGCTGCTATTCGCGCACTCGCGGCGCGGGTGATCGGCTTGGAACTCGGTTGGATCCAAGAGGATCCGGGGCGTTTTTGGCGTCATGTCGTAAACGATAGTCAACTGCGGTGGATCGGACCGGAAAAGGGTGTTATTCACCTCGCGACCGGGGCTATCGTCAACGCCGTCTGGGATCTGTGGGCCAAGTCGGTTTGCAAACCGGTCTGGCAAGTGCTCGCGGAAATGACGCCCGAGGAACTCGTTCGGGTAATCGATTTCCGCTACATCACTGACAGCGTCACACCACACGAAGCGTTGGACTTGTTCCGAAAGGCAATGCCCGGCAAACTCGAGCGTCTGCAGCGTCTGAAACGCTCAGGCTATCCGTGTTACACAACCTCCGCCGGCTGGCTGGGTTACGACGATGCGCGGCTCCGGCGCCTGTGCCAGGAAGCGATTTCAGCCGGGTTTCGTCATATTAAACTAAAAGTCGGACGTGACCTGGAGGATGATGTACGCCGCCTCTCCATCGCGCGCGAGGCCATCGGTCCCGACCGCTTTCTCCTACTCGATGCCAATCAAGTCTGGGATGTGAAAGAAGCGATCGACTCGATGCAGAGGCTGCGCTTTGCGAACCCGTATTTCATCGAGGAACCAACGAGCCCAGATGACGTCGAGGGACACCGCAGCATTCGCCAAGCGATTGCGCCCATACGCGTCGCGACTGGTGAGGTTTGCCAAAATAGAATCCTATTTAAGCAGTTCATGATGCGCGAAGCTATCGACATCGTTCAGGTCGATGCTTGCCGGCTTGGCGGCCTCAATGAGGTATTGGCGGTTCTGCTGCTCGCTGCGAAGTATCGGCTACCGGTCTGGCCTCACGCAGGAGGGGTCGGGTTGTGCGAGTACGTCCAGCACTTGGCGGCCATTGACTATCTGTGCGTATCCGGTGAAATCGACGGTCGCGTTGTCGAGTACGTGGATCACTTACATGAACACTTTGTGCATCCTTGCAAGATTCGGGACGCGGCGTATTTGCTACCGACCGAACCGGGCTTTTCGATTGAGATGAAGGCCGCGTCGCTGGCGCAATACCGCTTCGCCGGTTAAGGGACTGGAACCTTATATCCGAATCTGCACGGCACATGCCATTAGTGTCACTCAGTTCCCGCTCAAGTCTGGCATCGGGCGGCCGCGCTCCGCCATTACTCTATTCTGTTGCTGCGCGTCCATCTCTAGGATGGGATGGCTAAGATATTGATGAACACGCTGCAGCCGCGCATCGACGCCCATATGCATTGGTGGACAATTCGCCGCGACGATTACGGGTGGCTCACTCCGAATCTTCCGGCACTATATGGCGACTTTGGCGCGGCCGAGGCAGAGCCCTTACTTGCCGCGGGCCACATCGACGGCGTGATTTTGGTGCAGGCTGCACCGACGGAGGCTGAAACCCAATACTTGATCGAACTCGCCCAATCACGTCCTTATGTGCGCGGGGTTGTCGGATGGGCCGACCTGTATGATGCGGCGCGACTGGAAGTCTTAGCGCGCGACCAGTTGCTGGTCGCAGTGCGCCCCATGCTGGAAGATCTGCCGGCGGCGGACTGGATCTTGCAACCTGAATTGGCGCCCGCAGTTCGGCTGCTTGAGGACTTGGGGCTTCCCTTCGAAGCGCTGATCAAGCCCCATCATTTGCCGGTCATTCGTGAGCTTCTTGAGCGCTATCCGCGGTTGCGTATAACCATCGATCACGCTGCAAAGCCAGATATCTCGGTCCGTTCGATGCTGCCCTGGAAAACCGATCTCGCCGCCGTCGCCAAATTGCCCACAGTGGCTTGCAAACTAAGTGGCCTCGCGACCGAAGCGAAGTACGGTGCTGCGCTTCGCGATTTCGTCCCCTATGTCGACGCTGTATTCGCACTGTTCGGTCCGGAGCGTGTGATCTGGGGGAGTGATTGGCCGGTGCTCATTGAGCGGCTCGACTATCTCACCTGGCTCGAATGGGCCGAGCAACTGTGTAGCGATTTGACACCCGATAGCCGAGCATCCGTCTTTGGCGGCAACGCGGAACGTTTTTATGCGCGACGGTCGGTTAAAGCGATGTAGCATCCACGCATCTGAAATCGACAATTCTCGGGTCGTAGATTTACTTGGAAGGCGCTATTTTGCGCCTGGGATTGGCAGTCGGCACTGGCGCATCGCTGCGTAACAGCCCAGAAGATTGCAAGTCGGTCCAAAATTCTGCAGGGATTTCTGCCGTGTAGGACTGAATCATTGCGGCCACCTGCGCTGGACTCCTGAGACCGATTATTGCGCTGACTACAGCGGGATGCGCCAGCGAGAACTGCAGCGCGGCAGACGGCATGGAGACGGCATGCGCTGAGCATACTGATTCGAGTTGTTTGACACGCTCCACGATGTCGGGTGGAGCGGGCGCGTAGTTGTAGTAGGCAATGGCGCCACTCTGCGTACCGGTGGCAAGAATTCCCGAGTTGTACACGCCGCCGAGGACAACAGAGACGCCATTGTGCAGGCAGGCAGGCAGGAAAGCTTCCAGCGCGCCCTGCTCAAGCAGCGTGTAGCGTCCTGCAAGAAGCAGCACGTCGAGACGTGCATGCTCCATGGCGCGCAAGCACACTTCCCACTCATTGACGCCGAGTCCGAACGCTGCAATTGTGCCGGCATCACGCAGTTCTTCAAGCGCGCGAAAGCCGCCCTCCTCCGTGAGCTGCCCGAACATCACCTCGCTCTGCCCGCCATGCGTCATGACGCCAATGTCATGTACGAAGAGAATATCGATTCGGCTGAGACCGAGCCGATGAAGGCTGGCCTCCCATGAACGCATGATGCCGGAGTAGGTGTAGTCGTAAACTGACTCGAACGGCAGTGACGAATAATATCCATCCCGTTCCGCGGGGCCGATTTGTCCCGGCAGCGGCCTCAGTAGCCTGCCAACCTTTGTCGATACGACGGTCCCCGCACGGTTGCGAATTCCATCACCGATGCGCCTTTCGCTGAGCCCAAAACCGTAATAAGGAGCCGTATCAAAGTAAGAAAGTCCCGCATCGAGCGCTGCACTCAGTGCAAGCATGGATTCGCCGTCGGAAAGAGGCCGAAATAGGTTGCCTAGCGGAGCTCCACCAAAGCCCAACCGGCTCACGGCGAGCCCCGTGGCTCCAACTAGACGGTGGCCAATCTGGTCAGTCATCCAAGACCTCAGTTTATAACAAGGGCCCTGTGAAGAATGGTGCAATATTTACGCACAGAGCCCCCCCCGTATCCCTAAGCCGTTTGATCGACGCGAGCGATTGAACGAACAACCATATTGTCATCGCGCTCACGCATGATTTGTCTTATATTATACATTATAGCAGCTATTGAAGAGCTCACTAGGGCTAACCTGGACCTCAAGCGGCTGTATGGTGCGGTTGGCAGTATCAGCGTACAGCGCAACGAAGCGGTGCTGAATCGCGGCGTTGCAAAGGTCCTGCGTTAAAACTCTCCGCGACTACGAAACACAGGGGTCTTGGAGGCTCAGCTATGGTTAATACAAACAAAGTCATCATTACTTGCGCCGTCACTGGGGCAATTCATACACCGTCGATGTCAGCTGCTTTGCCCATCACTGCAGAAGAAATAGCCGAGGCCGCCATTGCCGCCGCAGAGGCCGGCGCCGCTATAGTGCATTTGCATGCACGCAATCCCAAAGACGGACGACCGGACCAAACACCGGAGGCCTTCGCCCCGTTTCTAAGGGAAATTAAGAAGCGGTCCAACGTCGTGGTCAATCTAACGACCGGCGGTTCGCCATTCATGTCGGTCACGGAGCGAGTGGCGCCGGCGGCGGTGTGGAAGCCGGAAATAGCGAGCCTCAATATGGGCTCAATGAATTTCGGCCTGTTTCCAATGTTGAAGCGATTTAAAACTTTTCGCTACGATTGGGAACCGCAAATGCTAGAAAATTCCCGCGACCTGGTATTCCGCAATTCGTTCAAAGACATCGAGTACGCACTAAGGATCCTGAATGATACGGGCGCACGCTATGAGTTCGAGTGTTACGACACCAGCCATTTGTATAACTTGCACTACTTTTTCCAACAAAAGTTGGTCAGGCCACCCCTGTTTATCCAAACCGTTTTCGGGATATTGGGTGGGATCGGACCGCATCCCGATGACGTCCAGCACATGAAGCGAACAGCCGATCGCCTATTCGGAGCACATTACCGTTGGTCAGTGCTCGGCGCCGGCCGTTCGCAGATGCCAATCGCGTCCATGGCCGCTGCCATGGGCGGAAATGTGCGCGTGGGTCTCGAGGATTCATTATGGATCGGCCCGGGTAAACTTGCGCAGTCGAACGCAGAACAGGTACGGCAGGTACGTAAGATCATCGAAGGCTTGAGTCTCGAAATCGCCACGCCCGATGAAGCGCGTGAGCTTCTGCAGTTGAAGGGGGCCGATAAAGTCGCGTTTTGATGAGCTGGTTAGGCCTGGTCGGCGCCAGCGCTAACATCACGCCGCCCACTAGCGGGTGCGTTACCGGTACGTTGTAAGCGCTCGAAGTCCCACACTCTGACCCGATCGCGAATAGCCTGATACAGATGCCGCCCGGTTTACAAGAGAGCGGTCGAAACCGTGGACTACACCGCGATTGCCAAAAATTCAATTCAGGACCTTTCCACGACGCTTGGGCGAAGTTGATTGGTTCTGGTGCAGCTGGGGGTCACATTTGAGGTTCTGAATCTCAAGTTCCATCGCGCGAAACAATCGCAATCGTGTCTTGGCGATCGACACCCTTACGCGAGCGCGCGACCCCACAGCGTCTTTAACGACCGCGCGCGGCGCGGTCGGCCGGCGCCAAATGAGAATTGCCGTTTGTGAATACGATGCGCCAGCTCGATTCCGGCAATGGTAATGGCGGCATTGTCGAACGACTTGAAACCGGCCATCGAGGCGCAGCGGCGTTTGATCGCGCGATGGTCCTGCTCAACTATGTTGTTGAGGTACTTGCAGCTCCTGACCTTGACGTGCAGCCACCTCGGATCTTCCCGTCGTAACAATCGTAGGGCTCGATGACTCGGCACATGGCCGTCCAGCGTCACCTTGCGCGGCCAGCGATTGAGATTCGTGGCGAGCGCCTTACGAAAGAACGCTTGTGCCGCCGCAATTCCGCGGTCACGGCGAAGGAGAAAGTCGACCGTCTTTCCCTGCTTGTCGACCGCTCGATAGAGGTAATGCCATTCGCCTCGAATGGAAATGTACGTCTCGTCGGTGCGCCAGGAAGTACCGACGGGCCGAGAGAATCGGTTCCAGCGCTTCTCATATTCCGGCACGTACCGGGATACCCATCGGAGGATTGTGCTGTGGGCCACCGTGACCCCGCGCTCCGCCATCATTGCAACGAGGTCCCGATAGCTCAGCCGATACGTGATATACCAGCGAACGCACAGCTCAATGATTTCAGCGTTGAACACTCGTCGGCGGTAGATTGGGTCACGGGCGATCGGTTTGGTCATTCGCAGCCCCTTTTTGGAGTCTGAATCATACGGGAACGCCCGCAGATGTACCGGAGCCCTATATGAGCGCTAGCACGCTCAGTTTTTATACGTTTCTGGTCGCAATTTGCATTCTAGCGCCGTTCTGGATCGTCGCCAGGCGCCCCTCCACAGCCTTGCGGGAAAGATCGTCCCGTGACTGGGGCCACGCGTTTGCCTCGTATCTTTTGCTCGGAGTCGTGGGCCTGCTGCCGACATCGATCCTAATGTCATGGGGAATAGAGCATTCTTCCGGGTCAAATGCGGCGATCCTCACTCTCACGATTCCGATCCTGATGGTGGCGGTGGCGGTGCCGATGCTGGGCGAACGCTTCACCTGGATCCGAGTGTTCACGCTCCTGATCTCATTGACCGGCGCAGTGCTCATATCCCGCGACGATGTCTCAGGCGGTTCTTTCACCTCATCGACCCTGGCAGGGAATGCCGTGATTTCCGCCGCCTGTGCAGGGGCCGCTTTTTACAATATCTACTCGAAGAAGCTCCTGCAGCAACACAGCGAGCTCGAAGTCCTGATTTATGGTTATGCGGTGGCCGTGGCGCTGTGCGCCCTAACCTCGTTGTCTCTGGACGCTCAGCCGTTCTACCAAGTGAAGGCGTTTCCCGCGTCCGCATGGATTGCGGTCCTCGCGCTAGGGAGCCTGACCTGGGGGATCAGCAACGTTCTGTTTATGTGGCTGCTGCAGCGGATCGACATCGGCCAGATCTCCGTGTCGATCTACCTGCTGTCGTTCTTCGGCGTGGTGTTCTCGGCCGCGACGCTCGGAGAGCGGGTGGGCATCGTGCAAATGGTGGGCGCGATCGTCGTCATTACGGCAACCGTTCTGTCCGACTCGCACGAGCGAAACGCGAGACGAAGCGTTACTTAAAAGTGGCATTCACGAGGTACTTCGACGTGACCAACTTACTTTCGAGCCGCCGACGCGTCGGCAACACATCGCTTCAATTGCCGGCGTTCGGATTCGGAACGGCACATTTGGGCGAGCTTTATGGCAAAGTCGATGAAGAAGACGCGAGAGCCACGCTCGATACTGCCTGGAAGCTAGGAATTCGCTACTACGACACTGCCCCCTGGTACGGGCGCGGCCTGTGCGATCATCGAGTCGGCGGATTTCTGCGCACGAAGCCACGGTCCGAATTCTCTTTGACGACGAAACTCGGGCGCACGCTGCATCGTCCCAAGAATCCGCCTACGTTCGATCGGTCACCGTGGGTCGGCGGTTTGAATTTCGACGTTAAGTTCGACTACAGCTATGACGGCTTTATGCGTTCGTACGAGCAGGCGCTGCAGCGCATGGGTATCGACACCGTCGATGCGTTGCTGGTGCATGACCTCGACGAGTCGATCCATGGAGAGCGCTACAAGGACCATCTAGCCGCGTTGGTCGAGTCGGGCATGAGGGCGCTCCAGGAACTCAAGTCTTCCGGAGATATCAAGGCGATCGGGATGGGGATCAACGCAGGGCACGCATTGGACGCGGTCGCCCCGAGCGTCGAGCTTGATTTTGTCCTGGTGGCGATGCCCTACACACTGCTAGATCAGGCGAGCTTGCACACCGGGATGGCCGCCTGCGCGGCGCGCGGCATCAGCGTCATCATTGGCGCTCCATTCGCATCCGGAATTCTTGCGACAGGACCGGGCGCTAACGCCAAATATGATTACGCGGTGGCCTCCGTCGAGGTGCAGGCCAAGGTTCGCGCACTGCAAGCCACCTGTCGTGAGCATGAGGTCAGCCTGCCAGCTGCCGCGTTGCAGTTTCCACTGGCTCACCCTTCTGTCGTATCAATTATTCCGGGCGCGGCACGCCCGTCTGAGATCACGCAGAACATTGCAGCGCTGTCCTCGACCATACCCGAAGCGTTCTGGACCGCGCTCAAGAGCAAAGGATTGATCGACCCAGCTGCACCGACGCCCGCGTCAGGTTAGCGCGCGGTGTAGCCTCCATCGACTGCATAAGTCTGCCCGGTAATCCAAGCTGCGCCATCGGAAGCGAGGAACGCCGCCATCGCGGCGACCTCCTCCGCAGTCCCGGCGCGCGGGATGGGGTGCATGGCACGGCGCTGCGCGAGCTCTGAGGCCGGATCAGCTTCTCTCGACACCATGTCGAGGGAAAACTTGGTTTCGATGAACCCCGGGCAAATGGCATTCGCCCGCACTCCTTTATCGGCCAAATCGAGGGCAATCGATCGGATCATGCCATTGATGCCGGCTTTCCCAGCCGAGTAAGCGGCACGCTGCCGTAAGCCGACCAGGCCGTACATGGAGGAAATTGCAATTAGGGAACCCCGTCGAGACGAGATGAGATGCTCGGCGGTGTGTCGGGCCGCAAGGAACACCGGGAACAGATTTCCATTAACGATGCGAGAGAAATCAGCCAGCGAAGCATCCAGAACTCCGGTGATGCCCGACATGCCCGCGCAGATAACAACCGTGTCGAGTTTGTGGAGAAATTCGAGCGCGCGCCCCACGACGCGCTGCATATCTTGTTCGTCGGTCGCATCACCGGTTGCATAGGCAATTTGCGCAGGAGCGAGAGCCGCAACCTCGGCAAGCGGTGCTTCACGTCTCCCAGAGATGAATACCCGACCTCCGTCGGCGCAGAGGGCCCGGGCACACGCGAAGCCGATCCCCGTTCCTCCGCCGATGATCAGAGTTCGTCTGCCGCTTTCCGCCATGGTCATAGGGCAGTCTCGATCATTAACGTAATAGCGGCGCACTCCAACTTCAGTACATTTCCAAATGGCATCATCGCACGCGAAATTTTTCGATAGCCGCAGGATCCAGTGAAACGCCGAGCCCGGGACCATCTGGAACGGTCAACATTCCGTCGCTATCGATAGCAAGGCGTTCCCTGGTGAGTTCTTGTCGCAGTGGAGACTCGCTGGTTGCATACTCGCAGGGTTCTTCGGTGAGGTGCTGGGCCAGGAACTGCATATTCGTCGCAATCAGAAGGTTGGTTTTGTACGCATGGGGAACGAGACGCTTGCCGCGCTGCCGAACCATTTCGGCTAGACGCATGGTCTCCGAATAACCGCCGACCACGGATATGTCAGGTTGCGCGATATCGCACTTGCCGCGATCGAGAATATCAGCGAATTCAAAATGCGTGGTAAGTCCGAGATCACCGCCACCGATGGGAATGCCCCAACCTTGAAAACGCGCATGACCCTCGACGTCGTCGAGCTCGAGCGGCGCTTCCAACCATAAAATCTTGTTCTCGGCGAAAAGATCCATGAGGGGGAGGCCGTCCTCGGCCTTTGACCAGGCGGTCACTGCATCGATCATCAGATCGATGTTAGGGCCGACGTGTTTTCTGGCGGCGCTGATCAGTCGTCCGGTCAGGTCGATATCGTCCTTCCAGAATTCACTCGCCGCAAGCTTGATCGCTCTGAGGCCGAGCGCAAGGCCCCTGTCGATATTGGCCCTCACCTGATCTTCGGTCTCGCCCAGCGGATACACCGTGCCATAGGCTTTGAGGCGAGTCCGTCGCTTTTTCCCGAGCAGGTCGGCAATCGATTTCCCCTCTGCCTTACCCTTGATGTCCCAGAGCGCGATGTCTATGCCGGAGATCGCATGGATGACGCAGCCTCGACGGCCGAAATATCGCGTGCTGTGGTACATCCGCTCCCAGAGACCCTGGATATCGAGCGGATCCTGCCCAACGACGCACTCGCGCAATCCCCGGGATCCGGTATGCGACGATGGTGTCTCGATGATAGCGCGAATCACTTCGGGCACACTGTCGATTTCAGCGATTCCAACGATACCCGCATCGGTGTGAACCTTGATCACCACATCGTCGTAAGAACCATCGAAGGTTGCTGCATCCCATCCCGGAACTCGCAGCTTAATGACCTCAACGTCGGTGATTTTCATCTCTATTCCCTGGCCCAGAAGTGCTCGAGGTCATCAACGCGTCAGTCGGTACACCCGCGTGGCAGTGTTGCCGAACAACGAGCGCTGCTCGTTCTCGGCAAAATCCCGGACGATTTCGGCGAAGGCATCGTATAGAGTCTCAAAGCTGCTATAGAGGCGATCCACCGGAAAATTACTAGCGAACATGCAGCGCTCGACGCCGAAATATTCAATCGTATCGAGTACGAAGGGCCGTATGCTCTCGGTGCTCCAGTGCCAATCCATCATCCCCAAACCCGATATTTTTGCGCTGACGTTGGGCTGCGCGGCAAGCGCTTTCATGCCGGAGTGCCAGAGCGCAAGACCGGCCTCATCGCGGTCGAGCGGCATGCCGGCGTGATTGAGGATGATGCTGATCTCGGGGTAATTCGCCGCGAGCCGCGCGGTGTCCTGCATCTGCGAAGGATACAACTGCAGATCGAACGACAAGTCGTATTTCTCGAGAAGGCGGAAACCCGACAACCATTGCGAATCCGACATCATATCGGGCCGGTTGAGGACCGTCTTCGTCGGATTCGGATGCCAGTTGAGGTTTTGACGGATACCGCGAACGTTTGCATATTGGCGGTGCCCTGCGAGAACACGCTCGACATCGGGATTCTGCAATGTGGCGGCCGCCACGATGCCATTGGGCATGGTGTACGCATCCGCGGTCGCTTGTAGCCAACGGGTTTCGCCCACGGGATCGGTCGAGTCGTAACCGGCCTCGACGTGCACCGACCGCGACACCTTCCAGCGACCTTGGTCGGCTCTATAGTCGTCGAGCAAATACGAACGAGCGATCGTCGTGATGTCCCCGGCAATGCCGTCATAATGCGGCTGCGACATGAGCCAGGGATAGGAGAGGCGCTCGAGATCCCACAAATGATAGTGCGGGTCGACGACGTGCAGATCGGCTATTGTCATGGGCGGCGGCATGGCCTAATAGGTCGCCCGACCACCGGAAAGATCGAACACCGCACCGGTCGCAAACGAATTCTCGTCGCTGACGAGCCAAGCGATCAGCGAAGAGGCCTCGCTCAGCTCCAAGAGTCGAGCCCTGGGGATCTTCGAGAGCATGAAATCGATGTGCGCTTGACCGACTTGCTCCAGTATCTTGGTCCGGGCGGCCGCCGGCGTTACGCAATTGACGGCTATGTCCATGTTCGCAAGCTCCTTGCCAAGCGACTTCGTCAGCGCGATGAGTCCGGCCTTCGAAGCCGAGTAAGCGGCTGCCCCTGGGTTGCCTTCCTTGCCGGCAATCGAGGCGACATTGACTACCCGACCGAAGCCCTGTGCGCGCATCGCGGGGAGAATCGCTTTGCAACAATAGAACGGCCCGTTGAGGTTCACATCCACGATTCGCTTCCACTCCTCGATATTGTAGTCCCAGGTCGGGCCGACGCTGCCGGCAATACCTGCGTTGTTGACAAGAATATCGATTGTGCCAAACAGGGCGAGGGTGCTTTTTGCGGCGCCCTGCACGGCGGTCCAATCCGTTTGATCGACCACTTCAGCGTGGGCATCAAGCGCGCTCGCCGTTCGGCCTAGCTCTCCGGCATCCAAATCCCAGATCGCTACTTTCGCGCCTGAGCTGTGCAAGCGCTCGGCGACGTCCTTTCCGATGCCTTGGGCGCCACCGGTCACAATCGCGGTCCGGCCCGAGAGGTCGATCGAGTTTCTGTTTCTCCTGGACTTACTCATATTAGGCATTCCAATGAATCAGATCGCCATGGCGGGCGCTTTCTCTCGACGCTCATAAGAGTCTGCGAGGAGCGTGGCAACAGCGATCGTCAGAGCACCAATGATTTGCAGCAATCGCAAATGCTCCCCGAGCATCAATGCGGACAGCAGCACACCGAAAAAGGCTTGTAGATACAAGGACACGGCGACCAAAGCGACGTCCACGCGCTTCAACAGCCAAAGGAACATCGCCATACTCACCCCCCAGATGATGCTGCCCAGAGCCGCGATGGAAAGCCAGGCCGACAGCGGTATGCCCGACACATCGTAGAAGGGCTTGTCATCGATCCACAGCGATATCACGCCGCAAAGGACCGCCGCGATCGCATCGCTGAAGACCAGGATCTCGATGGCGGTGTATCGCTCGAGCATCTTCTTGGTATAGGTGTTGTAGAACGCCGAACAGAGGCAGGCCGAAAAGATCGCCAAGTTACCGAGCAGCGTTGACATCGTGAATTTGCCGCCGACCAGATCGTCAATCGAGACGACGATCGCGCCCGCGAACGACAACAAAAGCGTTCCGATGCGCATCCAGGTCAGCCGCTCACCGAGGAGCGGGACCGCGAGGACGAGCATCAACACCGGGACCGTTAAGTAGAGAATAGCGCCGTTCGTGCCGGAGGAATGGGCAATTCCCCAGGATAATCCGATGGAAGCAGGCACTAGGCAGGACGCAAGGGCCAGCCAGCTCTTGATCATCCTCGGACGAGGCGGCGCGGGTTGTGCCGCGCGTAGATGGCGCGCCGCGGCGCGCTCGTGCAGCAAGAACGGAAGAAGCACGATGAGGGCAATGATAAAAATGTAGGTATTGAGGGCGCTGATATTCACGTAATCGGACGCCAATTTGTACGCGGGAAATTGGCTTCCCCACAAGAAATTGATGAAGCTGAGCCAGCCGAGATTGATAAAGCTCTGCTTCGTGATCACCTTTGCTACTCTTTGTCGCACTTCTTGCGCGCGCGGAACTCAAGCGCGCGCGGAAGGTGCGTACTTTCAGAATTTATAAGACATACGAAAGCCCAAAGTCCGCGGACGGTTGGGCGTGACCAGCCTAACGTAATCGTACCCGCTGATGTAAAGTTGCGCGCGCGCGTCGGTGAAGTTTTCGCCGTATATCTCCGCGCCCCAGGCGTCTTTCGTCACGCCGAGCGAGGCGTCATACGTGGTATAAGACGGTTGGTCTTGCCTCTCCGGCATGAACGCACCGACCGTGATGATTGAGGAATAGGAATGAGCGCTGTGCTGTGCTCCGATTTGGCCGTAGCCGACGTAGCCGTTGAAGGGGACCTCGTAGCGAGCACGAATATTGCCCTGAAACGGCGGAGCCTGGGCGAGGGAACTGCCCAAACCAGCCGTCGGGAACAGCGAAATAACCTGTCCATTATTGCCTACCAGCGTCGGGACGTTTTGCTGTGAGCTGCTGTTCCAAGCAAAGGACGAGTTGACCGTCAGTTCTTGCGTGATCCTATACTGTAGGTCGCCCTCCAGGCCGCGGACGCGGTAGTGTGGGCCGTTAGCGTTGAAATTGTTGTTTCCGTACAGGGCCGCATCTACCAGCGTGACCTGCACGTTGTACCAGTCCTCTTGATAGGCCGCGCCGTTGAACTGCAGTCGATGATTCAGCCAGGAAGTCTTCCAGCCGAGCTCTTTGTTCTTGAGTGTGTCAGGTGCATACGAAATCGGAGTGGTGAATACGCCGTATAAAGGAGAACTGGGTGTTATGACGCCGTTACCCCGATTAAATCCACCTGGCCGGAAACCCTCGGAATACGTGGCATACAGCAGTACGCCGTCCGCAATCGTCCAACTGAGGTTGACCTTGCTCTTGGCGCCGACGTAGGTCTTATTGAGGCCGAGGGCGTTCAAGTTCTCCGACCCGCCGGGGCAGGTGTTTGCGGCTGACCCACGGCAGCCGTACACGCTGTTCATTGAACCGACTTCGTAGGTCGGCATGTTATAAAAGCGCGAGCCGACCGAGAGCGTCAGCTGCTTCGGGATCAAGTCATAAGAGAGGTCTGCGAATACAGCCTTCTGTTTATAGCCGCGGGTAATGTCATCAAAGAATGCAGTACCCGAAGGGCGCACCGACGGATCGAATGCGGTCGTTCCCTTCACGGGTGCCTGGGGTTGGAAGCCGGCTTGAGGGTCCGCGTAGAGGAAATTCCCCGAGTCTTGGATCTCGTAGTCCTCGTAGAAAAATCCAACGAGTCCCCGTACTCTCCAGTCATCCGGCGTACTAATTCGCGCTTCGTGGGTCTGGTGAGTGTTGCGCGCAATATCGTGCCAAGTCGCGCCCGGCGAATAGCAGATATTGGTGGCGCCGGTACCTTTCGGCAATGCCGGACCATTGCATTGATAATAAGCCGCGTAGACGCCTCTCGCATAAGCGGTGTAGTCGGTCACTTGATCGACGTTCCGAACGAGGTAGCCGCCGGTATAGACCAGTTTGAGAGCTGCAATTCGACCGTTCAACGTCCAGGCCGTATTCTCGAACTTATCATTGTCGCTCGATTGAATGTACTGTTGGACATTCAAGTCGCCGAGCACCGGCGCATAGGCATCAATGCCGTCCGCTTCCATCGTCTGGTAGCTCTGTTGCAACAGCAGGTTCCAATCGTCGTTGAATTTGTAATCAGCTGAGACCCGCATGCCTTGATAGGTTGTCGGATTGTAGGCGTTATTCACGAGACTCGCGTTGTTGACCGTCGCGCTTCCGGGAGGTACCACGCCTGGTGTAATCACCTGGGCTCCGTTTCTCGACCCTCCAAAGTAGTCGACGATGCCGAGGTCGGTACCTGAACGGGCGAAAGTGCCGGGGATGTTGTGTATGAATCCGCCGAGTCGATCATTATAGATGACGCCGCGCACAGCCAAGGTGTCCGGAATCAGAGGGACGTTCAGATAAGCCGACACGCTGGTACTGGGCTCGCCGTGCGCTGTAGTCGAGTAGCTCGCGTTCGCACCTCCTTCGACCTTGTCGAGCTTCGGCTTATTAGTGATATAACGAACGGCGCCAGCTTCCGCGCCCGCGCCGAACAACGTGCCCTGCGGGCCTTCCAGGACCTCAATGCGTTCCATGTCTGCCACGTAGACGTCGAGATTGCGTCCCACCAGTTGCAGCGACTGGTCATCGAGGTATAGGGCGACGTTGGGGAAAAGCCCAGTGGCGGCGGAAGCCGAATTAGTCAATACGGTGGCCGAGAGACCGCGCATATAGACCTCGGACTGACCGGGTCCTTTGCTCGCCGTGCTGACGTTCGGCAAGTACTTCACGAAGTCATCAAAATTCTGCACATTGAGCTTCTCGAGCGTCTCGGACGTCAGGGCGGTGATCGCAATCGGGACATCCTGCAGGTTTTCCGTGCGCCGAGTCGCGGTCACCACCACTTCGGGTATCCCCTCATCGGTGCTTGCCGTGCTGTCAGTGGCTGCGTATGCGGCGGTGGAGGCGTGCACTCCAAGGATCGCGGCGATTGCACAAGAGAGCTTTTGGTTTGAATTCATGCCTCCTCCCAACTGTCTTTGTCACTCTCCGACGCCGGCCGAATACAAGCCATGTTTCACGCCCCGTCGTTACAAGCCGTTGGGACGTAGGGCCGGAAGCCGGTACTCGTTGCTATCCCAGGTCCCCCAATTATTGGATTCCCATCATGCGTCCGTCGCCGGCGCGAGCGGGCTGTATAGGTCTGCTAATATATGAACATGCTGTGCACTGGTCAACTTATTTTTCAGCCCTGAAGTCCGACTGATAATTGGCAATCCGGGCAGGACACTCGGGAACCTCGAATATCTGAGAGGCCTGTCTGTTAGCATGCGAACCGCCTGTTTACTCCTCAAACAGGGGAAACGCCGTACCGCGGTGGTTGTGGCACCTCTCCAGTGCCAGGTGGATAATGATTAGTGCCGAGCATTCGCATGGGAATTCAAATGCCTACACCACGCTCTTCGCAGAAAAAGAGCCCACCGTCGGTCGTCAAGCGATCAAAGCAGAAAATTTCGAGTGCGCGCGGTACAAGTAGGGCCAATCGCTACAACGCGCCGGCTTTGGAGAAGGGTCTCGAAATCATAGAGATTGTCTCGGCCGCCGGAAATTCGATCAAAACCGAGGAAATCGCGCGCGCAGCCGGCCGATCGCGCAGCGAAATTTACAGGATGCTTCAGGTGCTCGAAGCGCACGGATTCATTGCCCGCGAACAGAACGGCGAGGGGTACACGGCAACGAGCAAAATGTTCACGCTCGGCATGCGAAAAACGCCCATCGCAGATTTAAACAGTGCCGCACTCCCGGAAATGCGCCGCCTGTCGGATCAGCTGGGACAGTCGGTGGGCTTGGTCGTGCCTGCCGACGATCAGATCGCCTACATTGCCAGAGTGGAGAGCGCTCGATCGTTCAGTCTCACCTTACCCCTCGGCTTTCACCGCCGCATCGTCTTGTCGAACTCCGGGCGCGTGCTGTTCGCATTTCAGCCACCCGAGCGTCAGCTTGAATGGCTCGCGCAGCTGCGCCAAACCGCGGCGCCCGGGACGGACATTGACGGGTTCATCGCAGATGCAAATAAAGCGCGTCGCAACGGCTGGCTGATCCGACCGAGCGTCATGGTGAAAGCTGTGACGGATATTTGCGCGCCGATCTGGACGGCCAACAGCATTGGTTGCGCCGCCAATCTCATCGTGCCGCTGATCGCTATCATCGGACAAGATCACGAACCCGAGGACGTCGCGCGTACGACGCGCGCGGCCGCCGATCGCATCACGCAGGTTTTGCGGCCGCATATCGCGTCCGAGTAGACAACTCGAATGTTCAGACTGGATGGAAACAATGTGATGGTGACGGGTGCTGCTGCCGGAATCGGTCGCGCAACCTCCGTCGTATTTGCAAGAGCGAGCGCCATTGTCATGGCAACCGATCGGGATTGCGCGGGACTTGATACTCTAGCGGCCGAAGTACCGGATCTTCGAACGGCTCAACTTGACGTGACCGATCCGGATGCGATTGAGAAGGTCGTGCACGAAGCCGGCTGCATCGACATCCTGTTCAATTGTGCGGGCATCGCACCGCATGGTGCCATCCTTGATGGGGGAACGGCGCGAATGGCAACGAGCCTTCGACATCAACGTGACGTCGATATTCGACATGACGCGCGCGGTTCTGCCCGGAATGATCGAGCGCGGTCAAGGCAATATCATCAATATCGCATCGGTGGTTTCGACCTTGAAGTCCGCGCCGAATCGATGTGCGTACGCGGCCACCAAGGCAGCGGTTATCGCATTGACGAAATCCGTCGCGTTGGATTACGTATCCAAGGGAATTCGGTGCAACGCGATCTGTCCCGGCACCGTCGATACCCCTTCGTTGGCTGGGAGGATCACTGCACAGGGGGATGCCGAGACCGCGCGGAAGGCATTCATCGCGCGCCAGCCCATGGGCCGCTTAGGAAGCGCCGCGGAGATTGCGGCCGCGGGGCTATATCTGGCGAGCGATGACAGCGGCTTCATGACGGGCCATGCGCTCGTCATCGACGGAGGATTTTCGCTATGAAAGAGGGTACCGAATGAAGCTGTTGAGATTTGGTGAACCGGGCACGGAACGCCCTGGTATTCTGGATGCGGAAGGAACTCTGCGCGACTTGAGCGGTGTCATCGACGATATCAGCGGAGAGACGCTGCTCGACGAGGGAATGGATGTTCTGCGACGCTGCAATCTGCGAAACTTACCTCAAGTTACGTCCGGTGCGCGCTTGGGCCCGTGCGTGGGCCATGTCGGCAAATTCTTATGCATCGGTCTGAATTTTAGCGACCACGCCAAAGAGGCGGGCATGCCGATTCCTGCGGAGCCGATCCTGTTCATGAAAGCGACCAGCGCGATCATCGGTCCAAACGATACCGTCATGATTCCGCGGGGATCCGAGAAAACCGATTGGGAAGTCGAGTTAGGCGTGGTTATCGGTAAGACCGCCTCTTATGTGGATCGGAAGGACGCGCTCTCGCACGTAGCCGGTTATTGCGTCGTCAACGACCTGTCGGAGCGCGCCTTTCAGCTTGAGCGCGGTGGGCAATGGGTCAAGGGTAAGTCCTGCGACACCTTTGGGCCGATCGGCCCGTGGCTGGTGACGCGCGATGAAGTCCCGGATCCGCAAGCACTGGCGATGTGGTTGGAGGTAGATGGCAAACGCTATCAAGATGGGTCCACGGCCACGATGATCTTTGGCGTGGAGGAACTCATCGCGTATTGCAGTCAATTCATGACCTTGAAGGCAGGCGATCTGATTTCGACGGGAACGCCGCCTGGCGTAGGCATGGGTCAAAAACCCCCCGTGTTTTTGCGCCCAGGCCAATTGATCAGACTGGGCATCGAGGGACTGGGCTCGCAGGAGCAGAGGACGGTTGCTTTCCGCGATTGACGAAGCTTCTGGAGCCGGCGACGCGCGGCGTGGCGTGGTTGGCCAATAAGCTGGCCGACTACGATGAACAGCTCAATGCTGGCGACATTGTGCTCGCAGGTTCGTTCACGCGAACGACTACCGCGGTGCGCGGGGACGTCCTGCATGCCGATTACCGAGCGTCATTCACGAACTGCACATCCATACAGTCATCGGCTAAAGTGCTCTTTTGGGCGATCGGAGACTGTCTTGGGCAGCTTGTTATCCGTGGATGCCGCGATACGGGAGCGCGCGGACTACTGCGCCGGTTGCGTGATGCAGCAGTTCGGGCGAGCGATCCTTCCTATATACGCTTCGGATCGTAGATCCCACACGCACGTCGGGTCATGCACTTTACTGATGATCGATGGAAGGAAGTTCCTGGTCACAGCGGCCCATGTACTCGATCAACACAAATACAGGTAGCTGTGGGTGGGAGGCGAAAGCGTTCTGACGCAGTTAGAAGGAAGGTATATGAAATCCCTGGCCCCTGATGGCGACCGGGATCAGGACCACTTAGACATCGCCGTCATTAGGGTTGGCGACGGGCTTGCAGCGCGCCTAGGTAGCGTTGCCTACATCGGCCCGGAATCCATTAGTAGCAATCGGCGCAGTGCCGAAAAAAAGTTATGTACCTTTGTGTTGGTTACCCCAACTCCAAGAACAAAGACATTCATGCGACTAGACGAGAGATGAGCGCGGAGTTTTGGAATCACATTGCCCCCGGCCACTTAACACACGACACTATTGGGGAATGGGCAAGAGCCACCGCAGACCATCTTTTCATTGACATCCCGAAGAAGCACGCCGTGAATGCCGCGGGGGCGACAATTAACGCCGTACACCCGAAGGGCGTAAGCGGCGGTCCAGTGTTCTACATCGGGGACTTCGCCGACTACGATAGCTATTCGGCGGTCAAGGATTGTCATCCGATGCTCGAAGCGATCATCGTTGAGAGAGTTAAGGAAGCTCGCACGCTCATCACGGTGCAGATCCGCGCCGTGATCAAAGCAGCAAGAAGTGCGGAAATACTTTGGGCTGACTGCGATGCGTAGTGCGCCAGATAATCCAAATCTCTTCGATAACAATTTGCTGCAAAACGCAGTTTCCTTTGCCGCCGCTGCTGATGCATATGCCGCAGTGGACAAAATCGGGGATTGGTTCCCGTTGTACTTTTTGTTTGGACACAGCATTGAGCTGGCACTAAAAGCCTTTGCACTCAGCAAAGGCGCTACTGAAAAGGACCTGATGAGGATTGGTCACAGTTTGGTGAAGGCGTTAAGCCGTGCGGAATCTGACGGCCTCAATGTATCCGCTTTGCTAACAGATGCTGAGCGGTCCGCCATCGATCAGTTGAGAAAAAATATGCTTGCAACCCGTTATCCCTTGCTTCAATGATATGCAATTCCAAATCCTCTGCTTCTTAGGCGCCTTTTGGAGAAAATTATCACCGCCGTTTACATCGAGATCTGGGATCGTGGGGTATTCGAGCATGACCGCGCCAAGGGACGAATCGGGCTGTCATTCGACGCATCGCTCTACTCAGCGTAGTACTTGGATTCTTATGCCATAGGTACTAGGAATGAGCCATGATGAGCGGAGGAAGCGACATGAACGGGCAACGTTTGACCGATTTTGTGTAGCGCGGCGCTCGCCAGCAACATTAGCCAACCTGAATCGCAGCTACCAGACCTCTTGGCGACAATCGAGAGCCAGGGTTTGCAAGCATTTGAGCTTGTAAGTATGCACGACCCAGAGACGATTCAGCGACATGAAATGATGCCGGCCGCGCATGATCTGCTGAATGCACACTATGCATCGCTCAAACCTCCGATGCGTGCGAAGTTCGACTCGGTGTCGCTGCGATGCCGCCGCCGTTCAACTATGTTTGCTCTCGTGAGAGAGCGATCGGCCCGCACGCGACTGCGGATGGTTCACGTACCCTCCGCGTGCTCGTCGCACCGCGCGAGAATCCCGTCGGTTTGACTTCGGGCATCTCAGACTTGAGCTGTTCCAAATAATCGCCCCAAGCCTGCATCATCCGCCGCCGCTCCTGCAAATGCTGTGCATAGTTGTACGCCGCGCGTACCGCGTCGCGCTCACCATGCGCGAGCTGACGTTCGATGGCATCCGGTTCCATCCCTGCTCGTTGAGCAACGTCGAAGCCATGCTGCGAAATCCGTGACCCGTCATGTCCTGGCCGCTGTAACCCATCCGGCGAAGCGCGGCGGTGATCGTGTTTTCGCTCATCGGGCGAAAGCGGCTGCGCACGCCCGGAAACGCGAATGCAAACCGGCCGGTGAGTGGCTGCAGATCCCGCAGAACTGCGATGGCCTGGGTCGACAGCGGCACGACGTGCTGCACACGCATCTTCATGCGTGTCGCCGGTATCCGCCATTCCGCTTTGTCGAAGTCGAACTCGGCCCACTGCGCAGCGCGTAACTCACCCGGTCTTACGAACACCAGGGGCGACAAGCGCAGAGCGCAACGCGTGATCCACGCTCCCTCGTAGGAGTCGATCGCGCGCAGCAACGCGCCGACCTCCTCGGGATCCGTGATCGTGGCGAGATGCGTTTCTTTGGTCGGCGCCAACGCGCCACTCAAGTCCCGGGACGGATCGCGCTCCGCACGACCTGTCGCGACCGCAAACCGGAATACCCGGCCGCACACCTGCAGGGCCCGGTGCGCCGTCTCATTCGCGCCGCGGGACTCCATCCGCCGCAGAACCGCCAGCAACTCCGGCGCCGTGATGGCTTTGATGGTGCGCGTTCCGATCCACGGGAACACATTGAGTTCGAGGCGGCGGATGATCTTGTCGGCGTGGCCCGGCACCCACTGCTTCGAGAACATCCCGAACCACTCCCGGGCGATCGCCTCGAACGTGTTTTCGGTACTCTCTTCCAACGCGACCTGGGCGGCCTTGCGGTGTTCGGCGGGATCGATGCCGGCGGCGAGCAACCTGCGAGCTTGCTCGCGCTTGTCGCGGGCATCGGCCAATCCCACGTCGGGATAGACGCCGAGCGAAATCCGCTTCTCCTTGCCGTCGATCCGGTACTTGAATCGCCACCATTGTAAGCACTCCGGCAAGCCCGTACTTCCCGCCCTGATCTAACCAGACGAAGCTTTCCGCGCGGCGCTGTTGCCGCTGAGCGGGAGAGTGCGATGTCGGAACGGAACGTTGAACCGCTGAACG
>Ga0182030_10002699_pt1 | contig 37753 bp, 29 predicted proteins | sample 812S3MmetaG_FD_121299 | JGI IMG/M metagenome (GOLD analysis project Ga0182030, IMG submission 121299) | Permafrost microbial communities from Stordalen Mire, Sweden - 812S3M metaG (Illumina Assembly) | ecosystem: Environmental > Terrestrial > Soil > Wetlands > Permafrost | place: Sweden...
AAGCCCCGCGGCCTTCGTGGCTTGCAAGATCCGATCCACGTCGCGCCCGTTGTATCCCGGCCACCCGGCATCGAACAGTAGCGATTCACCCGAGGGTGACACCATCAGCACGGACTTCCCGCCCTCCACGTCCAGCACGTAGACGTCGAGCGTCTGCGCCGCGCGCACGGCCGGCGCCAGCAGCAGAAAGCCGAACATCATTCGCGGGAGATAAAACGGTGTCGACCGGGTCAGGCCGACCTCGCGCAGTGGCGGATTGGCGGGCAACAGCGCGGCAGCTTCGGGGACTTGGCCATTCTCCACGCCGGCCCATGCCAGCAGGACGGGGAGCCCCTCGTCGGTAGCCCCAGTGCGAGGATTGCGGGGCGGCACCACTGGAGCGGTTCGGTCAGCGGCCTCTTTTGCCGAGGATCGTCAAGTGGTCACACTGCCGGTGTATATTGACATAGTAGGCGTCTCCATGGGGGAACACAATGTCCGCTGATGCACAGCATGCCCATCACCTGCTCGACCAGCTCAGCCCCGGCCAACTCGCCGCCGTGGTTCATCTGCTCGAAACCATGGTCTCGCCCGAGGAAGACGGAGACACCCTGAGCAATGCCGAGCGCAAAGCCGTCGCCGAGGCCGATCAGTGGCTCAAACACAACCAGCCGATCCCGCATGAGGAAGTGCTCGCGGAGTTCGGTTTGAGCATGGCCGATTGGGACAAGATGGGCAAGGAGCCGCTAGCGGAAGAGACACCCCGCCACAACGGCTAAGCGCAGCGTCTGGACCGATCAGGCCAAGGCAGACATTCGCGGCATTGAGCAGCCCATTGCCCTGCAAATACTCAAGACGCTGGCCCGCTATGCTGAGACTGGCGAGGGGAATACCAAGCAACTTCGGGATATCGAGCCGCCCCTGATTCGGCTCCGTGCCCAGGACCACCGAATGTTCTTTCGGGACAGGGGCGACTATCTGGAGATCTCCCGCGTACTGGATCGCAAGGAAGCTTACCGCTGACGCGTATCTGAGAGGTTCGCATACGGCACTGGCTACGGAGTTGCCGACCAATCAGGCGACGTGAACCTCCCGCGCGCGGGGCTCATATTCCGAGCGCCGAAATAATCGAGGCCCGTCTCGGCATCCCGCTCTTTGCCGGTGAACTGTTCCAATTCAGCGTTTCGCCACTGACCGCACGCCAACGAGATCTTCTTCCACACCCTTATCCAGGCTGCGTTCCCGGCGAAACACCTTGCCACGAAAGCGAATCGTGTGGTCATTCATGATCTCTACCACTCCGGAAATCTCTGGGCCGGGCAGGGTCTCGCCGGAACGCTCTATCGTGCGGAAGGACAAACGGTGCTGAATGTGGAGGCTGCTACCGATCGACTGCCACCTGCCGAGATCAACATCTTGGGGATCACCTGCGCTTACCGTGACTCCTGATTTTCTTCGATATAGCGTGCACGTGAGGATTGCGAATTCCCCATCGCTCGCAAAGTTCACCACCTCCGCTCGGCCGGATCGAAGATCATGGTCGATTGTGGCCGGAGCTTTCGTCCAAACCACACCGCGTTCCAGCCAGCTTCCGGAGAGATCTGCGCAGGAAGCGGCGACCGCCAATGCGAAACAGGGCAACATTTGCAGGGCTGTTCTCATCATGGCTTAATCACCGGCACATCGACGGCAACCTACAACGGGCGATGCAACTCTCCAAAGTCGCGATTCGGGTGTAGCAGAGGCACCCGTGGGTCCACCCGTTGCGTTGAATTGTCCGTGAACGAACGCTCCTTCGGTGCCACCGGATCCCGGCCACGGATTCAGGTAAGCGCGGACATAACCGTAGGTAGCCCGCCACCTGGTGCCGCCAGCCCCCTTTCGTCGACGTAAGTGCGTGTCCAAACGGATCGAGGTCCCGCCGCTCCAGCACGCTGCCCGGGCTATCGTTCACCGTCGTCCCCAGATTATCGACCGTCACATTCCGTCCCCGGCGGGGAGCCGCCGACGATCCGCCATATTTCGCAGCTGGCGCCCGAACGCGTCGTACACATAAACCGGCGGAACGCCTGCCGCCAAGATCCGCTCTGCGCGACGCCCTTCGCCATCATAGTTGTACACCGTCACTCCGCGCTCAGGCACATTCGGACACGCCCCAGAACTCTCACTGTATTCCACCTGTGGATCCAATACAACAGTTGGTGAGGCGCGCGCGGGAGGCTATGACGAAGCGCGACGGACGGCATCCAACACGCCATCCCGCCCTACATAAGTCCGTTTTTTTGCGACCATGGGGACTGTGAACATCGAACTCCCCCTCGCGGGCAAAGTAGTCCTGGTAACCGGAGCCGCCAAGCGAATCGGCCGCGGCATCGCCCTGCGGCTGGCGAGCGAAGGCGCGCGGGTGGCCATCCATTATCAGCGATCCGAGAAGGAAGCTGCCCGCACCGCCGAGGAATGCGGTGGCGCCGAGCTGTTCCGCGCCAACCTGGAAAGCGTGGCCGAGATCGCGCGCATGTTTGGCGATCTGGAGCAGCGCATGGGGCGGCTGGATGGCCTGGTGAATAACGCCGCCCGCTTTACCCGCTTCGACCCCCTCGCCATAACCGAGCACGACTGGGACTTTATCCACTCAGTAAACCTCAAGGCCGTCTTCTTCTGTTGCCAGAACGGCGCCCGCCTGATGCACAAGACGGGGGGCGGCAGGATTGTGAATATCAGTTCGCTGGGAGGGCTGAGGCCTTGGGCGGAACATGCCCATTACTGCGCGTCGAAAGCCGGCGTCATTATGCTCACCAAGGCGTTGGCCAACGCGTTCGCCCCCGAGATCACTGTAAATTCTGTGGCCCCCGGCGTGATTCCGTTCGACGACATCGACGAGAGGGGCCTCCGCCTGATCGACCGTACACCAGCCCGTCGTGGGGGGACGCCGGAGGAAATCGCCGACGCTGTGGCTTATTTCTTAAAGGCTTCCAGCTTTGTCACGGGCCAGATTCTGGCGGTGGATGGGGGGCTGAGTCAGAAATGAGGGCCCGCCCTGACTCCCCCCAAAGGGGGTATGTCGAGTATTCCCACAAAATAGGTCTGAAATATCCGAATATCCCCCAAAAAATTCAGGGTATACTGTGATTTCAAGAGGCTAGCATGAAGAAATACGGCAAGTTCGCTGCATTGATCACGGTTGTGGTCGGCACCTTGGTGTGGTTGGCGGTGACCGGCAGTAAACAATCGCAGGCCTATTACAAAACCGTCAACGAGGTCCACGAGATGGGTGCAAAGGCGTATGGGCAGCGCCTTCGCCTCGAGGGCAACGTGGCGGTGGGGTCGATCCAACACGTGGGCAATCAGACGCAATTCGTGCTGGAGTACGAAAACAAACAGATGAAAGTGCTCTATACGGGCACCGATCCGTTGCCGGACACTTTGAAGGACGGCGCACAGGCTCTGGCCGACGGCCGGCTCGACCACGACCAGATCTTCCGCGCCGGTACCGTGCAAGCCAAATGTGCTTCCAAGTACGAGTCCAAGCCGGGGCTGTCTCCGGGACAGGCCGCCCCCAATATCAATTCGGGTAAGAGCTCGATCTAGTAACTAGAGGGGTGTTATGGAGAATCTGGGTTCGTTGGCCATACTGCTGGCCTTCTGTGTGTCTATCTATGCGGTTACGGCTTCCGTAGTCGGCCGCATCAAACGCAAGCCTTTTCTTGTAGTTAGCGCCGGCCGCGCGATTTACTCGGTGTGGCTGCTGGTGGCGCTGGCTTCGGGCATCCTGGTGTACTCGCTGATGACCAGCGACTTCCGCTTTTCCTATGTGGCGGAGCATAGCAATCGCACCATGCCCATCCTTTATAAGTTCGCCGCGTGGTGGGGCGGACAGGAAGGATCGCTGCTCTTCTGGACTTTCCTGCTTTCGACTTACACCGCGGTCGTGGTCTTCACCAATCGCCGCCGGCATCGCGAGATGATGCCGTGGGTGTTCGCCGTCCTGGCGACGCTGCAAACCTTCTTCTTACTCCTGAATAACTTCATCGCGAATCCCTTCCGCATGCTGGCAGTGGACCGGCTGATCACCTCAGTGCAGGACGGCCAAGGTCTCAGTCCGCTGCTGCAGTATCCCGCGATGGCCATCCACCCGCCGATGCTGTACCTGGGCTACGTGGGATTCTCGGTGCCGTTCGCGTTTGCCATGGGGTCGCTGATCACCCGGCAACCTGGCGACGCCTGGATCCACACCACGCGGCGTTGGACACTGGTGACCTGGTTGTTCCAAAGTACCGGCGTCATGCTCGGCATGGCTTGGGCGTATCACGTGCTTGGATGGGGCGGCTACTGGATGTGGGACGCGGTGGAAAACGCTTCGCTGCTGCCTTGGCTCGCGGGCACCGCCTTTTTGCACTCGGTGATGATGCAGGAAAAGAAAGGCATGATGAAGGTTTGGAACATGGTCCTGATCTCGACCACCTTCTTCTTGTGTATCCTTGGCACGGCGATGACGCGCGGTGGCCTGGTGCAATCGGTCCATGCGTTTGCCAAGTCGGACATCGGCAAATACTTCGTTACATTCATGGCCTTGGGCATCGCGGCCACCGTCTATCTAATCCTCGACCGGCTGGACTACTTAAAGAGCGAGGCTGAGTTGGAAACCGTCGTTTCGCGCGAATCGAGCTTCCTGTTTAACAATCTCATCCTGCTGGCGAGTTGCTTCGCGGTGCTGTGGGGCACGCTGTTTCCGGTGGTATCTGAAGCGGTCAGCGGCGAGAAGATCTCGCTCGACGCCGATTGGTTCAACCGCCTGATGGTTCCCATCGGTCTGTTCCTGCTGTTGCTCACCGGCTTGGGACCGTTATTTGCGTGGCGGCGCACTTCCGTCGACAGCCTGCGGCGTAACTTCCAGATTCCGGGCATCGCGTCGCTGGTGCTGGTCGGCGGGCTGTTTGCCATGGGCATCCATCACGTCTATGCTCTGATTTCCTTTGGATTCTGCTTCTTCGTGGCGCTGACCATACTCATGGAGTTCTACAAGGGCGCGATCTCCATCGCCGCCAAGAACAGCATGAACCTGCTGCGCGCCAGCGTGGAGTTGACGCACCGCAATACGCGTCGCTACGGCGGGTATATCGTCCACATGGGAATCGTGCTGATGTTCATCGGCTTCACAGGACACGCCTTCAACAAGGACGATACGCGCGAAGTCAGCGTCGGCGACACCATGAATATCGGCGCCTACAGCTTGAAGGTGACGAATATCGAGATGGGTGAGACACCGGTCTACCAATGGCATCGCGCTACCGTGGCGGTGTATAAAGGTGGCGAGTTCTTGGGCAACCAACAGCCCGAGAAGCGCTTCTACATGGCCAGCAAGCAGGGGACGTCCGAAGTGGCCGTGCGCATGCGCCTGAACGAGGACCTGTACCTGAATTTTGGCGGTATGTCCGACGATAACCAGCGTGCTATTCTCCAGGCATATACGCGGCCCCTGGTAACGTGGATTTGGATTGGCGGGCTCACGCTGATTTTCGGCACGCTGGTCTGCCTGGTACCGAGCAAAGTCAAAATGCAGTATGCCCGCACCGAAGTGGTGGGGTACACGAAAGCCCATGCGACGATTCAGAAGTAGTCTCTTGCTCGCAGCGGTAGCGCTAACGCTGGCCGGACTGCCGGCGCTGCCGCAAACGCCAACGGGTGCGCCCGCGGGCGGCGCCACCGCGTCGGAGAAGCCCAACGCCGACGTGGTTCGGGTCGGCAAGCGGCTCCGCTGCAAGTGCGGCTGCGGCGATACCATCGCCAGTTGCAGCATGTTGCAGTGCGAATATTCCAAGCCGGGCAAGGAACAGATCGCCAAGATGCAGTCCTTGGGGATGACCGACGATCAGATTATCAACTCGTTCGTGCAGAATTACAGCGCGGATATCCTGCTCTCTCCGCCCCGTCCGTATGGCTGGATCGTTCCCTATGCGGCGATCCTGCCGGGTTTGGCGGGGATCTATCTGTTCATCAGAAAATACCGCAAGCCGAAACCGCTGGTCGAGGTCGGCACCATCGAGATCGACGATCCGGCGCTGGAAAAGTACAAGGACCAGATCGAAAAAGATCTGGCCAACATGGAATAAGCCGGTGATCATTGCTATTGCGTGTGTCGTCGCGATCGCCGTTATCGCGTTCATCCTGGGCGTTCGTCCCAGCGATATCCCGGAACCTGAACCGGTTTCGCCGTTTCAACACCTCGACGAGCGGAAAACCGCTATCTACGAAAACCTGCGCGATCTGCAATTCGAATATCGCCTGGACAAACTCTCCGACGAGGACTACCAGAGCACCAAGAAAGACCTGCAGAAGGAACTGGCGCGCGTGCTGGCCGAAGTCGATAAACTGAAGAATGCTCTCGGCGGAGCGCCCGCAGTTGCTCCTCCCGCGCCGGCGAAAGTAGTGGTCCCACCCACTGGATACGTGTGCCCGGCGTGCGGCGCGAAGTTCCCCACGGCGCTGAAATTCTGCGGCGAATGCGGCAAGCCGATGAGGTTGGCTCAATGAAATTCCTGCAATCTCTTTTTCCTCTGCGATCTCTGCCCCCTCAGCGCTCTCCGCATTGCTTTCTTCCCGTTCTTTTCTCTGCGTCTCTGCGTCTCTGCGGTGTAATAATTGTCGCGTTAGGCACTGCCTCAGCCGCCGTCACCGGGACGGTCATCAACAAGACCACCGGCAAGCCGCAAGCCGGCGCGACCGTCGCCCTCAACAAGCTCGGCCAGCAACTCGGCATCGAGATGATCGACCAGGCGAAGTCCGGGCCCGACGGATCGTTCACCATCAACCAGGACATCAGTGGCGGCGGCGTGCCGTATCTCATTCGCACGGCATTCGACGGCGTCACCTACAATCACATGCTGCCGCCGGGATCGCCGACCACGGGCCTGAGCATCGAAGTCTACAACGCCTCGAAGCAACCCGGCGCAGCCAAAGTCAGCAAGCACATGGTGCTCTTTCAGCCCTCCGGCGGGCAGATGACCATCAACGAAACGTTTCTGTTCGAGAATTCCGGACAGACTGCGTGGAACGATCCCGGCACCGGCACGCTCCACTTCTTCCTGCCGCTCGCCGCCGAAGGCAAAATGACGGCCGAAGTCACAGGCCCCGGCAGCATGCCCATCGGCGCCCCGTTTGCGAAGACCGCGAAGCCCGATGTCTGGGAAATCGATTATCCGGTCAAACCCGGCGAGACTCGTTTCGATCTGACCTATCAGGTGCCTTACACAGACGGCACACCCTACGAAGGCAAGATCGTCACCAAGGACGAGAACACGTATCTGATCGTGCCCAACGGCGTGAATATCGCCGGCGAGGGGCTGAACGATCTGGGACAGGAGCCGAAGACTCAGGCGCATCTCTTCGGGTACTCCGGCAGCACGTACAAGATCCAGCTCACCGGCAATGCGGCGCCCGCGGCATCGGCGAGCGACGCGCAGGCTGAGGGCGCCGGCCCGCAGATCGAACAGATAATGCCGCGCCTCTACGATAAAACCATCCCCATCCTGGCCGTAGCGCTCGGCATTCTGGCGCTCGGCTTCGCGCTGCTCTATCGCGCTAACGGGACCGTCCCAGCGAAGGAGAGCAATGAGCGCGGTCGCGGTTGAGGGAGTCTGGAAGTATTACGGCGACTACCCAGCCCTCCGCGATATCAGCCTCGAAGCCGCCGAAGGCACGTGCCTCGCGCTGATCGGCCGTAACGGCGCCGGCAAGACCACTCTGCTGCGCGCCATCGCCGGCTTCTCCACGGCGCAGCGCGGCAAGATTCGGATTTGCGGCAAGGAACCGCGCGAGGCCGAGACCCGCAGCCGGTTGGGCTTCATCGGCCACGGCATCTCGGTCTACGACGAGCTCTCGGCGCTCGAAAACCTGACGCTGTTCGGCAAGCTGTATGGCCTGGCGGACCCCAAGAAATCGGCCAACGAATGGCTGGAGCGCACCGGCCTGGAGCGCGTTCGCAACGGCCTGGTGCGGGAGTTTTCACGCGGCATGCGGCAGCGCCTGGCGGTGGCCCGCGCGTTCCTGCATGAGCCTTCCGTGATGCTGCTCGACGAGCCGTTCACCGCGCTTGACGACCGCGCCATCGCCGTCCTGCAGCGCCTCCTGCGCGAAGCTCTGGCGGCCGGCAAAACCATCGTCATGTCCACCCACCAATTGAAGGAAGCGCTCGAACTGGCATCGCATGTCGCGCTCTTGAACCGCGGACAACTGGCGTTCCATGGAGCGCGCACGCAGGAGATGGTCGACGACCCCGGGTATGTGTACGCGCGTTACGGCGAGGGTGCATGAAATACCTGCGCCAGGTAGCCACCATCGCGGTCAAGGATGTGCGCGCCGAACTGCGCACTAAAGAGGCGATCAACGCTTCGCTCGCCTTCGCGCTGATGATCCTGCTGCTCTTCAGCTATACGTTCAATCCTGCGCAGGAAATGATGCGCGAGGTTTCCGGCGGACTGTTGTGGATTGTGTTCGCTTTTGCCGGCACGCTCACACTCAACCGCAGTTTCGCGCGCGAATTGCCCAACGATTGCCTGGATGCCCTGATCGCCGCGCCCATCCCAGGCTCGGCGTTGTTCCTCGGCAAGTGCTTTGCGAGCTTCGTGCTGGTGCTGGCCGTGGAGCTGGTGTCGCTGCCGGTATTCGGCATCTTCTATAACGTGCATTGGACGGCGCAACTCCCCGCGCTCTTCGGCGTCCTCCTGCTGGGGACCTGGGCGCTCACCGTGATCGGCACGATTTTCAGCGCCCTCACCGTCAACATCAAGCTCCGCGAAGTGATGCTGCCGATGCTGACGTATCCCATCCTGATGCCGGCCCTGATGGCGGCGATGCGCCTGACCACCCTGCTGGTCACCGGCCAGCCCATCGCTGACGACGACATGGCGTGGCTGAAGATGCTGATCGGCTTCGACGTGATTTTCACGGCCGTCTCTCTGGCGCTGGTGGAGACGGTACTGGTAGGTTGATCTTGGTAGATTGATGCTGGCCTCCCTCTTCGACGCTTCGGTATGGACCGCGCTCATCGCCGCGGCAGTCGCGGCAGTGGCGAGCATTCTCTTCCTGCGCACGCGCAATTTCCTCTACGACTCGCTGGCTCTCTCGGCCACCGAAACCGGCCTGGTGCTGATCGCCGCGGGCATCGTCGCCGGCGCGATTGCCGGCCACGCGGGCGCGGGCCTGTGGTGGACGTGGGATGCGCGCGTCACCACCGCACTAGTCGGATTCCTGCTCTACGCACCGTACCTCATGCTGCGCGGAGCCATCGAAGAGCCAACTCGCCGCGCTGCTTCCGCCGCGGTCGTATCGATCTTCGCGATCTTCGACCTGCCCGTCATCGCGCTGGCGGTCAATTGGTGGCTCGCCCGCCGAGCTGCGCCGGTATCGGTCGATGCGAGCTGGATGATTCTGCCCCTGGCGCTGCTAGGCGCAGGGTTCACTTGGATTCGTCTACGCCAGGAACAACGCCGCCGTGCCCGAGATGCCGAACGGCGCACCGCACAAGAGATTTGACGGGATGTCGTGTGGCAGCCAATCCTGGCTGCAGGCGGCCTTTCAGGCCGCCGTTCTTACCCGACACCTCAGAGCGACGAAGCGCAAGAAGCTCGGTTCGAGTTACTGGCGCCCAGGGGGCGGCCTTTTATTGACTCTCGCAGATTTGGGTGACAGCGCTGGTGGGGCGGGCTTTAGCCTGCGCAGGGCTTCAGCCCCGCCGAACTGTAACCATATTATGCGAGGCTCAATAGGCTGCCTCCTCGATTCCGGCCATTCTCGGCGTGGGGTCGACAGCCACGTGGGACGGGCTTCCGTGTGTGCCCAGAGGGGACCCCAGGCTTCAGCCCGACCTTCTACGGCCTAGTCTCCAGCCAGGGCGGTGCTGAAGCCCTAAGAATTCGCCGCGTATCGAAACTCGGTGGAAGTGCGCAATGTGAGCGGGGATTACCGTGCTGAAGCTTGGAAAATTCGCCGCGCATCGAAAACGGCGGCCTGAAAGGCCGCCTGCAGGCACGATTGCCTGCCACACTATTCCGGCGCGCTTTCCGTAGCTTCCCCGTCCGCGACCGGCCGGGGATTCAGCAGGGGTTCCAGCAACTCCCGCGCCTCATCCGCGCGCGCCGACTCCACCTGAAACCGCGACGGCGACGCGCCCATAGGCGACATCCCGGTGAGACCCCGCTCGTCTGAGTCGTCGCCACCCAACACGTATTCGATCCCCGCGTCTTCCAACGTGGCCTTCGCCAGATTGACGACAAAAGCGTCGCTCGTTTCGAGCACGGTAACCAAATCGACTGCATGCCCCTCCTCGGCAGGAACACTCGGAGGAGGTGGACCAGGGGCCAGAGCCACATGGCAATCGGCACACTCTTTGAAGCCATCGCGGTACTCCGTCAGGCACTGTGGGCAATGCATCGCCATTGTGTGAACCCTCGATTAGTTCACTCACAGTATACCTCCGGCCCCTAAGTCGGTCGACTGTACTGCTTACAACAGACGGAAGTTCACCTCGACGTACGCCACCACCGCCGCCGGCTTGCCGTTCACCTTCCCGGGAACGAATCTCCACTTCTTGACCGCAGCGACGGCGCGGTCGTCCAGTCCCAGGCCCAAACTCTGGCTGACCACGATATTCTGCGCCAGTCCGTGAGTGTCCACTTCGATACGCAGCAGGACGGTGCCCTGCAGCCTAGCCTTGCGGGCATCCTCGCTATACTCGGGCTCGGTCTTCGAGATGAGGGTTGGCTGCGTGATCGATCCAACGCCGGCTCCCAGATAGCCGACGCCTCCACCCGTACCACCGTCCTTTCCCGGCCCATAGCCGGGGCCGTCTCCCGGCCCGACGCCGGTGCCATGACCGCCGCCGATTCCGCCGCCATCGCCAGGCCCTCCAGAAGCCGGGCCTACAACACCATTCGGATCGCCCCAGTCCTTGTATTTCAATGTGGCAAGCTTGATGTTGGAATCGCCGATGAGTGTGGGTTCCACCGGCAATATGGGAATCGAATCGTCGATTCTCACCGCGGGCGGTACTATCTGTACGCGCGCGAAGGGAGGCAATTGGCCGCGGCTGGCAGCCGTAGCGGCACGCACGCCGCCACCGCCGCCTCCTCCGCCAGCCAACTGCACTGACGACTTGTACGACATGATATCCGCGGGAGCCACGAGAATCTCGTGGAGCAGCGGAAGGGGATTCGGTTTGACGCCCGTCACTGCCAGAATCAGCAGGATGGCGCCGCAATGTAACAGCCACGAAAGAAGCGCGGAGCGCTTCGGGGTTGACAACATAGTAGGTTCTCCTGCCGTCCCTTCGCATGCACTTATCTAACCAACTATCGAATTGCTGAATTTTCCACACTTAGCGGTGAGTTATAAGTGGAAAGCTGGCCGACACTGTGCTTTCGGATGCACGGTTGTAGAATGGTAACCGTCATCCTCCATATGCGACCGATTCCGAACAAAGCGCGCCGGCTGCCGATTGCCGCCCTCATCGGTGTAACTATTGGCTCGCTGGTGGCGCCTATCTTAGTTGCTGAAGGAGCGCTGCATATCCAGTCGCGGCCGCAACCAGACCCGCATGAGGCCGATGCGATCGCGCGCGGCTCCGCATCCACGTGGGAGCCTGCCCGCACTCCCGCAGCCGACGGCGTAGTCCTCGACGCATGGCTCTTTACGCCGCACCAGCCCAACGGATCGGGAGTCCTCGTGCTGCACGGCGTCGGGGACACTCGCAGTGGAATGGCGATGCACGCCCGCTACTTGTTGCGCGCGGGTTTCACCGTCCTGTTACCGGACGCCCGCGGCCACGGATCGAGCGGCGGCTCGGTCATCAGTTACGGAATCCGCGAGTCGGCCGATGTCCACACCTGGGCGGATTGGTTCTTGCAGCACCGACCCATCGCGCATTTGTACGGCCTGGGACAATCGATGGGGGCGGCGATTCTGCTCGAATCTCTGCCGCGGGAACCTCGCTTTCGCGCCCTAGTGGCGGACTGCCCTTTCAACTCTTTCGAGGACGTCGCCTACTATCGCCTGGAGCACGCATCGAAGCTGGGACGATGGGCCTCCTGGCCGGTCGTGCAGACCGGTTTACTCTACGCGCGCATTGTCTATGGGCTGGATCTAAGGCAAGCGTCGCCGGCAAACGCGATCCGCACTACGAACGTGCCGATCCTCCTCATTCACGGCACTGCGGACGACCACATCCCGCCGAGTGAGTCGGAAACGCTGCACGCGCTCAATCCACGCTCGACAACGCTATGGCTGGTGCCGGGCGCGGAACACATTGCGTCAGTCAGCACCAACCCGCGGGAGTATGTCCGCCGCGTCACGGAGTGGTTCACGACCCACGAGTAACGTGTGGGCGTGCTGGCTTGGGTGGGGCGCGGTGCGTTACGGCAGTTAGTGCTTGTCAGGAAATAACCGCTCCCTCCGGTCGCGGCTCGGAAACGTTCGGTGCCGATGGTGCCGATACTGAGCCGCGACCGAAGGGAGCGGTCGCTGCAAACTGGCACTGTTATTTCTTAACGAGCCCTTCTTGCCGGTCCTCGGGACTACGTTCGACGTGTGACGGAGTGGTTCGCGGCCCACCCGTAGGGATCGTAACAATCAGGGCTCGTCAGAAAACAGCTGTGCCGCTTTGCGGAAACCGTCGCTTTGGCCGGGGTCGCGGCTCAGGATCCGCCCTGGACGTTTCCCAGCCGTGACCGCAGCGGTTATCTCTTGACGCGCGATTACTTCTTCGGCGCGCCGATGGGCCGGCGGTAGACCATCTCGAAATCCGGCTTCGACCCCATGCTGACACTCGTGGATGTCGAAGTACTCGGCATCGCCGGTCCCGCCGATCCGGCATCCGCGGCCGCTTTCGAGTCGGGGAAGTTTTCCTTGTTTGTCGTTTCTTTGGTTACCCGGCTACCGCCGCCCGGACGCGCATCGATGCGGTCGATCTGGTCCTTCGGGATGGCCGTCTGCGTCTTCTTCACAATCACGACCAGGCTTTCGTCAGTGAGTTCGTCCATCTGGGCCGATATGGGCTGAGCGGCCCCCTTCTTATACACGCGAAGTTCGGCGCCCGTCTTGAGCGCCTTCACTTTGGCCCATTCGTCTTCGGCGCCGAAGGCCACCAATCCAGCCAGCATCAACAGAAGAAGTCCGCGCATGGTAGAAACTCCTTTTCAGCCGTGAGTCTAGCAAAATTTGCGGTAGGCCGCCGCCCACGTCCCATCGCCTCGTAATGTATATCGATTATTGACCCGCCTTGCCTTCTGCGGCTACCCTCGCTTAATCGCACTGAGAGGGGACAAGTGAGTCGAATACTGCCAGTTATCTTTGCCTGCATCGCGGGCCCGCTTATCTTTAGTGGCAATCTCGCCGCACAATCCGATACTCCCGAGCCACTGAAAATCGGCGACGTCACGGTCTCCGGACTGGTCCACGAGCGCTACGAAGACTGGAACTTCTTCCGCGGCGCCAAAGGTGAGAACGACTATGGATATTCGGGGTCGTACCTGCGCCTGATGTTCAACGAGAAAACGAAAACCTTCGATTGGGCAGTCGAGTTTGCCGCTCCCATCTTATTAGGGATACCGAATCAGGCAGTTCAGGGTTCGCCACTGGGGCAACTCGGTCTCGGCGGGGCGTACTACGCGGCCAATCGCAATAACACCAACGCCGCCAGTGTCTTTCTCAAACAAGGTTACATGCGTCTCAAGGGCGCGCATTCCAGCTTGCGGCTGGGACGCTTCGAGTTCACTGACGGCGGCGAAGTCACGCCCAAAGATGAGACCCTGGCCATCGTCAAACGCGACGGGATCGCCCAACGCCTGATCGGCACCTTCGGATTCTCCGACGTGCAACGCAGCGTGGATGGCGCGCAGTACACTTACTCCAACGGCGATTGGAATGTTACCGCCGTCAGCTTTGTTCCCGATCGTGGAGTCTTTCAAGTGGATGGCTGGGGCTGGGTCGTGACCCCGGTGACGTATGCCGCCGTCACCAGGCAGGCGACGTGGGGCCGGACGACGGCCGAATGGCGCGTGTTCGGGATCTTCTACAACGATGACCGCGGCGTCATCAAGACGGACAACCGCTCGACGGCCGCCAAGGCCGCGGACCACGCGGGAATCGACATCGGCACTTACGGCGGCCACTTCATTCAGGCCATTCCGACCTCCGCCGGCACTTTCGATCTGTTGGGATGGGGCGTACTGCAGAGCGGCAAATGGGGCGCACTGACGCAGAAGTCGGGAGCAGGCGCGGTGGAGGGCGGTTACCAGCCGCCGATAAAGACTCTGCGCCCGTGGATTCGCGGCGGCTACTTCTATTCGAGCGGCGACGGCAACGCCACGGACGGCACGCACGGCACGTTCTTCGCGATCCTTCCCACGCCGCGCGTGTATGCACGCTTCCCGTTCTTCAACGAGATGAACAATGTCGATGCGTTCGGCGAGTTGATGCTGCGGCCCGCGAAGCGCATGACCATCCGCAGCGATATTCACGGGCTCTGGCTGGCGAACCGCAACGATCTCTGGTACTCCGGCGGTGGTGCGTTTCAACCGTGGACCTTCGGCTTCAACGGCCGTCCGTCCAACGGCGCGCGCGGACTGGCCACGCTCTACGACGTGAGCTGGGATTATCAGTTGACGCGCGGGCTCGGGGTCGGCCTGTATGGTGCGTATGCCCGCGGTGGCGACGTGGTCCAGAAGATTTTCCCGCAGGATCACAATTCCAAGATGGGCTTCGTCGAGCTGAATTACCGCTTCTGACGACGCGCCTATTTCCCGCCGCACGACGCCATGCGAGCCGCCCGGGCGCTGGCCAGATTCGGATTCATGGCGATGGCACGGCGAAGCCAGGAACAAGCCTCGCGGGGACGCCCGGACCGGTCCGCAACGTCGCTCAAGCCGGCATACACTTCGCCCGTCATGGACTGAAGCTCCTTATCCGCCGGCTTCCTCGCAATCTCTTCAGCGCCGATCGCCGCGGCCGCGCGAAAATGCTGGCCAGACTCTTCTAGACCACCGGTCTTAAGGAGGGCCTTTCCCACGCTGGTCTCGCTATAGATCAGCCGCTCGCGCTTCCAAAAATCCTTGGGATCGGCGGCTGAGAGTTTGCGGCGGATCTCGAGGGCACGGCGGTAACTTTCGAGAGCTTTCGCCTGGTCTCCCAGCGCGTCGTAGGCGCTGGCGATCTGGTTCAGATCGAAGGTCACGTCGAGCTGCGTTTGCAGATTCGAGGGCTGCGCCACCAACCGTAGAGAATCGGCCTTCTCGGCTTCCAAAGCCTGCTCCAGTGCCTCGCCCAGTCGAGAGCGCTCCTGATACACCCCGGCGAGGTACTTATGAACCAGCGCCACGTTTCGCAGTTCCTCGTCCCCTTGAGGCTTGGCCGAGAGAAGAGACAGATATAGCTCCAGGCACTTTCGCCAGGCTTCGATGGCCTGGTCGGTAGTGTTGAGCGCGCCGGCGTGGGCGAAATACGCGCTCGCCAGGGCCTTGCGCGCGCGCAGGTTGCCGGGATTCTCGCGGACCGCGCCTTCGGCCGCGGCGACAGCCAGTTGCGCCGACTTCTCACGCTCTGTCTGATTCCGCAGGGACCAGTAGGAGTAGCTCAAACTGTTGTAGACATCCACCAGGTGAAGGCGCGCTTCCAGATCGTGGGGATTCTTCGCCACCGCGGCAATCAGCAAGGCGCCGGCCTTCTGGTAACTGGCCATTGCCCCCCGCCAATCTCCCAGAGTGGCCACGCCCTCTTTTCCCTGGATGTCGCCCATCCGTATGTAAGCCGCCCCCAAGTCTCGCTGCAGAGTGGGATCGCCGCCCGCATCCCGGGCGAGGACCTCCAGATAGGCGAGGCCGCGCGCAATCAGCGCCTTTCGCGCCTCGGTGGTGCCGGGATAGCGGGCCAGGTTCTCATTCGTCTGGAAGACCATGTCGCTGGCCAGCATCCGCAGGGTGTCGAATCGGCGCTGTGCGGTGGCGCGCTCGCGGTTTGCAATCCGCGCCTCCCAGCTTACGCCAACAATTCCGGCCACCAGCAGGATAGCGGCCGCAGCCAGTGCCGCGGCCTGCGACTTGTGGCGGGCGACGTACTTGCGAGCCAGATAGACGAAGGAAACGCCGCTGGCGCTGACCGGATCTCCCGCGAGATAGCGCTCCAGGTCTCTTGCCAGTTCCCCGGCGGACGCGTAGCGCTGCTCCGGCTCTTTGCGAATCGCCTTGCAAATAATGGCGTCCAGATCGCCGGCGAGGGCCCGATCGACGGAAGCCGGAGGAACGGCCGGTTCCTGGCAGACCAGGCGGACGATTTCTTCGAGCGATTTGGACGCCAGAGCGTAAGGTCTCCGGCCAGTCATCAGCTGGTACAAAACTACGCCGAGGGAATAAATGTCACTGGCCGTGGTGATGGGCATCCCGGTCAACTGCTCGGGGCTGGCGTAGTCCAAGGTCATGGCGAATGCCTCGGTGCGCGCGGGTTCGGCGCCGGGTTCGGCCGCACTCAGAATCTTGGCGATCCCGAAATCGAGCAGCTTCGGAACTCCCTCGGCCGTAACCAGGATGTTCTGCGGCTTGAGGTCGCGATGCACAACCAGGTTGCGATGAGCATATGCCACCGCGCTGCAAACCCCGTGGAATAATGCCACCCGCTCCTTTAGACCCAGGTGGCGCGCAGCGGCATACTCATCCAGCGGGATGCCGTCGATATACTCCATCGCCAGGAACGGCATGCCATCGGGAGTTCGTCCGGCGTCCAGCATGCGGGCAATATTGGGATGTTCCATGCGCGCCAGGATTTGCCGCTCCTGGCGGAAGCGGCGCAGCAGGTCGTCGTCCACCAGCACGCGCGGAATGATCTTGATCGCCACGCGGCGGCGCACATCGTCGTAGTCGCGCTCGGCCAGGTAGACTGCCCCCATCCCACCGGCCCCGATCCGCGAGAGGATCCGGTACTCACCCAGACGCTCGAATGGCAGGCTGGCCTGGGCGGCCATTTCGCGGGCTTCCGCGGCCGCGGCCGTCGTCTGCCACAGGGTTCGTCCCACCCCCTCCCGGTCGGCGCGGAGCAGTTTCTCCAACGTGGCGCGCAACGCAGGTTGGCCGGCGCAATTCTCGTCGAGATAGCGGCCGAGGCTCGGTCCCTTCAGATCGCACGCCACATCGAATAGATCGCGCAAACGGTCCGGTTGGTAGCCGCTTTCGGGAAGCTCAGAGGGCATCTTGTAGCCAGGCTCGCGAGAACCTCCAGTCCCGTTGCACGGTGCGCAGCGAGACTTGTTCTCCGGACGCATTCATTGCCTCGACGGTTTCCTCGGCGGTGAGACCGCCAAAGAAGCGCAGTTCCACCACTGCGGCCTGCCGTGGGTAATCCGCGGCGAGGCGGCTCAGCGCCGCGTCCACCAGGAGAACGTCGGGAGCGGGCACCAGCAAGGCTTCCCCATCGAGGGTTAGCACGTCGCTGGCGCGCTTGCCGGCCGTCCGCTTGCGCGCGTGGTCTACCAGGATACGCCGCATTACCTTGGCGGAGATGGCGAAGAACTGTCCGCGACACTTCCAGTCGACCCCTCGGGCGCCGTCCAGGCGGAGGTAAAGTTCGTGCACCAGCGCGGTCGGCTGCAGCGTGTGCCCCCCGCGTTCCGTCTGCAGCAGTGCCGCCGCCATGTGGCGCAACTCGGCGTATACCATGCGCGTGAGGTTGTCGAGCGCACCTCCGTCACCTTCGCGCCAGCGAACCAGCCATCGGGTAATTTCCACAGTGCTGCTGGCTTCCGCGGATGACATAAGGAATTGGCAGGTATTTTATCATGCGCAAGATGGCGGGCTTTGGCTGTCTGCCTCGCATCCTCTCTGAGAGCAATTGATGCCCGGAACGCGAGCCTCAATAATTCCGAGGGAGATAGTATGCGATTTGCAGGATTGATGCCGGTGGCCGCGCTATTCGCTGCCGGTGGGTATGGGCAGAACAGCCAAGAACAGAACGGGCAACCGCCGGCAGGCCGCGAGCAGTCGCGCCGCGGCGGACCGGCGGACGCGATGCACGTGCACGGCCATTGGGTGCTCGCGGTCCGCACCCTCGACTGCACATTGGCCTCGCGGCATGAGTTGGAGAATTCGCTAGTAGACGCCAGCCTGCTGCCATCCCACCGGGCGGGAGGTAATAGCGTAGGGAGTTGGGAGATCCTGCTCACCGTGGCGTCCGGCACGTCACCCACGAATACCTTACCCGAATGTGGCCCAGTTGGATACTCGCCTGCACTTTGAATCTATACACTTCAAGCCTTGGAGAATCGCAATGTTGAAGACTACTCTTTCCTTAGTGATTGCTTTGCTTGCCGCCGCGAACTTGTGGGGTCAGGACTGCGAGTCCTGCCGGCTTGAATCGGTCGGTGTGGCCACTGGCCAGACCGTCCGACTCACGCTCTCCGCTCGTGCGCCGCATTCCTGCACGGCTCAGCTCGGGTTTCTGGATGCCGATGGCAAACCTATCGGTCCCACTTCCCACGTCACCTTGCAGGCCGGCCAGTCGACGGCCCTCGACGTACCTTCCAGCGCGGTGCTCAAAGAGGCCGGCCAGCGTGCGGAGATTCAGCCGCAAGTGGTCCCCGATCCCGATGTGGCCGCGTCCGCCTGCCAGGCTGACGCGGAGGTAATCGCAGACAAGCCATCGGGAGCGCCGCGGGAAGGTGTCAAGGTTCATGGCCATTGGACGATCGATGTGCGCAATGCCGATGGCACGCTGGCGAGTCATCGCGAATTCGAGAACTCGCTCCAGGCCTCGGGCGCTACCACCCTGGTCAATTCTCTGGCCCGAACCCAGGTCATCGGCCTGTGGAGTGTTGCACTGGTAGGAACGCTTTGCCCCGGGGTTCCTTGCTCCCTTCTGGAAACCACGGAAACGGGAGGCTGCACAAATTGTTTTTTGGTCCTGACGGTTAGCAACCCCACGTCGGGAACGAATAGCGGCAACCTGGTCCTCGCCGCTAGTTTCCTGGCTCCGTTAACCGGTAACGTGAGCGGCGTGAACACCAGGGTCGATGTCTGCTTCTCTGGGGTGCTCCCAGCCAATTGCAACCTCAACATGGGCGGATTTCTCACTGTCACGGCCACCGCCCTCTCTCCTGCCGTCAGCGTGACGAGCGGCCAGCTAGTGCAAGTGACCGTGGTGATCAGCTTCTCATAAGGCGGGAGTGGAAGGGTGTCTTTGAGGCCTCAGGATGTGCAATCAAAAGGTTCGAACCAAGCACCTGGCCGCCGTTCTGTTCGCGCTGGCAGGCATGTTGGGCTGGCTCGGCCTGACTTCCCGCAAAACGCTGACCAAACAAGCCGCCGCGCCCGCGACCGCCGGCAAAGTGCGGGCGGAACAGAAAGCGTCTCGAGCACGCGCCGCGGAATCTTATAGCAAGCTCCCGATGCGCTTCGAGGCCAATGAGGGACAAAGCGGCAGCCCTGTGGATTTTCTCGCGCGCGGCCGCGGATACACCATGTTTCTCAAGTCGACGGAAGCCGTCGTCGCGCTCAAGCACGGCAATGCCCTGCGCATGCAGTTTCTGGGAGCCAATCCCGGCGCCAAGGCCGTCGCAATGGAGCAACTGCCCGGCTCGGTCAATTACTTCATCGGTAGCGATCCGAGTAAGTGGCGCACCAATGTTCGCACCTACGGAAGAATTAGCTATAAAGATGTATACGCGGGCGTCGACCTGCTCTATTACGGCAATCGGCAACAACTCGAATACGACCTGGTAGTGGGCCAGGGCGCAGACCCTGGGGTAGTGCGGCTTGGTATCTCCGGCGCAACCAAGCTCCAACTCGGCCGGGACGGCGATATAAGGGTGGATACTGCCGGGGGCACGGTACGTTTGCGCAAACCAGTGGCGTACCAACGGACACTCGAGGGTCAGAATTCCGTCAATGCCCGATACGTACTCCAAGGTAAGGACCATGTGGCCTTCGAACTCGGGACCTACGACCGCACCAAACCCCTGATTATCGACCCCGTGTTGATCTACTCCTCCTTCCTGGGAGGCTCCGGCAATGAAACAAGTATGACCGACCCCGCGTATCTTTCCGGCATCGCCGTGGACGCCGCCGGCAGTGCTTACGTAACCGGCATGACCGATTCGTCTAATTTCCCAACCGCCAACGCTTTCCAACCCTCCTTCGCGGGCGGTAACTACGATGTCTTCGTCACGAAGTTCACGCCGGACGGTTCGGCTCTGATGTATTCCACTTATCTGGGAGGGAGCGGCCAGGATCTTGCCGGCGACATCGCCGTGGATGCCTCGGGGAATGCGTATCTCACGGGACAAACCGCCTCTACCGATTTCCCCACCACGGTGGGCGCGTTCCAGGTCAGCAAGAAAACGGGTGGCGCCAACCCGGCGGTGTTCGTGACGAAGTTGAACCCCAGCGGCTCGGCGTTGATTTATTCCACTTATCTGGGGGGCAGTTTATCGGATTTGGGAAATGGGATTGCGGTGGACTCCTTGGGCCGGGCTTCGGTAACGGGTCAGGCCGATTCTTTAGATTTCCCAGTCACCGCGGGGGCGCCGCAGACGCAAAGCGCAAACTATGACGGGCACGCCTTCGTAACCACGCTGGCGGCCAACGGCGCTTCCCTGGTCTTCTCCACCTATTTGGGCGGAAGACTCGTGGATTCCGGCAATGGGATCGCGGTGGATTCACTCAATAACATCTACGTGGTGGGAAACACTTCCTCGCCGAACTTTCCCACCGTGAATGCGCTACAACCAATCGACAACGGCACCACAAATGCCTTCATCTCCAAGTTGAATCCTGACACGTCCACGCTGATTTACAGTACCTACCTGGGTGGCAGCTTTGAGGACCGGGGATTGGGGGTCGCCGTCGATTCGTCCAACAGTGTCTACGTCACGGGGTTCACGTCCTCATCTGACTTTCCCACCGTGAACCCCATCCAGGCAACCCTCCTTGGCCCTGCCGGACTAAGCATGGGTGTTTTCGTATCCAAGTTGAATGCGGCCGGCTCGGCACTGGTTTATTCGACCTATTTGGGTGGGGGCAACTACGTTAACGGAAATAGTGACGTAGGTACCAGAATCGCCGTGGACTCGATCGGCGCAGCCTACGTAACAGGTACCAGCGCCTCCGGAGTTTTCCCGGCGGTGAATTCCCTGTACCCGTTTCAGGGAGGGAATCCGTTCGTAACTAAGTTCACTCCCGACGGTTCGGCGCTGGTCTATTCTACTTTCCTGCCATCAGGCGGACCAGCCATCGCGATCGCGGTGGACGCTCTCTTCAATGCCTACGTGATGGGTATAACCAATAACTCCAGTTTTCCCACCACTCCGGGAGCGGCGCAAAGGATTTCCGGCGGGCTAAGGGACGCCTTCGTAGTGAAGCTCTCCAGCGACAGGACTACTACCAATGCGACTACGTCGCTTACACCTTCCAGCTATGGCGAGCAAATCACCTTCACCGCGACGGTGACCGCCAACATCGCAACGGTGAGAAACCCCTCCGGCGCAGTGAGCTTCGCGGACGGGGCGACCATCCTGGGGAGCGCCCCTCTGTCGAACGGTACCGCGACTTTCAACTCCAGCAGCCTCACGGCCGGGAGCCACACCATCACTGTTCAATATGGGGGCGACCCCTATTTCGGGGCAAGCGCCGCAACCCTGGGACAGCTCGTCGATCAGGCGGCCACCACCACCACGCTCAAAGCCTCTCCTAACCCGGCAGCGGTGGGTCAGTCCATTACGTTCACGGCTACGGTCGCGGCAGTGAGCCCGGGAGCCGGCAGTCCGACTGGCACTGTGAACTTTACGGACGGCGCGACAACCATAGGGACCGCGACGGTGAGCGCCGGAACAGCTACCTTTAGCATCGCGACCCTCACTCTTGGCAGCCACACGATGGTCGCGTCCTACGGAGGCGATCCGAATTTTACCGCCAGCGCTTCCAGTGGGCTGTCCCAAGCCGTGGCGCAGCCGGGCGCAACGATCATGGTCAACGAGTCTGTTAAGGTGGCCGACGCGCCCACGCTGTTGGGGCTGCCGCCATTCGTGGCGATCAACGTCATGGAAGGTGTGACGGTGAGCGACCTGCCCAAGCTGTTGGCGTCGGCGCCATACGTGGTCATCAACATCATGGAAGGTGTGACGGCCAGCGATGTGCCCTATGCCGGATTCAGTTCGTGCGACCTTCAACAGACTGGCAGCGTCAGCGTGGCCGATGTGCAGGCTCTCATTAACGAAGCATTGGGAATGAGGGCGCCGGTCGACGATCTGAATGGCGACCTCAAGGTCAACGTAGTCGACGTCGAAATCGAGATCAACGGCGCTCTGGGGCTAGGTTGCGTTGCGTACCATTGAGTCTCGCCTGATCGAGGGGGAAGTTGTCCCGAAGCTCCCGCCTGGTCGCCCAAAGAACTCGATTCTCGGGGTTCGAATCGGCGTCACTCAAAGCCCATTCGCGGCAGACTGCCCCAAAAGGAAGATGATGTGATTCACCGGATATTTCGAGTATGCTTCGTGAGTACTTTTCTAGCAGCCTCTACTGGCGCTCAAACTTACGTTGTATGGAACGGAATTAACTTCACCCTGACTGAGGTCGCGGCTGTCGGCGGTTCAACCGGTACGATAAACGGGATTCCATCACATCGCCGAACGTCGAGTGCGCGCCGGCGCCGGTCAGCCACGTGCGCCATCGCCGGCCCGTCAGATCGACGGAGTCGCCGTCTGGAACACCGCTCGCACCGCGACTCAGGTCAGCGCGATTTACTCATCCGCCTGCAACATTCTGACGGCCAGCGATTCGGAAACCATCCAGGTCACCGACTACGCCACCGCTGTCCCCATCAATGGCGTGACTGTTCAGATTGTGATCAACGCAGTGCTGGGATTGGGCTGTGCGATCTAGCGCGGGGAAGCCGTCGGGGATTTGACTTCCCCGCCCGATCTTAACTATAGTTAAGTACGATGGCCAGCCCGACCGAATCGACGCCCGATGCGCGTTCCCTGGCGAACGTGCATTCCAGTGTCGGTACCTCACAGCTTTCCTTCTGGCGGCGGATGTTCGCTTTCGCCGGGCCCGCCTACCTCGTCAGTGTCGGCTACATGGACCCCGGCAACTGGGCCACCGACCTTGAGGGCGGGGCGCGCTTTGGATATCGCCTCCTATGGGTGCTGGTCATGTCGAATGGCATGGCTATCCTGCTGCAAACCCTCGCCGCCCGCCTGGGAATCGTCTCCGGCCGCGACCTGGCGCAGGCCTGCCGCGAGACCTATCCCCGACCCGTTACGCTCGCCATGTGGGCGCTGTGCGAAATTGCCATCGCGGCCTGCGACCTGGCCGAGGTGCTGGGCGCCGCCATCGCGCTCAACATGCTGTTCCACATTCCGCTGCTCATTGGCGTGATCCTTACCGGGGCGGACACCCTGCTCCTGCTGGCGTTTCAGAGCTTCGGAATCCGTACCATCGAGGCGTTCATTCTGGCGCTGATTACCGTCATCGCGGCCTGTTTCTGTATTGAAGTTTTCTGGGCGAAACCGGTTTGGACCGAGGTCTTCACCGGCCTCGCACCGCGGCTCAACGGCAATACCCTGTACCTGGCCATCGGGATTCTGGGCGCCACCGTCATGCCGCACAATCTCTACCTGCATTCGGCGCTGGTGCAGACCCGGACCATCGGCCACGACGAGAAATCCAAACGCACCGCCTGCCGCTTCAACCTGATCGATTCCGTAGTGGCGCTCAACGGCGCCATGTTCGTCAATTGCGCCATCCTCGTCCTGGCCGGGGCGGTGTTTTTCAAGCATGGCATCGTGGTTACCGAAATCCAGCAGGCGCAGCAACTGCTGGTGCCGCTCCTTTCGACGACCCTCGCCGGCGTCATTTTCGCCGTGGCATTGCTGTGTTCCGGACAGTCGTCGACACTCACGGGAACCATGGCAGGTCAGATCACTATGGAAGGTTTCCTCAACCTTCGCATGAGGCCTTGGATCCGCCGCCTGATCACCCGGTCGATCGCCATCATTCCAGCCGCGCTGACCATTCGGTTCATGGGCGACAGCTCGACCATGGATCTGCTCCTGCTGAGCCAGGTGATCATCAGCATGCAGTTGCCCTTCGCTGTCATCCCGCTCATCCACTTCACCAACGACCGGCGCCGAATGGGTTCGTTCGTCAATCGAGGATGGGTGAAGGTGTTGTCGTGGGTCTGCGCCGCGGTCATTCTGGGACTGAATTTCTGGCTCGCCGGGCAGTCTATCCTCGATTGGATGGGCAATGCCGGCCCATGGCGAGCGCTCATCCGCCTGGTGACGATTCCGGCGGCGGCGGGAGTTCTGGTACTGCTATTGTGGATCTCCTTCGAGCCGCTCATCAGCCGCCGGAGCCGGTATGGCCGCGCCCCCGTCGTGTTTCCGCAAGCCGCCGCCGAAGCCGCCCCGCTGGTGTACCGCCGGATCCTGGTGACCATCGACCACACGGAGCTCGACCGCATGGCCGTGAGCCACGCCGCGGCGATGGGGCAAATGCATGCGGCTAAGATTTATGTGCTGCACGTGGAAGAGGGCGTCACCAGCCAGGTCTACGGCCAGGCGGCCTCCACGGCAGAGACGGAGGCGGGCGAGCAGTACCTGGAGCATATCGCACAACTCCTTCGCAAGCAAGGACTTACCGTAGAAACTTCAATTTCTCATTCAACTCATCCGGATCGCGAGATCGTGCGCTACGCCCGCGAAGTGAACGCCGATCTGGTGATCATGGGCGCCCACGGCCACGGAGGTCTCAAAGACCTGATCTTCGGCAATACCATCAACCCGGTACGCCATCATTTGTCGGTACCGATGTTGATTGTGAGGCCCGGTAAAACATAGAATAAGGGACATGTTTCTGTGACAGCCTGTCCCAAGGGCCGTGTCCGGGAAACACAGCGGGCCTGCTTCATCGATTCGTAACCCGCCTCAAATGAGCCAAAATTGATTGGAATGTTAAGTGCATCAGCCACTTCCGTGAAGCCTCTCCTCCTCTCTACGCTGATACTGGCTTACTGCGCGGTAGCGCTCCCGGCGGCGACCCTGGAGCGGCTGAGTCTGGACGACCTCATCACCAAGTCCACCACCATCGTGCGCGGTAAAGTCCTCAACTCCTTTACGGCGACCAACGGCCCGGTCATCTACACCCATTATCGGATTCAATCCAGCGAGACTTTAAAGGGTTCCGCTGGCAATGTGGTGGAAATCCAGCTGCCCGGTGGCGTGGCCAACAACCTTCGGCAGAGCTTTGCCGGCGTGCCGCAGTTCAAGTCCGGCGACGAATACGTCTTCTTCCTGTGGACCGGAAAGTCCGGCGCGACGCAGGTGCTGGGCCTGACGCAGGGATTGTTCTCGGTGGCGTCCGGTTCGGCGGCAGACCCCATGGCCACGCGCAGCGCGAGCCATGAAGTAATGCTTGAGCACGGAACTGGTAAACAGGTCAAAGATCAGACGTTGACGATGCACATGAGCGAACTCCGCGCCCGTATTCTATCGACGCTCTCGGGCCAGGGGACGACCAAGTAAATGCGAAACCTTGGGCGCTCCGCGCATATCCTGGCAATCGCCGCGGCGGCATTCGTGCTCGCGGTGCCTTCCAACGCCTATTATCACTACGTTCATTACGGCGTTCCCGGCCTGCCGACCTATTTCCCGGTACCGGAAGCGTTCGATTTGACCGCCCTGCCCGACAAGACTCTCACCTTCTTCGTGAGCGATGCAGGCCTCCGGACCTATGGTCCCAACGACAGTTTTGGCTCAGTGTTGAGCCAGGTGAAGAATGCCGCCGCAGTTTGGAATTCGGTGGCCAGTTCGGATCTGCGGGTACGGTTCGGCGGATTGGAGACGTACAACTCCAGCCAGCCTTCCGCCACTCCGGGCTGCGACGTGATCTTTGAAGATTTCGCGCCCGGTATTCTGGGCATGGGCACTCCGACCATATCGTCAACCGCGACCGTGCAGACTGGACAGAACGGCCAGTTTTTCCCGATTTCCCGGGGAACGGTCATGCTGACCAATTCCACCAGTCCGAACGCCGCATACGGCCCAGGGCCGAGTTACCTGGAGGAATTCTACACTACCGCGGTCCACGAATTCGGCCACGCGCTGGGCCTGCAGCATACCTGGACGGCGGCGGCAATGTCGCAGGACGTCATTCGCAACACTTCGCGCGCGCGCCCCATCGACGCGGACGATATCGCGGCAATTTTGGAGCTCTATGGGAAGGTCGGCTGGTCCGCAAATACCGGTTCGATTTCGGGGACCGTGACCGCCAACGGACAGCCATGGAACATGGCCTCGGTAGTGGCCATTCCGCCGGTGGGACCCGCTGTGAGCGCACTGACCAACCCCGACGGCACCTACACCATCAACGGTCTGTCTCCTGGACAATACCTGCTGTATGCGCATCCGTTGCCGCCGGACGCTGTGGTGCCGGGCAGCAACATCGGGCTGATGCTCCCGGTTAGCGCGGCGGGATTGCCATACGCGCCCTCCACGGGTTATTTTCAAACGGTTTTTTATCCCGGCACGACCGACTTTACGCAGGCCACCACATTCACAGTGACGGCGGGGCAAGCCCTCACTGGCGAGAATTTCGCCGTGTTACCGCGCTCCTCGCCGCCGGTTTACGACGTGGTGACGTGGACGTACCTCGACCCTTCGACGCGGCAGTATTCGTATGACACAACCCCTCTCTTGGTAACGCCGGCATACGGCATGACCGGCCAATCGTACTTGCGGATTTACGCGGAACCCAACAATATGCCATCCATGCCTCTCCCGGCGACGGCCGCTCTATTGGGTTCGGGCACCGCACCCTCGGCAAATATTCAGCCGTCCAACCAAGGCGAGTACGCCCTCATGGATTTTCGGAATCTGGGAGGATTGACAGCGGGCCCGCGCCACCTGGTAATGACATTCAAGACCAGCCAAGGCACCGACCTGTTCGTGGTACCTGACGCGATCAATGTGGTAGAGAACGGGCCGCCGGCGATTAACTCGCTGACCCAAAACGGCGATGGCAGCGTGACGGTAGCGGCCGCTGGTTTGACACCCGGCAGCCGCATCTTCTTCGACGGCGTACAAGCCGCGGTCACTACCGCGTTTCAAGCCAGCGATGCGACCGACGGAGCGATCGGCGTAACACCTCCGCAGGGGGCCAGCGGCCAAAACGCCACCGTCACCGTCTTCCAGCCCGACAATCAGAACTCCATGTTGCTGCAAGCGGCCAATCCCGTGACGTTCGCCTACCCATATGCCAACACGGGCCAAATTACCTCGGTCTCTCCCTCAAATTTGCCCGCCGGCTTCAATGCGGACGGCACGGCGGCCAAAGTAGACATCGCCGCCGCTAACACCAACTTCGTGGACGGCCAGGTGACGGTGGGATTTGGCACCAGTGACATCAACGTGCGGCGGGTTTGGGTGGTGAACCCGACGCATCTGGTGGCGGATGTGATAGTGGCGAATAATGCCGCCATCGGCGCATGGCCGGTGACCGTCATTTCCGGATTCCAGGTGATCGAACTCCAGGCGGCTTTCCAGATTGTTCCCGCCATCACCAGCTTGCCGACCCTTGCCCTGCCGGTATTGAATGCAGTCAGCTACGCGACGGTGCTGCATGACGCCGACTACGGCTCGATCTTCGGTACGGACCTCAATATCGGGTCGAATATCACCGCGCAGGTGCTGTTAAACGGTGTGGCGATGCCGGTGTTGTACGCTTCGCCGTATCAAATCAATTTCCAGATCCCGTCCAACTTCCCGGTGGGGCCGGCGACGTTGCAGGTCAACAACGGCTCGGTCAACGCGTTGCCGATCTATCTGCAAATCGATGGCTCACCGGCGGTGATCAGCGGTCCGCCGTCCGGTACGAGCGCAGGCTCGAATGGCTCTGCCGGGGCAGCGATGGTAGTCAATCCGGGTGACGTCACGAGTGTGCAGGTGTCCAATGTCGACCCGGGAATTGTGAATGCGCCCAATCGGGTATCGGTGACAATCTCCGGAGTGCCGATGGCGGTGCAAAGCGTCACGGCAGCCGGTGGGGGCATGTATACCGTTCAGTTCGCGGTCACACAATCTTTCGCCGGCTGGCAGGTGCCCCTGGTAGTCTCGGTGGATGGTTCGCCGAGTCTGGCGATCCAAGTCATCGCGCGGTAGTGTGGCAGCCAATCCTGGCTGCGGGTGGGCTTTCGGCCCACCCCTCGGCTTTGGCGTTTTGTGTGGCAGGCAATCTTGCCTGCAGGCGGCCTTTTAGGCCGCCGTTTCCAATACGCGAGGACTTTCTCGGGCTTCAGCACCGCCCACTGCCTGTAGACGAAGCCGAAGAATGTCGGGCTGAAGCCCTCCGCAGGCTGAAGCCTGCCCCACTTCGCCGATCGAATGCACGCCGTGAATGGCCAAGGTCCAGAGGTGGGCTTTCAGCCCACCCGGCGGCCTGAAAGGCCGCCTGCAGGCAAGATTGCCTGCCACACGAAGGTCGGGACATGATGTCCCGAAAGCTCAGGCCGGTCTACTGAAAACAAAAGGATTGCATCCAACACTTGGGACATCGTGTCCCGAAGAGACAGGCGTCACAGGGTATATCATGAACCCATGACGCTTGCACGTGCCGCCTTTGTCGCCCTCGCGGCGGTCTGCCTGGCAGCTTACGGCCAGGAGCCGCGACTCACACCCCACGTCAACCAGGAGCATCCCATCCTGCCGATCGGTTCGCCGGCCCCCGACTTCTCTCTGCCCGGCATCGACGGCAAGGTCCACAAATTGGCTGAGTACAAGGACCCGATCCTGGTGGTGATGTTCATCTGCAATCATTGCCCGACTTCGCAGCTCTACGAAGGCCGGATGAAGAAGCTGGTGGCGGACTACTCCGGCAAAGGCGTGGGGTTCGTGGCGATCAATCCCAACGATCCCAAGGCCGTCGCACTCTCCGAACTTGGCTACACCGACGTCAGCGACAGCCTGGACGAGATGAAGGTCCGCGCCGAATACCGGCAGTTTAATTTCCCCTACTTGTGGGATGGCGAGACGCAATCCGTCACGCAAGCCTACGGCGCGCAGGCCACTCCCCACATTTTCATCTTCGACAAGGACCGCAAGCTCCGCTACGAAGGCCGCATCGACAATGCGCAGCGTGAGTCGCTGGTGAAGATTCAGGATGCGCGCCTGGCTCTCGACGCCATGCTGGCGGGACAGCCAGTCGCGGTGGCGCACACACCGTCGTTCGGCTGCTCCACCAAATGGAAATCGAAGATCGATTCGGGGCTCGCCGAATTGAAGAAGATCGAGGCTGAGCCGGTGAACGTGGAAATGGTCACCGCCGACGATCTCAAGAAGCTCCGTCAGAATCCCACGGATAAAGTGGTGGTCGTGAACTTCTGGGCGACCTGGTGCGGTCCGTGCCTGGAGGAGATGCCGGCGCTCGAAGAGACATGGCGCATGTTCCGCCGCCGGGACTTCGACCTGGTCACCGTCTCCACCAACTATCCCGACGAGAAGAACGGGGTGATGAAGACCCTGCAGGCGCAGCATGCTTCCAGCCGCAATTTGATGTTCGGGTCAGACGATACTTATGCGCTGCAAGCGGCGTTCGACGCTAAGTGGGACGCGGGCGTGCCGTACACCGTGGTGCTCGCTCCGGGCGGAAAAGTCATCTACCAGGAGCAGGGTTCGGTGGATGTGCTGGCCATGCGGCGAGCCATCCTGGCGAACCTCGAGAATGAGACGTACGTCGGTCACCCGGCATACTGGGCGACCAAGTAAGTTCAAAACTATGAAAGCTAATTGTGTGCTTCGCCCCCTGGCCGTTGCTTGCCTGGTGGCGATTTGCGGCGCCGGCAGCCTCGGGCCCTTCGAATCGAATAGCGACATCGGCGTCACACCGCAAAAAGGCAAAGTGGAGTCTGGCAAAGCCGGCGAATATCGCGTGACTGGAGGCGGCGCCGATATGTGGGGCAAGGCCGATGCGTTCCACTTCGTCTGGAAGAAGATGTCCGGCGACATGACCGTCACTGCCGACGTACAGCTAATGGCCGACAGCGCGCAGACGAAGCGCAAAGCGGCGCTTATGATCCGGCAGAGCCTGGATGCGGGCTCCGCGTATGCCGATGTGGCCTTCCACGGCATCGGCGAAATCGCCGCCCAATGGCGCCTTGCCGCGGGGGAGGGAACCGGGGATACCGTCCTGCCAGACAACTTGGACACCAGCGCACCGGTGCGCATTCGCATCGAACGGCGCGGCAATCGGTTCGTCATGTCGGCCGGAAAACCCGGCGGGCAACTGGCTGCTCTGGCGCCCGTCACGGTGCCTATGGCGGACCCTGTCTATGTCGGACTGGCGGTCTGCTCGCACGATGCCAACGGGCTCACGACGGCCGTGTTCTCGAACGTGGCAATGGAGAGTCTGCCAGGGAAGCGTTGAAGACCGCTCCCTCTGGTCACGGCTCGGAAACGCAGTATCCCGATACCGAGCCGCGACCACAGGGAGCGGTCCGGCGGTCCCCTTCTTTATCGGCGTTTATCCGCGTTCATCGGCGGCTCAACTGTCTTCTGCTCGATTTTGCGAATCGCCTTGGCGAGGTCGGCGGGCCGCTGGATGGTCAGGGTCTTGCCTTTGAATCTGGCGACTGCCGCGCTGATGATGTCGGTCTGTCCTTCCAGCGGCGGCAGTGGCGATGCAGGCGGCGGACTGCTGGGATGCCCGCGGCCGCTACTGCTACCGCCATTACCCGCCGAGGAGGGCAGACGGGAGGCCGCAGCGCTCTCCGCGGGAGTTATGTCCGGGGTTGCCGAGCCCGCTGTTCCACCACTCGGGCCAGTATCCGCCGAGAGAATGCCGGGGATGCCGGGCGCACGGTAAGGGTGTCGCGGACTCTCATACCTGACGTAGAAGAAGCGCGTGCCGGCTTCGGAGGGCGCCGGCAGCGCGCTCTCGGGGATCTTATTTCCATAACGCGAAGTCGGACCCAGGAAGACGATGGTGTCGGCGGGATTGGGCGCGCCTCGTTCACGGCCGATCAATCCGGCCAGGAAATCGATGTGGCCGAGCGGCTTTTGGAGAACGCGCACGTCCACCGTGGCTTGCTGCAGGGAGCGGATGGCGTCGGCCGCCTGATTCATGCCGGCTGGTGCGAAGTGTTCGCTGCGGTAGACCTCGCGCTGTTGTTCCAGGCTGAAAACCACCAGGCGCACAGACTCCGCCGGCAAATGCTCGAGTAGCGCGGTGAGGGCGCCGAGCAGCACCGCACGGTCGTACGGCCGGATGTTGGTGCGGACGGTGGAGAAAGCCGCGGCATTTAGCAGAATGCTGAGCCGCATGGGAGCGGCGTGGTCCTGGTGTTGCGCGTCGGGCGAAACGATCGGCGTGAACGGCCGGACGGTTTGAGGCGGCAACACCAGCGGGACGGCGCGGTCGGCGCGGGAAGATCCCACGACGATCTGCCACTGCTTGCGGCAAACGCGATTGCGGTCGTCGCGGATGGCTGCTTCCACGGAGTAACGGCCCGTGCCGAGAAAGTAGAGGCCGCCGACGTCGAAACTCGCGTCCACTCGTGTGGCCGAGGAAAGTGGAGTGCGCGCAAACAGGTAAGTGGCGGCGCCGCCCTCGGGGGTAATCGCCGTGAGCACCGACCATCCGCGCGTGGAGCCCTGAGACTGCGACTGCGGAACGTGAAAGGTATAGCCGGCTCGATAACGGAGGGCGAAATTGAGGGAGGGTGGCAGCGGGGTGACCTCGCAAGGCAGAGGGCCGGCGCCGGGGCGCGATTCGAAGAGACCCTGCACGCGCGGCAACTCGCCGGCAGATACCAGCGCTTGCGCCAACGCTGGCGGAGTTAACAAGAGCAACACCATGGCAGCCCGGCGCATGGAGTCTATTATGACTGGCTGAAGCTGACGGCCGCGTTAAGTTTCAGTAGGCAGACTTCAGTTCGCCCGCTCGCGACCGATGTGAAACCTGCGGGTTGGGCGGACTGAAGGCCTGGGTCCCCTGGGGAGGGCTGAAGCCCAATGCCACATAGTTTTCGGCCCCGCCGGTCCGCACCCGGTCCCCCGGCCGGTTTTTCGCGAGTCGCTCGCATCTTGGAGGAAGGAGCGGGAGGAAGAGCGGGAGGAAGAGCGGGAGGAAGGAGCGGAAGGAAGAGCAGGAGGAAGGAGCGGCAGGAGTTCGTTCCGGGGCGCAGAGGGCTACCCCCAGGGGGGCACCCCACGAATAATTAGCAGAATTTCCGACAGAGTAGACTAACGAGGCTCAAAATTAACCTTAGTTATCCGCTTTCTTCTCACCTAAGTTAGCCTTCGAAACCCTCTAGGGGACATCTATACTGGTACCGCCAGCACTTATCGGACGCCTCAAGTTTCCGCGCGATTCGTCCGATTAGTTTTTGGGGTCGTTCTATGATTTACCCGAAGGGTTTCCAGGTTGTTGCGGGGCTGGCGCTGCTATGCGCTCCGGCAATCGGCGCTCAATTACAGATCACCACCAGCAGTGTGCCGGCGGTCACGCAATATCAGAGCTATAACACCACCCTGACGGCGAGCGGAGGCACTCCGCCGTATACCTGGTCCATAGACTCGTCTAGCGGAGTGAGTCTGCCTGAGGGGATGACCCTCAATCCGGCTACCGGAGTGGTGAGCGCCACCCAGGTAAATGGACAGGGCGGCTATACCGTCACCGTACAAGTCACCGACAGCGCCTCACCCAGCCCCGCGACAGCTACCGCGACGCTGAACTTCGGCGTCTATAGCGACACCAGTCTGGGCGGATGCCAGATCTTCCCGGTCGATTCGATCTACAACCAGCGGGTAGACCAGTTGCCGGTGGACACCACGGCCTCGCACCAGATTTCATCGGGTGCTCTCAATAGCCCGCTGCATCCCGATTTCGGACAAGGTTTCTATCCGTTTCCAGGAGGCATTCCGTGGATGCGCGTCCCGGCGAACCAAGCCCTGACCAACGTCAACCTGGGCGGCAACGGCCAGATCGAGTCGGCAGGGACTTATTCCTGGCCCTTCCCGGCATTTCCGAACGCCCTCGTAGAAGGCACGAATTACGGTGGATACAGCGATCATCACGTGCTGATTCTGCAATCCAGCGTCAATAATATTACCGGCCCGCAAACCGGCCCTTGTACGCTCTACGAAACCTATCAGAGCAACCCCGTGCCGAGCATGTTCGATCCAGGCACGAACACGTGGTGGATGGGTGCCGGGGTAAATTACGTGTTAAATAGCGATGAAATCGCCGCTTCGGAATCCACTTTGGACACCGGCGCGCAGGATTCGCCGGGCATACCGGTGATGCCGCTGCTACTCCGCTACAGCGATGTTCCGCAACTGGCCCAGCATCCACTGCGCATCACGATGGCGGGGTATACGAATTGGTTTGTGTGGCCGGCTACCGGCTGCTGCTCCGGCAGTGGGGCGCCCCAAGGGCTGCTCTTCCGGCTCAAGGCCGGCGTCAACTGGCAGGCGACTTGCCCGGCCAGTTCTTATCCGCAGGCGGCCACGCTCCTCCAGGCCCTCCAGCAGTATGGGGCCTATATGAGCGACCACGGCAGCAACGGGTACATACAGGGCGTGCCAGACATCCGATGGAACGACGACGACCTGGCCTGCATTAAGAAATTTCACCTCAGCGACCTGGAAGTGGTTAACAACTCGGTGCTTGAAATCGCGGATATCAGCGGGCAGACGAAACCTTATGTGGTGCCGGCAACGTTGGCCGGTGGCACAGCAGGCAACCAATATAAGTTTACGTTTTCGGCGATTGGTGGGAGCCCGGCAACACGGCAGTGGTCGGTCACTTCAGGTGCGCTGCCTCCGGGTCTGGTGCTGAATCCTTCTACGGGCGCGATCGGCGGTTTGATTAACTCCTCGGCCACCGGTTCTTACAACTTCAACATCACGGCTACCGATACCGCTTCCGGATACGGCTCGGCCGGCCAGGCCTTCTCGATCGTTGTCACGACCTTCATGGTAGGAATTGAGGGCAATGCCCCACCCGCTCCCGTGGCGATTGCGATCGCTTCCTTGCCCTCCGGACTTACAGTGACGGTGGACGGAGCATCCTACGCGACCCCGCAGAAATTCAGCTGGCTCCCGGGTTCGGCCCACACTTTAAGCACGCAGTCTCCGCAGGGCAATGGAACACGCTACGTCTTCGCCAACTGGAGCGATCGCGGAGCGGAATCCCACACGATTGTGGTACCGGCCGCGGCTGGTACCTACAGCGCTAATTTCGTTCCGCAATGTCACCTAACTTCCCGGACGCTGCCATCGACATCCGGGGCGATCGCCGTCATGCCCGGCTCCGTCGACGGATACCACTCTTGCGGCACCTCGGTGCAAGTTGGCGCGAAGGCGGCCAACGGCCAGTAACTCGCGGAGCACGTCGCGTAATTTCTCAGCGCGCAACGCCAGCGACCTTTTGGCGGTAATCTGCTACACGCTTCAGGCGGCTTCAGCCGCAAGCCTAATCTCCGACCTCCTGATCTCGTGGAAATTGAGGTAAGTCCGGTAGCGGCGATAATGTGCGCTTCGTGTCGCATGCAATCTTGCCTGCCTCTGGAGTTTGGCCATCTGGGCGTGCAGTCGACCCGGGAAGTAGGGCAGACTTCAGCCTGCAGAGGGCTTCAGCCCGACTTTCTTCGGCTTCATCTACAGGCAGTGGGCGGCGCTGAAGCCCGAGAAATTCCTCCCGGATCGTAAACGGCGGCCTGAAAGGCCGCCTGCAGGCAAGATTGCCTGCCACACAAAACGCCAAAGCCCAGGGGCGGGCTGAAAGCCCGCCTGCAGCCAGGATTGGCTGCCACACACTCTTAATTAAGTCGTCAGCCGTTTAGTGCCGGGGATCCGGCCTCACCACTAGCGGCTGGGTGTAAGTCTGACCGTTGACCGTCAGCTTCACCGTGTAGGAGCCGGCGGGCATCCATGGTCCTTCGTTCACGGGCGTGTCCATATAGACTGCCGCGATGTCCGGTTCGCCGCCGCGACCACCCCTGCCCGCCGCGGAGCCGTGCAAATCCCAGATAAAGCGATGCATTCCAGCGCCGGCCGCGAGCGGCTGGAAGGGACGCAGCCAATAAGTGGGCACATCGAGCTGCGGATTCGGCGGCGGAGCCTTATCTTCACTGGAGAAGTGGGCTACCACCTTAGACTCACCGTCGAGCACTTCGAGCGTCATCGCGCCGGCCGCCGGCGACTGCAAATAGTAATAGAGGATGGCCCCATCGGGCGGATTCTTTCCCGCCGGTTCCTCGGGCGGCAGCGGCGTATCGGTATTGGTGTCGCGCGGGAAACGCCAGGTGGGGCGGGGTGCAAACAGATGCGCGTCGGCCGCACCGATGGCGGCCGACATCTCCCGCAACGGCGAGATGTCATCGAGAATCCAGAAGCCGCGGCCGTGTGTGCCGACCACCAGATCCTCGTCATGGATCACCAGGTCGCGAATTGACGTCGCCGGCATGTTCAAGCGCAGCGGCTGCCAATCGTCGCCATCGTTGAAGGAGACGAAGACCGCCAGTTCGCTGCCGGCAAACAGCAGGCCTTTGCGCACGGGGTCCTCGCGCACGACGTTAATCGGCCCGTCAGGGAGACCGTGCACGATTTCCTTCCAGGTCGCGCCATTATCGTGCGTGCGGAAGATGTGGGGCTTCAGGTCGTCGAGGCGCAGGTTGTTGATGGCGGCGTAGACACTACGGTCGTCGAAGTGCGACGCGTCGAGTTGCGACACCTTGCTCCACGGCTTCATGGCCGGCGGCGTTATGTTTTTCCAGTTCTTGCCACCGTCGCGGGTCTGGTGGATGAGGCCGTCGTCGGTGCCGGCCCAGAGGACGTTGACATCGAGCGGCGAGGGTCCCAGGGAATAGATCACGCCGCGACGCGTGGCCTGCGTCTTGGCGGCATCGGGATAGGCGGAGACGCTCGCCGGCAAATCGTAAGACTCGCGTGAAAGATCGGGACTGATGGTCTCCCAGGTCTTGCCGCCGTCGGCTGTCTTCACTACGGACTGAAATCCGACATAGAGGACATGCGGATCCTTGGGCGAAAAGAGCACCGGGAAAGTGCGCACGTGACGGAAGCTCCCCTGCGGTCCGAAGTGTTCCACTTCGCCGGTGACGCGGTCCCAGCGGCTGACCGTATTGCCGCCCATGCCGCCTCCGTATACGTAGCGCGCGTTCAGCGGATCGGGAGCCACATAAGCGTATTCGGCGGCGCCCACGGGATGCCACTCGCGGAAGGTTAGCTCGCCGTCGTTGCCGCGGCTGGCGACGCCAGCCGATCCGCTCTCCTGCTGCCCGCCGTAGACCCAGTAGGGCACCTGGTTGTCGGTGCTCACATGGTAGAACTGCGCGGTCGGCTGGTTGTACCAGGAGCTCCACGTGCGGCCGTGATTGACGCTGATGGTTGCACCCTGGTCGAGCGCGAGCAGGATGATGTCGGGATTTTTGGGGTTGATCCAGACGGTGTGATAGTCGTCGCCGCCGGGGGCGCCTTTGATGGCGGTGAAACTCGCGCCGGCGTCGTCGGAGCGATACGTGGAGGTGTTGGCGATGTAGATGACGTCCTTATTCTTCGGATCGACGCGCACGCAGGCGAAGTCGGAGCCGCGGCCGTAAATGCGATTCTCGGTGTTGACGCGCGTCCAGTTGGCGCCGGCATCGTCAGAGCGATAGAGGCCACCCGCCCCCCCGCCAGCGCCACCCCGTGCGCGACCGCCACCGCCACCGGTTTCCACCAGGGCGTACATGCGCGTGCGATCGCTGGGCGCGATGGCAATACCGATACGGCCGAGGCCTTGCTGGAACGTGGGCAGGCCGCCGGTGAGCTGGGTCCAATTGTCGCCGCCGTCGGTCGACTTGAAAAGTCCGCTGTTGGGGCCGGTGAAGGCGCCGTTTTCCCAAGGTCCCTGCTGCGCCTGCCAGAGGACCGCATAGACGGTGCGCGGATCGGTGGGGTCGAAGGCGAGGTCGATCGCCCCGGTGCGGTCATCCTTATATAAAACTTTTTGGAAGCTTTGGCCGCCGTCGATGGAGCGGAAGACGCCACGCTCGGCGTTGGGGCCGTAGGGATGGCCCAGGACGGCCACGAAGAGGCGGTCGGGGTTGGCCGGATCGACAAGGATCGCGGGAATCTGCTGGCCGTCGCGCAGTCCGAGATGGCGCCAGGTCTTGCCGCCGTCGCTCGATTTGTACATGCCGTCGCCCACCGAAAGGTCGGGGCGCTGGAGTCCCTCGCCGCTGCCGACGTAGAGGATGGTCGGGTTCGATGGGGCGACGGCGATCGCGCCGATGGAGCCGGTCGGCTGGTCGTCGAAGAGAGGGTTCCAGGTGCGGCCGGCGTCGTCGGTCTTCCACACGCCGCCATTATTCACGCCGACGAAGAAGACGTTGGGCTGGTCGGCGATTCCGGCAGCGCCGACGGTGCGTCCCCCGCGGAACGGTCCAATGTTGCGCCATTGAAGCGCGGAGTAGAACTTGGGGTCGAAAGTCTGGGCGGAAAGGATGGGGATGAGGGCGGCGCACAAAAGGAGCAAAGGTCGCATAGATGTTAAAGGATATCATCCAACGACTATGCTCCCTAGTAGGAGGTCACCACCGAGACACAGTGCGGCTTTGCCGCAAGCTTTTAGCTATCAGCTTTCAGCTGTCAGCTTTGGAGTTGGCCGTCGGCTCTTGATTTGGCAGGCTCTCGGGGGACGGCCAGCACAGAATCTTCGCGGCTCGCAAAGAAACGAAGAATTAGTAGTAC
>Ga0182030_10002700_pt1 | contig 37749 bp, 34 predicted proteins | sample 812S3MmetaG_FD_121299 | JGI IMG/M metagenome (GOLD analysis project Ga0182030, IMG submission 121299) | Permafrost microbial communities from Stordalen Mire, Sweden - 812S3M metaG (Illumina Assembly) | ecosystem: Environmental > Terrestrial > Soil > Wetlands > Permafrost | place: Sweden...
AATAGATACCGGATGGCGTGGGCAGCACAAACCAAACAATCTCGATGCGCAAGGTAATGTAGGTAAGGATTATTATGCACTTGCACCAGAGTAAGGTAAGCTTTCTTTCACCGTTCCACTCGAGTGTCCCATCCATCACGAGGTCTCTCCTGGTTGCAGGGTTAGCTTCGACGGGCATTAAGAGGGTTAATAATGCAGGCGGGCCGCCGTGGCCCATCGCATCCTGCTTTCTTCTCCTACAACGCTGGACCTGCATAACGGTGCATTCAAACCACTTCTTCAACACCACCACCACGTCGCAAACCCATCCTATGAATATGCAACGATACGATTGAGTTGTGCGAACATTTTCAATTAACTATAAAGTGCTGATCGCGACGTTGTGAGGCTCCGACGACTGCCGGCGCATCAATTGCGCTCGTCGCATCGCATACCTCATTCGAGTCCTCATCACCACCTCGTATCCAACCCGCCGATAAACCTAAAACATTCTCTCAGCATCCGCAACAATGCTCCTCCCCTCTGCCTTAACCTGCGACTCCTCCTCGACCCCCAAAACCCGCTACCAAAGCACCCTCTTCGCTTCCCCACCCCTCTCACCACCATCATCCCACCCAGCAATCACAAATATCTACTCCACATGTCGGGCCTTACAATCTATGCTCACGGTACCGAACCAATTGCCTTCGCCTCCTACCACCCATGCCGATCCGCCTGCCTCGCCGTTTAAATTACGGTTGAGAGCGAGGAAGGTCGATGATAATGGGAGTAGTGCGGGTGGTGGGTTGACGCCTAGGAAGAAGATCACGAAGAGAGTACACAATGCGCCGCCGAGGGGCGTGAATAAAAGGAGGAGAGCGGTGGACGATGAGATGAGTCGTGAGAGTGTAGAGCATGAAGGTGAGGGGGATGAAGATAGTGAGGAGGAGAATATGGGGCCGAGTACGCCGAAACGGATGAGGTTTGCGCCGGAGGTATTACCGTTGGGACTTGAGCGGTCGGATTTTCATAGCCTGGGATTGCAGAGGGCTGCGCAGGAAGGCCAGTTGGTGCATGGTGTAGAAGGGGAGGGAGAGGGGGAAGAGGAGTGGTCGACGGAGGAGGATCGGTTGTTGGTTGAGTTGGTGCTGGAGAAGTTGAAGCTTACAAAGAGTGATTGGCAGGATTGCGCGAGGAGTTTGGGGAAGGATAGGGGGAGTGTGGGGAGGAGGTGGAAGAGCTTGATGGGGGGTGGGGAGGTGGGGTTGAAGGGGAGGTTGAGGAGGGGGAAGATTCATTCAACTTGGAGGTAGATTGGGGATATATACTTTTCTTTTGTTATCTTTAGGGTTTTATTAGGCGTTATATATGGCTCACAGGTGCAGGGATGGTGGGTTGGACCTTTGCTTCTTTCATGATATCCTTAACGCAGAATGCGCTCAACTAGTTATTACCGCTCCATCATATGCTACATAAGTCTCCATCATGCTCAATACGTGGATAAAATTGTGCTTAAGTATGCAACGATGTAATGTGATTTAGTTATTGGCCCTTGTCTTCTAGGATCTAGAGTAATTGTCCTAAAGGGTATCATTTTGTTGTTTAGTAGCATTCTGTCAAGACTGTATATACAGCTGTTCAATCCCTCGAGCTCTCCAAACACCTTCCGATTATTCGGAACCTATTGATTTCATCCTTTTGACTCTTGGCTCAATACAGCCCCAAACTCCTTGCCCAAACCTATTTTATACCATATCATTATCTGAGCTCGATGGAACTGGCCGCGGGTGCCTATATGCTGATGAATCCACATCGCTGTGATTCACACTGCTAACCTCTACGGTCTGTTGAACCTGGATACCTCCATGCTTCGCATCTGAATGTGTAAAGCTGGGCCTATTCTTTGAATCTTCAAAAGGGTCCGGGCTCTGAATTCTTGTTTGAAAGCTGTTGCGCTTAGAGCGAGACACATCATCTCGAAGATGGATCCCCGCACTAATGTGAGACGATGAGCTGGACTTTTTGCGTATTTGTGGCAGCGAGGCATCGCTGTTGATGACGTATCTAGCACGGCTGTTACGCCAGGAAAATCTTTGAGGGCTGGATTTTGGGTTGGTTCCACGGGACGTGAGGGAGTAAAATGATCGGAAAAGAGGCCGTAAAGTTGCAGCACCTCCTGCTACAAGACCCAGGCCGGGCTCGACAGTCGACCATATGGCGACGTCTGTGGTCGCAAAAAGAAAATCGTCGGTGAGAGAAAGAACTTTGATATATGGAATTCGAATTATAGCTGCAATCCCGGCTCTATTAAAGAAAGTCAGTCCACTATGGCATTCAAGACAGAGGGATGGGTGGACACACAGAAACCCCAAGGAGAGGCAAGCAGCCACGGATACTTTTGTTCGAGTATTCATCTGGAGATTCCACAGTAGAAAGATTGGAAGTAAGCCCAAAATCCAATCAGCTGTGAATGAAATCGCTGAATGAGCAATGCTGGCATCTGGGACGGCCGCTGCATCGATGCATGAGCCCTTCATGCCTGCATATTGGCCCCAGAAAAAGCTAAGGGGATGACACTGGAATATGACCAGAAAAAGATAGAATGTCGAAAATCCCAAGACCAATCCTAGGGTACCGTAGATTGTGAATCGATGGGTGCGTGTGATGCATATCCGTAGGAGAAATACCGCAATTGAAAGCCGGATGAAGACTGTGGTAAGAGTGTAAAAAATTTCACAAAGCCACCAATAATGTAATCCTTGAGGGACATCTTCGGGAGGGATATCAGATAGATGACGACCAGTGCCATACTTTATGCCGAGTAATACACACGCCGAGTACGTAGAAAAGAACATCTGTATCTCCAAATTAGGATGAATCTGACGTGCCATCCGGATGAGAACTCACAAGACCGATAGCGAGCAGCAAATCATCCGCTTTGAAGCCTTTGCTGACGCATGTCTTGACATAGACACGCAGAGAGACGAAGAGCCACGAGAGTCCTACGAAGAGCCCTACCACACCCGCTAGACCCAAAATCAGCTTGATTGAGAGACAATACGGTCAACTCACCAAGTTCGAGTCCCCTGTCCACAACCATGTCGTATAGATAGTAGTCTTCAAGCTGCCGTCTTCACGCAGCAGCCACGACAATGTAGAGAAATATTATTGAGAATAAGTGAAGATTTTAAGGAGATAGGGCTACCCGGCACATGTCAAATACACTTTGTGCATTCCGCCTCCAGTTATCCCCGCCATTCAGGCGTAAAGCCGCATGTTATCCAGGAACCGGGACAATCTAAAGAAGATCGTTGGAGCCAATTCCTCGCATCTGAATGCTGAGCGGCCAGAATTGCGAACTATCGTTCTGGGCACCGAATCTAGTATTTTAGTTCTAAACGATCTTCCAACCGGCTATTCTTTTAACTGCATTTGCCAGAGTATTGAAAAGATGCATGATATATGGCCATACAGAGGGCATTACTATCCTTGAATTGGATATCAACCCTAGGGCCGATCTTAATCGACAACGTGGACGGAGGGTTAGCTTCATCGATAATGCTTGTAGTCTTGACGATCATCGCTTGCAAATTTTGGTTCCTGCATTTTCGAACACGGGAATCAGCAAAATATGAGCCAAACTTTCAAATAAAATGAAGCTTCCGAAAGAACAAGGGAATATATCCAGTGCAAGACGAGATGCTCGGTTGAAAATTTGCTCGAGTATTTTCTTAGATGCTTGTAGGTGGGCCGGAAGAAAACTTAGGGAATTGACATCACAAAGTTGGGAAGATGCAACCTAAGAACAGCCGTCCCCAAATTGTTGAATTGAGCCTCAATTAAGTGTGTTTTGTTTGAATCTCCTCTGCGGGGCAGTTGAGTATGGTTCAGAATGGGGATCTTGCCTTGCATAGGCCTCATCTGAATCCGTGCCAGAAATCCCATCAAACTCAAAACCCCCAGCTTTGAGGAAACACCTCCTACCTGAAGAAAAATAGTCCTGCATTAATCTGTTTCTGACCATGTACAGTGAGTCAAGCGTCCCGGAAGGCATTTCACTTCTAGTGGAGAATAGACTTTCCGTCCGGGACTAAGCCGATTGCACTTCCAACAGTTTTAGGGTGTTTAGTATGTGCAGTAGCCACCGTGGACCTTTGACCCCGCGGAGTTCTGCGAAAAGTTGGTTCTGAAGTTAGAATAATGAGTATGTCTTCTCTTCAAGGAGAACAGGAAAGAGAGCTTTCCCAGTCCTAAGACCCAAGATGTAGTAGGCATTAGTTATTGGGGACAACCCCAAAGATGCAATCTTGAAGTAAATTGCATCCTACTGTCGATCGAATGAGAAGTTTGAAGAGCATTTCTCATTAGACGATCCTTCATCACAACTTGTTGCTCTCTGGCATTGAGAAGAGCATCTCCACTTGAAAGACGCATTCAATGATATGAAGTTTTAGAAAGGTGTTCATCACGAGTTCAAGATCAACAGTTTGGATGTTCTTGGAGGATAGTTGATGTCAAATGAATCGAGTGGACGTATTCTCTCAGGTTGGGTCCCCTTGCTGGGTAGGATGAGAACATTTTATATTGCAGCTCAGTTTCGACGGGGTCGTTGATTTGTGTTTCGGCGCCAAAGAACTCGCCAAAATCCACCGTTGGTGTGATTTGCGTATATATTTCAATCAGCAAATTTGAAGTAAATTAGCAGACAGGATGGTCTAGTGGTAATACACTCGACTTTCCGGACGCGTAGCTTCGGCGAAGTCAGTCTCTAATTTGCCTGCTTTAAAAAATCAGTTCCGTCTGGTTTTTCTAAGAGATGCCATATTACCTCTGGCATCTTGGAGTTTTGCTGGTTTGGGTTTTGGAGTGTGGTGGGCGAAGTTGACCCAAATAGGAAATTATTGCCCATTCGCTTTTTGCCTCGAAACAACTGCCATGCATGCTCTAAGTCGTGCCCCCAAAATCGAGCCTGGTCCAAAGAGCAAAATGACATCCAAAGCAATGATTCCTCGCCACAATAACACAGCTATCTCGAACCTCAAACAGATACGAGATGGAGCTACCCCTGCAGAAGCCACCCGAGCTTAAAACAACGAAACCCCCTCATCGCGCCCGCATACGAATGAAACGAGTGCCAAGCCTAGTGTTCCTCAGATCTCTTGAAACATTCAACTGTCAGAGGCTCGGCACAGGCGGCCAAGGCGCGTCGATCCCGACCCAAGTCTGAGTCTGACGTGCAGCTTTGAAAAAAGGTTCCGTACAGAGCAATGTCGTACAATGCAATCTCTAGGCGCTCGGCTATTGCCTGAGCACTCAAACATAGATGGAATTTGATTTGCCTGGGAAATTTCTTTCATTTGCGGTCCTGATTTTAGGCTTACTGCCTGAATCATTTATAGTATTACAATATGTAGTAGTCACGAAGGACTCTCATTATCCATGCCATCTCGTATCCCATGCCCGAAATTTGGAGGAAAAAAAAGTAAACGCCGTTCTAAACTCCCATTACTTCATCCACCATCCATGACTCTCCATGCTCAAAGGAACAAAGACAGCGTAGTAACCCCAAGTAAAGCAAAGCTTGGAACCATCAACCTGGGTCCTGCGCCAAGACCAGTATATTGAAGCGGAGCCGCAGTAGTGGTCCCAGAAGGAGCAGCTGATCCCGTAGAGCTATTTCCACTTCCCCCAACAGTACTTCCGACCTCTGTGAAGTTGGCGCAAGTGATACGCGTCGTGTTTGCGAAATGGACAACGAAAGAGCGGTTGCCGAAGAAGGCTCCGATCCCGTTTACTGTGGAAGCAAATTCGTCGGAGTAGGATGCGGTGAAGGGGTCGGATACGATCTTGCCGTGCTTGCCGGCAAGATCGCCTACTTGACAGGTTTGTGGGAGTGTCGCGTCACAGGATGGTGTCTAAAATCTGATCAATGTGTGCTTTTGGGAACTTGACGGAAATTACATACCTCGCCACGGAGGAAGGGGTCAAGATGGCCGAGAGTTCCGGTGCAGTTACCATCAGCTGGAACAGGTTGAGAATGTATATGGTACACTGAAGGTCAAGTCAGTTAAATGTAGTAAATTTCGGGGAAGAGGACATACGGAAAGGGCCTCCAGAAGTGGGTAGGTTTGAGAAGTTGATAGTGAACGAGACACCAATTCCGTTGGGGTTTGCGGTAGCAGAGATGGAGCCCTTGACATTTCCACGGGGATCACTTGGGTTGTTGAATTCTGTGGTTGGGAGAGTCGCCGTGTAGATTATTCCTGGAGGGTTGTTCTCGACGGTCGAAGCATTACCAAGGGTGCCGGTGACGGGAGTCGTGGTGGTTTGCGCGCCAGCAAGAGTGAAGAGCGCAGTCGCAAGGACTGAGAAGATTGAGATTGATTGCATCTTGGGAGATATTTTGGAGGGTTGCTGATTCGGAGGAGGAAACAGAGGAAGATCGAATTTCTGTAAATACAATCAGCGCTGGATATTCACAGTTACGAATAGGCAATGGTACTCACATGTAGAAAGATGATTCAGGGAAGGCGGAGACCAGGTGAAGTATTTGTTTGTACAATATTGAAAGATCCGGACGAAGCTTCTTTATGAGTAACGAGCGTCGGTAGAGTGAATGAGCTATTGGTGAACGCGTGGGACAAGTTTGGGATAAGGGAAGGAAAGTATGCAAGTCGATGCCATGTATATAATGACTGAATCACAAGCACCTACCCCTACGGCTGTGCCCTCTCCTGGAATATAATTCTGACAGTCCGGGCCCATGAGTGACCAAGTTGGTTGGCCTGGCCCTTCAGTTGCAGATTCATTGACAGGGCTGGCTCATGGAAGGAATCATCGTCATCCTTCGGCCAAACAAAATAAAGTACAACCTACATGGGTAGCTTCCGGGATGTTTCGTGGGACGCACGGCAAGGGCTGGCTGGCTCGGCTGGTACCTGGCGACCGAATCTTTGTTTCAAGTATCGCAAAGATCCCTTTGGTCAACCTCAAACAGCTGTCGTTGTACAATGATGACCGCCTTCATCTGGGCGCTTCCTACCTTCACCGAGACCGCCCTCTGAGACATTGATAGAGAACTGCATAGTCGACAAAGAAACCATAGGGTCAACGAGCGGCATAGCGACTCTACCAGGGCGTTTGACGGCTGCAAAGACATTGGAGGGTTCATTGTGGTTGGCGAATGGGCCAAGCTTCAGCCTTCTCGATTACTACTAGGTTTACTACTAGGTTTACTACTAGGTTTACTACTAGGTTTAGTACTAGATTTACTACTAGATTTACTAGGTACTAGGTTTACCATTAGTAGTAATGTCATTTCCCCCTGATCCCCGAGCACAGGGCATGGCGATCCCGGCCGCTTTGATCAGCAGTGCCAAGATTCTATTTCCCTCTCTGTCAGACTCTAAGCCACTGCATCCTTTAGTGGGTTCAATGTATCCGCTTTGGGAACCTTTTGGTTTCAGAATCTGTCAAATTAGCTGCGGCTACGTACATCTGCTGCGGGCCTTTGAGTATACTAGTAAACGAGGAGGAGCGCGGCTATTTATAGGAAACGAGTATTAAAATAGAACATGTAGCTTTAAACTATACTTCATTTCTAGAATCTATGAACCATGAGGACAAATCAACTAGTAACTGTAAAACTTTGCGAGCTATTTTCAAATTCCGAACTGAAGAAGCCCGCCAGCCCTTGCGATGGATTTTATCCGGTCCCCCTTTGTTTCATCGACATCGCTTCCCGCAGATCACGAAACATTTGAAGAGCCAACGGCCACCCGTGATCCGAGCGAGAAACGGAGACAAGCTTTCTGTCAAGATCTGCAGCATCAGTGCAGAGATATTGCATGGTGACAGGAGAGGCTTGTTCAATCTGATTCTGTTACCTTTTCATGCGAGTAAGATGTATATCAAAGCTGGCAACCCAAAGTCAAATCCTTACGAAAGGCATCCTTCTTGATACAAGATGGCAAAGCTTGATCAAGCCGCGTAGCCGCTTAGCACTACTTGATCAGTCCTCCAGTATCAGATATGTCGGTGCGGATTATAACGATTCTGGTAGTCTGTGGGTTGCAGCTCAATTCCAGCAATATGGACCACTGAATGACACATACTTTCGCATCTCAAGTGCGAGGTTGCTATTTGTGGACCTACTTTTCTACAAGACAGAATAAGATAGACAGAATAGAATAGTATAGATTAACCTGAGCGCTGATAGGATCCCAAAAGTTGAGGGCAGCGGTTAAAACTTCAACCTTGAGAGACGAACTTGACGAAACAATTGCCATTTGGAGATTATCCATATGAATTCGTATTTGATAATGATGACAATCAAATGCAAAATGGTATTGATAGAACGGAGAAGAAGTGAGCCGGATCAGGACGTTGCAGGACCATGGAGGAGATCCTGATTTTCAGAAGCTCAATATCGATTGGAGAATTGCAACTACCTACCTTCTCACCAAGCGATGACATCCCGTTCGAGTTGGGAATATCGTTGTGCTTTCGAGGACAGTACATCCGGTTTACGAAGAGTTGTGAAGAACGATTGTGGCAATGGCAACTATGAAGCGTTGCCGCCTAAGACTTAAGGCTGCCCGCCATTCACATCAAGACGTCGTCAGAGCCAACCGACATCCTTTCAGCCTCAACCTCAATCAATACCATCAGATCGTGGAGGAGATCAGGATCAAGGTCAAAAGCACATCCTCCACCTAAATCTCTACAATATCATCCGTCAAAATGAAACCCGTCTTCTCCGTCGGGCAGGCATGGAGCTGCATCGTTATGTCCGTCTTCGCGATAGTAATCCTCTCAATCATCGGCGCCCTCTTCAAAGCAAACCACCACTCAATGATGGGCTCAACAGAAGATCCTAAAGATGGAGCTGCTGTTGCTGCTACTGTTTTCTCGGCGGTCATTGTTTACGCTGTAAGTAGTTCGTGATGTTTCCTTAAGGTGTCGGCATCCGATGCTGATGCGGAATTTTAGGTCTTCCTTTTGGGCTGTGGGTTCCAGGCATATTTGCACATTCGCGATAATCGAAGAGGGGCCATAACGCTGTCGTGATAAGAGGAAGGAGGGATGTATATATGAGGTAGAGATTGGCATGGCGTATGGTGTCTGCTTGTGTAGTTTGAGATGATGAGGTTTGGGAGGACGGCGAGGCACAGCATTCAAGCGGCACTACATATACTTCGATCCCATCCAAGATGATAGCAGATGTTCATCTAGGATGTGCGAATATCTAGGGTTATGGTTTGAAGGAGGATTATGGATTATGACTAGCTGTGAGCTAGAGCCCTGCGCATCATATTGTTGGTATCTCTTCTTAGAAGGCACCGTGGTTCTCTCGTATCATATTCAACATCATCCACCATACCGTGCTTATGCTAGGGAATTCTCTACGAAATATCGAAGCTTTCCAGCTCCTATTCGGTGTGTCAGACAACTATCATTCCCTCCGTTATTACTGCAATCTCATCAACTCGAACTCAAAGGCTCGCAAGTGCCTACCTCATTCTAGTGGAATTGGTCTTTAGATACTAGGACTATGGAATATTCTACTCCGCATTATCAATCACAGAAAGAAGGGCCTAGTTGTCATCACTCCCTAGTGGGTGTATGATTGATATTTAGTCCTAGAGCTTTCCAGGACACTGAGCTTCAGGACCTGACAGTGCTCGTTGTGCATGAACGTTACAACCTCATCAAAAAGAAATCTCGCATCTTGTCTTTGATTAGCCTGTCGTACCGAAGGCATCCCCTTCAGAATAACCCCCACATGAGCATAAAAATTTGATAACCACCTTGCGACAATCTAAGTTTCCTCACTAAAAACCTAAGTACTCGGGCTTCTATGTGCCGTCTTTTCAGTGCGGTGGTGCTTTCGGATAGGGCAGTTTGGTGGATCTAGCATGATTGCGTGCTTCCCGCATACTAAGAATTTCCTATTTGGGCTACACCCCACGTACCTTATCCTCATCGTGCCGCGATGCACTCTACCTTAATTGCACTACAACCTACTTATTGTACATTCAACGTTCTGTTGCTGATAAGAAGCTAGAATTCCTCATATTAGTTTTGCTCATCTTTGCAGCCCTACGATGCTCTCCGGATTCTCTAAGAGGTGTGATCAGCTCGTTTTCGACTTTTATATGGTCTATGGTGGTTGCATATAGTAGGTCACTTCAGTCTACTAGCAGGATCGTTTCTGTTTACAGTGTTTTCCTTTCGTTAGAAGATGTTAATTTTTTATTAGTTTATATCAGTGCTTTATGATGTAAAATATATCCCACCCATATAAACATCCCTACTTCTATGTGAGTGTTATTCCATCATTCATTGTTCTTCCCGTCACCAATTCATAGCCCTCCCATCATAAGATCGCCGTCCCGCCCATCATGAAGTCATTGTCTGATAAAATTCGCTCCGTGAATTCACAGGAGCATCGAATCATCGCTAATACAACTCCAGATCAACCCAGAAATACCCAGAAGAAAAAATATTCTAACGACAGTAAAACGATCAAAATTAGATCTTAGCAACACCTTTTGAGGACTTCCAGAACTTAAATATATCTCGTTTCTTCTTTCGAGCACCTAACTTCGCTTCCGACAATGAGGACAGGTCTTCCTTCGCAATGAATTTACGATAAACCCAAGGATGCTCCTCGACTGACAATTTGCTGTCTGCACTGTTAGATGTGCCATTTGGTGAAGGCCCACCATTGTCGACACACGTTGTCGCGTCGCTGATATTTACGCGAGTATGGTATGGTTTCCTTGGGATATGTTGCAAGCGTACTTGACTCGCCGGCTTTTCTACACTCCGCAGCAGTTCGTTTGCTCGTTCTCCTGCGACCATCTGCTCATCCGGCACAGATGAACCACGAGGAAATTCAAGACGAGGCAGTTGAAACTCGCTCGTAGGTGTAATCGGACTAAACTTCAGCGCTGCAAGACTTTGACCCGCCGATTTCACAGGAGCTTTCGCCACAAAAGTGGCCGCCAAGAAAGCAATCAGAGTATCCACGTCAGAAACAGTATTCATGGCTCCCAGACTGGCTCTTATCACACCCGTTGGCTTTCCATTGATGACTTGGAGTTCGCCGCCGTCACCACAATGGTATCCTGCAGACCAGGCTCGTTTGAACTGCCATGGCTCGATTTTCAAATAACCTGCGATTCCTCCAGGATTACAAAGACCCCCTGCTCGAAGGTATATCTTGTTATTATTAGCCAACTCTTCGACAGTCTTCCAACCAATATAGTGTCCGTCAGCAGCCATCACATTAAACGCGATCGTCGCGCCTTGTTTAGCAGGATCAGTGTATGGAATCCCTGTATCATCGATATAAATACTACAAATAGGACGGCCGTTCAAATGACGCAGATTAGACATTCCGGTATAGAGACGCCGGGCTAAAAATAATGTATGTCGTGAAATAGCTTTCATAGAACCGTACAGCTCCTTATGCACATCGATCGCGCATCCAAGTGCTAATATGCTGTGGAATGGTAACGTGCCATCTTCAAGGAATTCGTGGATCGAGGCGTCTTTGCGGATAACGTAGGCGTCGTGGAGGACAGTTAAACCATTCACGGTGCCGCCGCCGAAGAAATGCCTCCAGGAGAGAATGTGGCCGGACCGTCTCCTTACAATCAAAGCACCTAAATCGGGAAAACCAAAGATCTTGTAGAATGAGACGGCCGTGAAGTCAGGTGCAGCCTCGTGATCGCTGAGATCAACTTGAGTTGTCGTTGCCAGAGCTGCGGCGTCCAAAATTGAATATGTGTTTTGGAGGGCAGGGCTGGTGGAGGCGCGAAGCTTCTTACACCAGGACAGAGGGAGTCTTCGGCCTGTCATATTGGACTGTCCTGGATAAGCGAAAAGTCCAGGAGTAAAGCCATCGTCTGACGACCTGGATGGAATCGACGAGCCTTCGGCAAGCCATTTCTCGACCTCTTGGTCACTTGTAAAGCAATGGTGATTTCCTTTACTAAATTCTCTCACTCCTACGATACTTGTATGTGCGTCTTTATGATATCCATACCAAAACTTGCCAGATGTAGAGCTTTGTTCAGCCAGATCCCTAAAACATTCACCAACAAGTTTGATTGCCGCAGTCGCGTTCGCCGTGAAGACTAAGTCGAAGTATTCAGGGTCGGCTTTGAAAAATCGGAGTGTCTTCTCTCGTATCGAGTCTACCATATGACCCGAGAGATGTGCGGGGTCGGATGCTGAATGTGGATTTCCATACAGATGAGTAATCATATTATCAGAAAATCGTTCAATTAATGATTTCGCATAGACCGTGGATCCTCCTTGATCCAGATAAACCTTGCCTATTCGTGATTAGCATTGGCTCATATGGATCTGGACAGACGAACCTCTCATCATTGGATATTCATCATCGCGGAATGTAGATATTGATTCATTGCAGTCCATATTATCATCAACTCTATCGGAGGTTGCGGAATAATTGTAGGAGAGAAGGGAGCGTTTGGAGGTAGGTTCCTTGAGTGTATAAGTATGAGAGTCATGGTGAGGTGATGCTAATTTCCAGGAATTGGGAAGATATTGACTTACAGGTGAATGGCCTCTAAGATGGTAAGTCGTATCAGGAAGAGAGGAAGGGCGACCGCAGCCATTATGAAATGAAGCCATTGGAAATTCGACAATGAGGAAGTGATACAGTATTCATTCACAGCTCTTGCTGCTTTTGGTTTTTTAGATCACAGATTGTGGACAAAGGGAACCAGGAAGGAGATGTGAACAATCATTCGCGCCGAATGAACTGGTGGGGTATTCGATCTAGATAACAAAAAGAAGGTCGAGCAGTGAGTACCCATTGAGGACTTGCATGGATTTGCGCAGACATGCTTATATCTCATGCACAAGCGCTGCGCTGCAACACCATACGCGTGCATTACATAAATGTGAACTGAGAATGACATTCTCGGGAGAACATTCAGGATGGTGTGGCTGCATCTTGTGGCTATGACTACGAAGTAGCAATCTATTTTCTGCTGGCGCGAATTGTGCCTCTCCAAGCGCCACCAATCGCATCTGAGGTCAGAAGCAGCCAAAGCTACTTCGTAAAACCCTCGACCACATTAGGCGCAAAGGAAAAACTTTTCTGCAAGAATTAAACAGCGGTCCGCAAGTGTATCGCTACTACCGATACGTAACTCCTAGTTTGGAAGAGGGGCTTCAAAAAGGCCACTAGCTAGGGCCAATATATCCGCTCCGGCAAAGAAGCGATCGGAACGGCACGTTGAACTGTGGGATAGGCCTGAATTGGAATGTATCGAATAGCCACTGAAGCGGAACTATACCCACCCGCCTCCCCGGGCCTGCGTAGCCCTAGTCTCGAGTGTCCAGTCGTATGTTACAGAAACAGCTGCACGCAACTATTGGAAATCTTGAGAGTACGTCGGAGCCGGATGAAGGAATAGATTGGCTTGCCTTAGGCTATCGATCGGAGTCTTGTTCGTTTCCGGCAATTTGGTTGTCATAATTAAGTCTGCAGAAAGCTATATCAGCTTGCATTCCCCTGTCGCTGCTGACCACTGGGTGTTCAGCAGTGCCACGTGGAGACAGATTCCACATATTTTTTGTCGGCGATTCCTCTTTAAAGAGACGCAGATCCAAGGGTGCAGTCGGGCGGGTCTCTACGGTCGAGCGAAATCGGGATCCCCGTAAACTGGAGCTAATGCAGTGGGGAAATCGAGGCCCGCCCCCGGTTGCCCACATCGCAAAGGATTTTTGATGGATAAAGAACTTCCTCAAATGTAAGTTAGAATTGTGTGTGATCTTCGATCAGTCTCAGGAGTGTATGCAAATGTGGCATTTGTTGTGCATGGACGCAAAGTGGCCTAGCCTTTCCAAACAACAGAATCTCACTTGCAACGGTCCTTGGAAGCGTCTTTGAAAGATATTTATAAGAGCATAACTCCCGGAAATAGCACAGCACAGATGAGTTCCAGAGAAAGAAACAGAAAGTTTGACCGTCTATCCATTACGCCCGGTAATCCAAATTGACTGGAACCTGGAGTCTCGAGAATGGAGAGGAGCGGAGAGAGGAGGCTGGCAAGAGAAACGTTGGCTTTTCGGCCGATCTAATGTAGGTTTTCCTGATGTTTCGCTAGAAAGTATTGCAGGCCATACGAGACCTTTGGCAAAGAATAGTCTGTTCAGTATACTCGCAAATATCCCTCACTGATAGCCTTAGAAGCACTCCAATCTCATGTAGAACCTGATCCGATTTCGTGAAGGGGCTATTAAACATCACGACTTGAAGACCAATTGCGTGTTGACTGTGCAACCATAGCCTTGGGAAAACATCCCAGTGTATCCACGCTTAAAAGACACCACACTTGCCAACGCGAGGTACATTTTCTTTGAGATTTGTAAGACCTGGCAAAGTTGTTGATCAACTAATATGCGGTGCCAAATGCTCCCTCTAGGATTATGCAAGCCCGCGGTAAATGAAGAGAATTTCTTCGCAAGCCTCATTTTTAGAGGGGTGTCGTATGATAATTTCTCAACAACGTTTTCACGAGCTGTAAATTCGGTGGGGAGAAAGATTTTGTCTGTCATCCAGAAGGATAAAACGTCTTCTTGGGCTGCACTGCCAGAAAAAAGTGCGTTCGAAGCTTAGAAAGATAAAACATGAGGTGAAGTCTCAGCGAGAAGAAATAGGGACTGTCCAATGTTCCAGCCGAGAAGCCTCCAAATCTGCTGAGGCTTTGAGGGAAGAATTGTTGAAACGTGGAAGACTGGGACTTGTACACTTTGTCTGCGAGTATTAAACTTGGAATGTAAGTTAGATCCATCAAGTAATCGTCGCATTTGTTTGGTCTTATCATGAATTAAATCTGGAGCCTTTACTTGGTGCCCTTTACACCAATACTGATGTGAGAAGTCCTAAATACAGTCTCGTCGTTGAGGGGAACTTGAAAGTAGTCACCGCTTAGAAGATTAGATCGCCATCAATAGAAAATTAGAAATAGATCAGGACACACTGCATGCACGAATTTTGTGATGAGAGTATTAGTTTTTCAAGATAGGAAGCACTTGAGTTCCCAGAATAGAAAATGTTGAAGAGACGAAATGGGCATGCGCCGCCGCTTTGCACGACGACACCGCTAAATTCTTTCGATGTCTCACATCGCACATCGCACATCGCCTAGCCAAGCTGTAATGTCACTGATTCAGGGACCTTGCAGCAATGATTTGTTTGCTGAAGATGCTGGGTTGCAAGTGGGTATATCGTCCCCATCTGACCTTGGCTTCTTATCTTTTGAAAGGAGGCCATCGGTGAACACAGTGGCGGTAGCACCATCGATACCTCAGCCATATATTCTGCACTGGTGGTATAGAATGTTGGGGAAAGCGGTCTCAGGTTCTCGACCTTCTCCACTTGGTCATGATCGTCGAGGAAGGCGGCGATCATGGAAAGCCTTGCCAAGGCTCTTGCAATGGTTTCGGGGCCTGTCAGAGGTAAGCTTAGTTAAGGCATGCTCAATGCTGATGGGGATACTTATTACTGGGTCCGTTGCCTCGGCCGAGTTGGTCTCAACCCAAGTATCCAAGTGGTCAAAGATCATTGACCCCGGATGGTTGAAGCCACCACAATTGGCAGAGACCCGTTAGTGTCATGTGATACTAGTTCCGCAGATTTCTGGGTCATGATCGGGGAGGCTTTAGAGCGGTGAGAGAATTATTGGAACCCTCCTTTTCTAATGAATTTGTTGCTTTTGCATTGGCCCCTTGAAATTCGGCAGCGAATACTCTTCTCGAGCTTCGAAACACATGGTATGCATGTGCGTCGGGGCTCCCCGTCACACAAGCGCAGGAGATTGCATAAATGCAGGGTCTAATTATATCTCGACTCAACCCTAGACGAATATTTTTTATTCCACGGACATGCGAGTTCTTCAGTCATGACCCCCCATTATTACTCCTGCTCAGGATTCCTCATCCCCGCAAAGAATCGGAGAGTTGAAAAGGTCTGAGATAGAGTTTGGAAGATCTTCGAAAAAGTTGCTGAAGATCCATCATATCCATCATATCCATCATATCCATCATATCCACCATCCATACCCTTGGGATTTTAGGAAGAACTGACCAATGCGTCGCACCGTGGACTCGCTTCCGATGCCCCGATAGAGAATAGAGAAAAAGACCTGAACGATCAAAACTTGGTTCCTTCAAGAGCCTCTAGTAGTACAAAGGACGGACCCACCCAGGTGATTAGCAAATACGGCACTCTAGATACTAATCAGATCTGTGGCTCAAAAACATTATTTGCATACATGGAGGTGCCTCCTATCTGCCATCTGCCATCCGCCATCTGATATTGGTTCTGCCTGATACAAGGCCTACACGTACCAAGCACCCGGTGGATTTCGAGAGATCGGCGTCGTGCAAGGATTGGGGATAGGACGTGGGGATCGTCTTAACATGTTATTGCAGGATCTCTTCCGCACTAGGGCACACCTTTAATCTCCAATCCCTTGGACTTCCATAGTCAGCGGCGCATATAATATCTTCACACGGTAAGTAGGCCGGCTTCCACCCGAAAAACAATCCCACAGTCTAATGCGATAAGACCTCCATACGAGGCTTTATTGGCCCCCTGCGCCGTGGCTCTTGTTGGATGCACAGTGATGCAGAGGCTCGCGGAAGAAGCAATTATAAATGGCTGTTCTCAGCGAGTCCCAGAGAAAAAAAACAAGGATTGCTGCAGGAGAGGGCCTGCTTGTGGTTGCACAAGAAAGTATGGGTGGGTCGTCTGATATGTGGAGATGGAAGTGCGTTTCCTGCACCTTGTAACTCGATTACTCGACTACTCGACTCCCCGATTCCGCGATGCTTCGATTACTCGACCCTTTTCTGACCTGGTCTGGTCTCGCAAGAGAGATTGACAGGGCCTATCGTTGGTGGTTCTGCCGATCATCCATTGGGCCAGGGGATCAATTGTCCGCTGTCATCGCGGAACTTGAGCCTGCGCTCTTCGCTTAAGCAGCTCCAAAAGGACGTCTGATTGACCTGTGGCGCGACACTAATCTGACTATCGAACGCCTATGACTTCGCAAAACTCACTGTAAAGCGCCGAGTCGCCCTGCTGACGAGGACTATCGACAACGCTTGGGAGCTGTCAGATGCAAATCGTGTGGTGGACTGTTCCCACCCAGCATTTGCCCTCCATAGCCTGTAAGTGCCTGTCTCAGAAGCCCCCGTACCCAAACCCCTTTGGAAGGGATCTAGGAGAAAATTCTTCTCTTTGCCCTCCTTTCCCAAGCTCGTCCTCAAGATTGACCCCATCCTAAGTGAATGAATATTTCTGGAATCTTGTGTGTATCCGTTCCTCAACCATTCCAGCTAATCCTCCAATCCAGCAGAACCCCGTCACAGGGCTCTGACTTTCAGTAAGCCATACTTTCGACGAAGTTGTCCTAGCCCTTACCAATCCCCCCCCCCCAACTAGGCACTATGCTACTACAAGGTTAAGCAGCAGAATGGTATACGAACTACGACATTCAGAATAGAAATGATGGCGCCAGAAGGGGCCAGGGTTTCCATGTAGTAAGGTATGCTAGGGCTGGAGTTGTGTCGGGAGCTGACAAGCATCGAATTGATCCGCTGGAAAATGCCCAGGGGTTGGAACTGCCCATGATGCTACCCAATCTCGTGGCGTCGCAGGCATAAGAGACGAACCTCCAAATAGTGTTGGCCTTAAACCTTTACGTCTACTCTGGATGATCTCAAGATATGCTTCTTCTTGACCTTCCCCATCTTCCTCGCCACCACCATTTTATTTCTTAAAATTTGACGGTCGTGGCTTGTGGATCAATCATTCCCGATTATCCAATTGTTTCTTTCTTTTTTTTTTTCGTACATTGTCAGGATTCGAGTAGTGGGCCATCACTCATTGTCCAAAAACCTCCTGGACTATGCTGCAAGTGGCGTGAAGCCATTCTCTCCCATTCGTTGTCGAAGCTGTTGAAACTCCCCACGGAGGCTGCTTATCCCGCAAGAGCAACTCAACTGGTCTACCTGCCGCCTGCAATTAGCACATCTTCATACTTGACCTACTGCACCTTTGCCTCCGCAAGTTTTGGGTCGTCTCACTTGGACATACAAGACAGCTTCTTGTTCCTTGAGAGCGGCGCACAATTGGTTTCAATGTGCTTTCTACCACCCGTCTTTTCCCACCGCCATTGAACGCCAGAGGAAGTGCCGCGCCTGCTTAATTCGACCTCAAGGCTCTGTGTAAGCTCGCTTCTTCAATGCGACTTACCCTAAGATATCCAGAAATACTTGTAGCGACCTCAACTTGGCGAACCTTTCAATCATAAATAAATTGATGACACGCGTACAACTTCTTTAAACCCTCTACAACTTGAGGAGGAGTGGATTTTACCCAGCCGTTTGGCCGGCGGCAGTGATATCACAAGTCCAACGCCTGGTTTTCACGTCAAGTCGCATGCTACACAACCGCAATTGATGGCAGTCGCTGTCCTAACACCATTTTATTCGAAATCAGGTATGTGGAACAGTGGCGATCCACAAGCTACATACTCGAGCACAGGATCGAATGCGGCGCCACCTGCGTTGGCATATCCATATTCACTGGCCTCCTCGGGCATGGAGTCGTCGTCCAGTATGATACCTAGTTTTCACCATCTCCCAGGGGATCATTCGCAGCCAGACTCACCGGCTCTTGGAAAGCCGTCTTCTCCAGCAGTCAGAAGTCGGGGAACTCCTGGGGTCGCCAAGTCTGCAAAAATCAAACGGTCCATGTCTACCCCAAACGTCCGAGGTCAAGCCTCGGCGGATGCAGCCGCCCTTGCGCTTTCGGCGGAGAAGAGAAGGAATAAGTTGGGCTATCATAGAACCTCCGTAGCATGTGGTAAGCATTGAACTTCTATGGTGGATGGATGTAACAGCCAGAACTTTGAAAGAGAAGACTGACACAAGGATTTTAGGTCACTGTCGTCGGAGAAAGATCAGATGCATCCCAGCAGCAGGCGATCCACAGAATCGATGTTCAAACTGTATCAGACTGAAAAAAGAATGCAACTTTTACCCTGTGGATCAAAACCCCCAGCCAGAATCTAGACGTAAAGACTCCAAGGCCCAGAGCGGCACAGGCAGAGCCTCAGAATCATCATCGCCTTCGACATCATCTGGCCAGTTGCCGGAAATTCAGTCAACCCTTCCTTACCCTCATCATCTGAACATGCCGCCAATACAAGATCTTGGTGGACCCCAGATGAAGCGACAGAGGACGGAAAGCTTTTCCCCGGAAACCAAAGGTCTGAACCCTTACCAATTTTCAGAGATAATCGTTCTGACGATGAAACAGTGGTCACATCATCTCGCAATTATGATTATAGCCACGGTACTACTAATTGGATGGCATCTGATGCTTCTCCAGGCACGAAGTCTCAAGCAGAGCTTCCCCAATCTTTCTGGCGGGTAAATCCACAAGAATCTCCTCTGACACCGGCCTTCTCCCCCTTTACACCAAATCTGCAAATACCTCCGCCCCAGAACTGGTCGGCCGCCCATACGGAGCCTAGCTCTCGGGATGAATTGGCATGGTCAGTGCCCCAACGGTCGATTTCATATAGCAATCTTGAGGGCCTTCAAGGACATCATCCATATTCTCCATATCCACCTCCAAATCCACAGAACCACTCCGCATCAGATCATTATACAACGAAACCGCGATTACCACAAGCGGGGATGTACCCACCGCCAATTTCGACCTCGACAAGTGCACATTCGGCTGTCGAAGCCTCTTCCGCGACAGCGAGTGAGACTCCACAGCACTCACATTCTGCAGGCGCTCTTCCAGCGCAATATCCACATTGGCAGCAACCATATTCATATCAGAAGCCGGTCGGATCTACCAGTGAGCCTTATGGGACATGGCATAATAACCATGGAGGGCAACAACCTCAACATTTACCCGAAGAAGGCCATGTTCAACCAGCAGGGTACGGATATGGTGATTCAACGAGCGGGTCTTATTACCCCCCGCCACCACAAGCGGGACGATAGAAAGGGAAGGAGTCGTGCATATCTTGGGAACTTGCGACTACCCGAGAAATGCAGCGTGCTTGGAATAGACAAAGATCATTGCTTTAGAGTGAAGGAAGGCGTCAATGATTGCATATTGTATAAGTATCCTCGTAATGAACATCGAGATGAAGAATATAGTGTAGGAGAAATTTTTGGACGGCAAGGGATCTGAGACATTTGGAAATATCAAAATATGGGCTATCGTGAAAAGTTGGATCAATATACCCTTTTGTATATAGGGGAATTGGAAGGCGCATTGTTGATACCAGGTTAAAACTTGATATAAAACATATGTCCGTAAAGTCGATCTTGAATGTGCAACTTTGACAATCAACCCATTAAACGTGCCAAATCTCGTGAAACAAAATATTGATATTCTTTTCCCCCGGTCGCACGGACCGGTCTCGCAAACAACCCCCGCGTCATACGAACGTAAGCCGCGCAGGTATCACAAAAAGCAAGCATTTGTTCAATACCCATGGCACTCTCCAGGCACATCAAAGGCATGTTCGCGGTAAGCACCATCCTCTTTCCTTCCCAAACAAAACACAAGCCCTCGAAATGTCGCTGAGATTCCTCGAGCCGCATCCTGAAGACCGGTTGCATTTGCGAACCCACCGCGCACGCTCTGTGGTCCTTACTGCACAGGAGTAAGCCCCCCGCTTCTAATGATCCGGAAGTTCTGTGTGGGGTAGGGAAGTTGATGTGTATCGTGAGACAGGCTTACGGAGATCCGTGCTGCGCAACGCACGTTCGAAGGCGCATATGTGAGGACGGCATTGGGGCAGTTCTCGTTCGCGTTGGTGGTGTTGAAGATTTTCACCGCGGAGTTTTATAGTATTGGGGCGTTGTTTGCGACGTATGGGGCGGGGATCATGTTGGTGTATGTATGGTTTGGGGATGCAGTTTCTAGGATAGAGGATTGTGCTGTGGGATTTTGAGACATTGGACTTTGAGGATATTATCCTGGAAGTGAATGGCTCAAAGAATCATACCCATTTTTCACTTGCTTTGGTTTTACTTTCGTTCTGCTTTGATTGAGTATTCGCTAATTGTGGTTCTTCACAGGTCGATGTACAGACGATACGAAGGCAATAGACAGTTTTTCAGCGAGATAGGAGATGATGGGATGGGAAGGAAGAAGTTCAGAACGAGTGGGAATGCGGTTGTGGTCCTCACTGCACTCAGTATCGGGGCATATGCAAGTTTGATTGCTTTGACGTTAAGACTGGGGAATAATTGAGCTATCTACGGAGAGCTTTTTCGATGTTCAAACAAGCTTTCGGGTGCTGTGTCGATCCGGGACATGATACTAGGACTTCTTAGCTTATTGTTGGAGGAATTTGCAAAGCAAGGTTGGGATATGGATGCCCAAGCTCAGGAAGGTGGAACATTTGGTACCATCGCAGTGATACCCACTTACAAGTACCCGCACGGGGCATGGACCATGCCTACACAATTCCGAGAGCGCGAACCATAAAGCAGAGTCTTAATCCGGCAAGATTTTGGACGTTATTTTGAGACGCGGGTAAATAGAAGGAGGCAGTGAAGCTGTCTTTTTACCCCACTCTTATTCTTGTAACGTTTTCGGCAGTTGCAAAGGAAGCACCGGGCCACCAACATTTTGAGCTGCTTCTTCAGATAATCTATGAGGAGACTCCTTGGAATACAACACCCCCTGTTATCCCTCATGCCTACAGTTTCCCACAGCTATAGCGAGCGGAATCTCACACCTCATAGCTAGCAACTGGTTTCCTACCTCCATCAAGCACGGTTGACGAATGAAGACGGCTACCATACGGCGCAAACTACATGAGGATAAACCCCACAAAAATGAAATTGGAAAGAGATACATGTAGGAACAAGTAAAGAAAATTGCATCACACTTTCACCCATATTAGAAGAAGTTCAATTCCTGCCGGTACCCTCGAATTTTCATAGGCATTTACCATAGCATGAGCTTCGTGAGATGAAGACAAATATTGGCCGATTCTAAGATGATAAAATCTCGCACAGCATTTTGTCCTCAATAGCAAGTTACTCTAGACGCTGGAAATCGCTAGCATCAACGAATGTCTTCTGAAAGAATAACCATACACTTACATTATCTTGACCACTAAGCACTATGAGATGCCTCCCATCTTAAGGACTATCTCTATGTTGAAAAATTCTCCAAATACAAAGGTACAGATTCAAAGTTTGGATAGAACCGGATCACACATGACTGAGAATTTGACAATAAGGTATGCGATTCAACATCTCGAGGCAGAAATTCTTAATATCACTTTGCCCTTCACTTCTCTTTGACAGGTATATATCATTCCGTTCCGTCCATTTCGGTGCCTGACTCATGTTCACTAAAGCCAAACACACTTTTCCATAGCTTAGAACTGGGCTTAGGACTTAGGACTTGAAGCATCAAATAACTAGTGCTTAGACGCCGTCAACTAAGGTAGTTCTCATTGCTATTTAAGGGTATTACCGCAGATAGGAACCCGGGGATTCGGTACGGCAGCTTGACCTCATCGAGGCAGGGTGTTTCCTCTGATCCACACTTCGAGAGAAGAGACTTTTAGTGACAGCATCGAAGGCGAAGCTAAGAACTAGGCGACGCGACAAGTTGTATCTTCACGTAAGGGAGTTTCTCCGTAGGAAAGACTCAGTCACCTGTTCCCTGAAAGTCAATGTCACATTGAATTGAGAACTTTCTCGTTGCGCCAAGAGATTTGTTTGACCGTTTCCCACGTACTAGGACAAGTACAGGGAGGATAGCCGCTGGGCCAGCGCTTCGCCTGTAACTAAAACAAGGAGATCGAAATCAGAACGTTTATTCTCCTAACCGCAGTAGCGGAGGTGAGGCTGGTGCTGCGAAATATGGCTCTTATTGAGACGAGGCTGTGGATATTAAAAGTGGTCAGGCCTTGCTGCGGAAATGCTGGGGGGGAAGGGGGGAGAGGTGAGGCTGTGCATGTCGGTGTTCGGTTTCCTGCACTCGACTACTAATTACTAGTATCTACCAAGCCCTAGTAGGTATCCTGTGGAACGAAAATCTTTAGGTCCGGAATCGCTGACCCGCCAAAACCTTTGGGGTGTGGTGTCCCTACTAGTATCTTATAAGTTGCCGCATGTCAAAAGATTCTAGGCTCTGGGCTCGTTCTTCTCGGTCAATCAGTTTCAAAGGAATTATTACTAGTAGTAGGAAACAAGAACACGAATAGATCTAGAGCTTCACTTAGGACACACATTCGGACGATCATGAGATCGTGCAATTACAATCATTATGGGATTCTAGCTCTGTGTAGGAATTCAATTGTTCTACTACTGGTAACTACTAGCAAATGCTGCGCTCATGCACAGCCACCTGCTCACCAGGCGCAGGCTGAATTTGTTCTAAACTTGGGTCTGCCTTGCCAGCATTCGGTGCGGCTCCACTGCCCAAGAACCCTTGCTTCAGCACTTCCATCGTAAAGTAAATGATGCGCATCCTGTCAGCCGTCTGGACTGCCTGTGTGATCTCACCACCGTGGATCCATTCAATCCATTCAATCCATTCGCATCTGCTCGTAGTACACCCCCCTTGTCCTATCATTTACCCTGAATCGAGGCATCAGCACAAGGCTTTCTTCTGGCTCTCCTTGAGAGTCCTTCAACATCCCCAAACACCAACAGCTGCTTATCTTAGCGCAAGCGGGACCTGGCGAACGCCCCAATTTACCCAGTGCACAAGAACATCGATCCCATCTGTTCCCCTTCCGCGTTCCCCTCCAACAATAATTCTACAATTATAAGCGCTTCGAGGAAAAATTCGAAGCTGTCGCATTCGATTCTTATCATAATTCGGCCCCCGCTGTCCGACCGACCTTTTTCTTTCACTATATTCGAATCATATTTGTTTGTGATCCCCGAGTCGTTCGTCTAGAGTCGCGCATATCAGTAAGGCTGCACCATGACCTTGCTTGCTGCCTCTTGACCCCACGACTACTCCTGGCCTGGTCGATCGAATGCAACCACTGTTATAAGACTTATTACCTCTATTACATAGCCTCCTACTTCTGGCCCACGTTATGTCTTCGACGTACAACTCGACCTCTGCCTCAACTTCAGTCGACGCTCAGGCTCATAACTCACGACAACACGACGAAGATCTGGGGCTGAATAATAACACCCCATTCGAATCATCACACCTGTCTCCCTACGATTATCCTCAGACAACCAGCACATCTGCTAGTCCATCTTACAACATCAATACCGGAAGTACACCTGGCGACTCGCTCTCAGAGTACAGCAATTACCAGCCTAGCGAGCTGAGCGAGGTTGACGACGAATTCTTTGGCGTAGATTTTGACGCCAACGTTCATCGAATCGACTCACTTCCTTCTGCTCTCGTCGGTAATATCGCATACCATTCAGTCGACCTCAATCATCCTTTGCAAGAAGTACATCCACAAGTCGAAGATTCAAGCGAGCCCCTCTCAGCTTCATCATATCCTCTTAGTCCGAAACTCACAAGCATACCCAACACACCTTCGCCCAGGAGTGAAGTCAACTGTACGAAAGAAGCATCGACAATATCGCAACACGAGTTGACCACTGATCTTCACAAGTCGCGATTTCCAGCATCCTCCCCGCACGTCCCCACACACCCCACCTCAGTACAATTAACGCCAGACCATAGCGGAAGTAGTGATACAAGTGCTGAGGGGCTCGAGAAGAGCGAGATGGCCCGTACTGAACATAGTCCTCATGTGACGATTTCACAATGGAACAATCAGCGGGCGCAGCAACAAAATACATTCATGCCTTCCGGAACACAATATCATAGCACAAGCAATGTTGGAAATTTCGGCGATCAATACCATACCGAGGGGGTGGAGCATATCTCACAAACCACCGGGCGACGCGACGATGATGGGATGTGGAGAGCGAACGAGAGTACTGGTCAAGCAGGCTTAGATCCTGAAACAAGAAACTTAATCGCAAATATGGAAGTTCCGAACTTGAAGGAGCAAGAAGAACAAAGGCGACTAGACGCCAAGAATATTGAAGTCCAGGAGTGGAGGTCACAGGCTGGCGGCAGTAGCGATGCTGGAGACGACCAATCTTACTTCCATTTCACCAGTGAGAGCTGGCATGACTCTAGCCATCAAAGAGATCACCCGGAGGGAGACAGTGAGATTCCACCCGTAGATGATGCGGTAAGCATCAGGGAGAATCGACTTGTGGAAGGGCAGATTTACTACAATTTTAAGAACAACGCCCCAACCGAGGATGACTTTGCCTTGATACAACAACCGCGACATTGGAATGATGCCCCATCTGTAGCGTACAAGACGGCGACGACTTTCCAACCGCCAACCGCCAACGAGGCGATCAGAAAATTTAATGGAAACGCAGAAACGATGTCTATAGCTTCACGAGCAGCAACCTGGGGCACCCGCCGACGTAGTGAACCCAGCCTAGCCGACATGGAAGCTGTCGCAGATGGGAGTTTTCTCAAGAAGCTCTCGATTAGCAAGTCTAGAGATCCTAGATCACGGCAAAACAGTATCTTTGATCAAGGACTTGATCGTTTAGCGAACATTGTTCGGAATAGGAGCGAAAGTAAAATAATAAAGCGTAATCGCAGCGCCCAGAATATCTCCGAAGAAGCTCAAAACCCTGAAACTTCACGACACAACAGCCTAGGAAGCCTGGCACTACCAGGGAGAGCTAACAGCACCAGAAGAAGATCACCCAGCATAAATACTGCTTTCGCAGCCATGACTGGTCCGCTCGCTGCCGTAGGGCAAGCTCATACCACTCATACTCGAGGTGCATCTGTCAGCGTTGTTAATACTTCACCCAAAAGCCCTACTCACCTTGGCTTCGTCGGGTCCGTCATCAAGCGAGCCAGGAGCCGAAGCGAGATTTCAACTCAAGAAAAAGCTGGTCAACCTGGCATTGTCGGTCTCTGGAGAGGCCAAGGCGGCCCACCTGTTGCTAACCTTGCTTCCGGAGAGGCTGAGGTGAAGCAAGTTCGCCACCAACCTGAAATTCAGGACCAGGATGAGGACGACGAGGAAGACGATGAACAAGCTGATGAGAGCGATATGAAGTTAGAGTCGGAGCAACAAACAGAACCTATCATACCAAACTATGACGGCTTCAAGGCCCATGTGCGACGTCTGAACCCCGACATGGACTCGCGGTACAATTGGCTCGTCAGCAGGATCGCCCATCAGCAAGAGATTCGATATAAGCATCTGCTCGACTTGAGAGTCAAGCATTCTCAAGCCCTCATGACTCGATCTTGTGGTGCCGGACGTCTTTGCGAATCCCAGGGAGGAAGTGCTATCTTGCTGGATGTCAAAGGAAATCCCCGGGAATCAGAACGCAACCCGTCCAATCTGCAGCTTGTTACAGACTTCTCAGGTCACCTCTCAGATGACTCCAATCCGGGAGAAGGTGCGTTAACTGATGAAACATTCCCTCTCGGCGTACCGATGCCTCCATGTCGGAATCTTCCAGCGGAATTTGAATGTCAACTATGTTTCAAGGCCAAAAAATTCCAAAAGCCTTCCGACTGGACCAAGCATGTGCATGAAGATGTTCAACCTTTCACTTGCACATATGATAAGTGTAAAGAACCCAAATCGTTCAAGAGGAAGGCAGATTGGGTAAGGCACGAGAACGAACGCCATCGTCACTTAGAGTGGTGGATATGTCAAGTGGATGACTGTCGGCATCCATGCTATCGAAAGGACAACTTCCTCCAGCATCTCGTTCGCGAGCATAAACTTCCGGAGCCAAAGCAGAAGACGAAAGCGGCTATCAAGAAGGCTCGCTTGACGGAGCCTGCTTGGATCATGCTTGAAAGATGCCACCACGAAACGCAAAATAAGCCACAAGACGAGCCTTGCAAATTCTGTGGCAAGTCTTTCAATACTTGGAAGAAGTTGACAGTACATCTCGCGAAACACATGGAGCATATAAGTCTGCCAGTCTTACGACTAGTTGAAGCAAGGACTGTGGATCACACTACAGTTATCAGCCCAGTAGAAAACATTATGACGCCTGTGACGCCTAGCACTAGGGCGAAGATGGAGTCTGCAAGTCCATTCAACATGGACAGCATTTCTCCCCACATCCCGATGGTCCAACAATTCACCACGGGTTTCGAACAGCCCTCATACTACCCAACGTCTAGCACATCTACACATTATGGTATCCCGGTCACAATGGCGCAGGACTACACTCCCAGTCCGATGTATCCTCCAAATACCTTTGGTGTGCACCAAATCGATCAATCGCGCAATTACAACGTCATGGACTCTAATAACATGAACATGAACCAACCTCGTCCGTATGGATCGGTGGACTCTCCCTTCACAAATCCCAAGATTGAACAATCTCGATTTGGCTCCTTGGACTCTAGCTTCTCCCATCATAACTTACCCGAACATTCTTATAACACTCATCAACCCTCTGGTGGATTCTCAATCCCCCACAACAACTATGTCACTGGGGCACCCGCAGTCTCTGGATTTCAAGCTCCAAATATGCTAGGAGTCAGCGACAATGGCTACGGCGGCTTCGATGCCATGGGCGTAAACGGTGGGCCGAACTTCCAGCAGGTGCCGATGAGTCGTGCACCCGGCAGCGCATCTTCCTACGGGCATTCTCCACAGAATGTACCTCAAAACATTCCTTATTACGGCCATCAGTAACGATTTCTTTTGGACGGAAAAATAATGAACTCACATTTTTGAAGTTGGGATACCGGCGTTTTACTTTTGGATGATTTATATAGACTTGCGTCATGTTTTTTATTTGTCTGATATAGATACCACGACGATATGTCATTTTCTCTCTCTCTTTTTTCTAGCGTGAGGAGTTAGGAAATGCTTTTGAGCCAATGACATGCTTACTTCTTCAGACTTCCTCTTAGTCTTGTGAGACCAACCTCCTTTTTGACTTTTTACTCTTGCAAAGCTTCGACGTGACGGTATTCACCTGGCCTCAATTGATGCGGTGTTTCGCGGGAGAAGTTCTCCTCATCAAAGGATTAGACAGTCTACAACTATAATTTTGCTCGTTATTCATGATCCATCCCCATTTCCAGAGTAATTTTTTGTGCCACTAAAAATATTAGGTTTGGGAGCTAGGAAACTTCCATACTTAGGGAATCATTGCATCATCTATAAATGATAGGAATGATAACATGAAGAGACATTTCCAACTTTGGCTGCAAACGATTTCCATCGGAACACATTTCACATAGATTCTTTATTTCGTCGCTTCTTTTGGCTATTCGATCAAATACTGAAATGGTCTCTATCTACTGACCAATACCTTTTTTTACTTCTAGAGAATCAGATGTTAGAAATATTTGTGTATTTTTATACAAAAGCTCTTAAAAATCTGAAGAAAAAAGCAATCATAAATACAAGCTTATATATGAAACTACAATTCGATAATGGTCAAAGTCAAACTGATTCTAAAAGGTCTAGACCATAAGATAATTTCATTTCCATTTCTTTATCAACTAATTCAACCCTTGTCTATACTTTCCGTTTCCTTTAATTCTATCCTCCCCGCATATAATGCCTTGGCGCTTTGGAGGAAGCGGTGACTCGGTCCCCTCCTCTCTCCTTTTTATGACTTGAGGTAAATGGGTCGGAGGGGGAGCAATTGACTGTAAATTAGAGACTTTCCACCAAGCCTTCAAGAACTCTGTTTCAAAGTCACCCCTCTCTCTGATCGTCCCCTCAATATGACTCTTCAGATCCTGCCCACGAGTCAAAAGATCATGATGTTGGAACAAATCCATCAGACGATCGGCAAGTGCCTCGGGCCTCGCATCAAACCGAGACCACTCTGGGAAATATCGCGTAGCTTCGACTTGCTCGGTGTCTGTGATCACGGTCGTAACACCACTAAGTGCCGCCTCGAGGGGTGTCATGCCCAGTGTCTCATAGCGTGAAGAGCAGACGAATATTCCTGTTTGTTGTACCTGGCTAGAGCTGAAATATGCGTAGAGGTCTTCTTGGGGAATTCTCTCGATGATATGTACATGTTCGTGGAATTGCGATGGGACTCGTCCGAAAAGGCTCGCACGGTTTTCCGAGTGGGGTTGGCTTCCGTCGCCGCCAGCAATGAGGATGGAGACTTCGAGCCCGCGTTGGAGAAGCAGGATCGCTCCGTTGATGAGGAGCTCAACGTGTTTGAAAAAGGTTAGACGTGCTACGGCTGTGAATAAGAAGTGTCGGCGAGTGACGCCGACCAGCGGCTTAGTGCTCGACTTTGGCTCATAAGCTGTCAGCATGGCATGCAGCGGGGGAGGAAAGGGAAAAATTCTTCCTGGATCAACTCCTGAACGTCTGAAATGCTGACCTTGAATATCGGACATTTGAAGTACAAAGCCGTTCTCTCGAATACGAAGCTGCTCGAGCCCAGCTGCTTGTAAAGTCTTTAGGTCGTTTATTTTTTGCCAGCTCTTCGTGTCAGTGCCGAAAGCATCAAGAACGTCTTCGGGTTTAGGGAAATACTTGGTGACGTCGTCGACTATCGGCACGTGGTGCGTTATACAGAATGTTATGTGCTCTGGTTGGGCTTCGAGGAGTTTCTCATCTTGATGATAAAAGATGGATGTGTTGAGGCTGAGACAGCAGCCAGCCAGCTCTGCTAGGTAGATATATGCCTTTGTAATAGCATCTTGAAGAAGCGTTTTGGAGACTCTATCACTGAATGAAATGATAGCGCAGTGAGCGTCGTTGATGGTAGTATAGGTTAGAGTTGCGTGATGTTGGCTGTGGTCCTTTTGGTATAGTATCATCCCAATGAAAGCATCGGCCTTTTTCAGAACTTTGATGACGGCCATCACAAAAGCAGTATCTCCATTTTTAGGGGCTTCGTTCTTCAAGTCCACGAAATATTTTTCGTTCATTACTATTATTCCCGGAAGTAAGTCGTTTCGTTGCGGAGAAATGTTTGAGAGAGAAGACATGCTCGAGGGAGAGTGTGGTTTGGCTTTCGGTTGATTTTTGAAGTGCTTGGTGAAGCAGTGGTCTTATTGTTGTATAGTTCTTATCCAGAAGATGTGTATTAGATTGTTGGAGTTGGTGGTACTCTGTTGTTTGAGATTGCCTGATGCTGGTGAGTTGAAGAGTGGAATTATTGACTAAACAGTGGTCCGAAGCTGTGAATTCATACAACAAGGGCTTTGTGCAGAATAATAGTAAGGACACTATGCCAGCCGTTATTCACAAAACAAGGCAAGTAAGTTTTGAAAGGAAAGAGCAATGCCATTGTTCACCCCTCCTCATTGTCTCACACATTTACAATCCTCTTTTTGAATGTCTCACATATCTCACACAATCTCACACAATCGAAATCACAGTCCTATTCCATATCCTCATTGTCTCGCAATTTCTGACACATTCACAATGTTCCCTTCTAATTGTGTCAAAAGTTCCCACACAATCAAACGCCCTCCTCACATCCCCACCTCCCATTGTCTCACACTATCCAACACAATGAAATCACATTGAGAAAGGCAGAAAATTTCCAAAAATCAATGCTTTATTATTCGCTAAAGTACCAGAAATGTTATGCAAAACCCCATGCTCAAACCTAATCCAATCCTATGCTACTTTGCTACGCTACTGCTCAGCTCGTCTCTGTAGGTTCCGCCACATATTAGAAGCCTCCAAGACCAATGCTTGCGCCTCATCTCTCCGCCCTTGGTTCCTCAAAGCTATAACATATTCGTCGAAATCCCATGCAGTCCTTTGGAGCTCGTCTAATCGGGCCTCGAAGGCTACGTCGTCAGGACTTGCAGCGGGACGCGGTTGGGGTCTGCTACTACCGAGTTGATGTCGTCCACCACTCTCTCCTATGAAAGGGTCGTTCGCGCCTCGATTCATTGGTGCACTTTCGACTCGTAGAGGGGCATTTGCATCCATATCCGGGAAAAGATGGGGGTATTGCTCTGCGAGTTCAGAATGAGTATACCGGGCCTCAGCCTTTCGCTTGCGGCTGGGCTTGTAACTTGGAGACTCGATATCGTCAGCCTTATCGGACTGAACTTCTCTGGTTGTGGATTGAGTTGGGGGATGGTTGGGTCTGGCAGAGCGTGCTGCTAGAGTGGGCGTTGCGGCGATAGATGTTGTGGCGGCACCTGGCTTTGCGGAGGATATCTTCTTTGCAGATATGATCTTGCGTGCTCCTGTAGAGGAAGGAGGTTCGGAGCTAAGTTTGGGTGCTTTCGGGGTCTTTGGCTTGGAGGGAGTATCAGAAGCGACTTTAGCTGGTTTCCTCGGAGTCTTTTTGCCCTTTTTCGTAGATGGAAGCTCCCAGTCCAGTTGACCAGGTTGGTAGGAGTGGATGTTGTAAGGATCCGCATTGACTCTGACGATACATTTCGGGCAATAAAATTGGTTGCACGTACGACAACGTTGGACAACATCAAACTTATTTCTGTTACATCCATCGCACTTAGCAGTGTGAGCGCAATGCTTATCCCAGGTACTGTGGGTCTTGGGACGAATGTCTTGCGCAGCATATGTATGACGAGCTGATGAGATCGAAGAGGATCCTGTATTGGGATATAGGCTATCTGTATGGTATCTGTATGCAGAGGTAGGTGTAGTTGAAGGAGGATCGGCACGTTGGGGAGGACCACTACCTTCTGAAGGTTGGTGCAGGGTACTCCTCAAGGGTGTAGCAGGTGTGGCTGCGCTGGGGGCAGAAGTCGCTCTATTCGCTGTAAGGGGGCGAGTATCCACAACAATGGTCCTATCGGGCGAGGAGGGGTGGTTCGTGCGAGCTTGGGGGATCTGACTGGATCGAACCTCTCTGCGCTGAGTTGGAGTCGATGTCTGACCGGATGGAGGATGGGAGGATTGGCTTGCACCATTCGCAAGCTCAGCCTGATTTCTGTGAAAAGCCGTCGCCGGGAGCATAAAGGAAGAAGAACCAACAGATGCTTGAGCCTCCCTCTCGAGTCTTCTAATCTCTTGGAGAGGATCATCATCATTAGCTGAGTTGGTATGGCTTCCTGGTTTTGTTGAAATGGAAGACATCTTGAAGACGGGGATGCTCTCTGCTCTTGGCCCAAAACGTATAGACCCTCAATGTATGGATCCCAAATGTATAGTCTCGTATAGACTTGCTATGTTGACTCGTGGCGAAAGGCGTGAAAGAGATTTGTTGTATAAAGAAGAGAGAAAATCCAGAGAAACAAAGCCTTACGTTTATAGATTTGTCGCGGTGAATCCAAGGACACCTCAGGCGACTGTGGTTCGATACTGCTCGATATCGTTCGATGGGTACGATTCACTTGCAATCCCATGTGAGTGCAGAGGTTCATATACGCGTGGTCCTCTGTGGTAGGAGGCTTATGGCACCGGCTGAGTGGGTGAAGAAGGGCTCGTATAATGGCTTTTATGTGTAGAGAAGAGAGAGAACCAGGAGGAACGAAGCCTTTCTTTTATATAAATGTCCCGATGACTCCAGTGCCGCCTCAGGTGACTATCGTTAGACCAAGCGGGGGAGGACCGGAGTGAATCAGCTCTATCGTTCGATATATGGGAGACAGGCTCGATGTGAATCGGCTCGACGAGAATCGCATTGCCTGGTGTGAAAGATGAAAGCATATATATACTTTCATTGTCGCGACTATCATTTGATAAAGGGGAAGCGACCATTCAATTCTAGCAAAGTAAGGAAAGCCTCGGCAGTTGAAATGAACTGTAAATTGGATCACCTAAAGAAAGGAAGGGGTATATATATATATAGAGGGCTAGATTGTCTAGGTGTTTTTCAGAAAATAAAGTAGAATTTATATAGAATACCTAGGACACCATCTCTGGTTGTGAGAGTGACAATAGAGTAGGATATCGAGCAGGATACCTGCAGGGCCCGTGATTCTAACTTTGATCGTCTAAGTGGTTTTTAGACAATAAATTTGGATTTCTATCGACAACAGAGAACTAACTAGGATCATCTGAATTGTCTTTAGACAATAAAGTCGTATTTTATCACAGTACCCGAAGGATGGCCGGGTTCCGACACTGATTGTCTAGGTATTTTTTAGACAATGGAACGGACTTCTGTCATGATAAAACTTCTCATCAATACATAGAACATTCCAAGCAAAACAGAAAAGGCGAACACTTCATCACAAAAATGCAGGTAACCAGAAATATTTCCCAATCTTCCAAAACTCCGCCGATGCTTGGTGTTGTTCAAACTACGAAAGCCGCATTAAATCACCAACCTTCAACCACCTTCACCTTAACATACAACCCCTTCGCGGGCTTCGCTGTCGCACCCCCCTTAATCAACATATTCCTCTCATCAAACTCCTCTTCATTCTTTAACGTAAACTCAAACCTCCCAATCCAAGCCGCCAACAAAATCGCAAATTCCGCTTTAGCGAAAGCTTGGCCGATACAAGACCTCGGACCGTGGAGGAAGGTGAGGAATGCGTAATTGGAGGGTGCGCCGCCGTTGGCACTTTGTGGGTTCTTTTCGGATGGGAGCCAGCGCTTGGGGTTGAATTTGGCAGCGTCAGGTCCCCAGAGTGATTGGTCTTTGTTGGTCGCCCAGGGAACGAGCATTACTCGTGTGCCTTTTGGTACAAATTGGCCTAGGATTGTGGTATCGTGAGCTGCATCCCGGAGTGTGAGAGGCACAGGAGGATGATATCGTAGGACTTCGTTGCATACTGCGTTAAGGTATGGCATATGGTCCACTTGTTGACTAGTAATATCGATTTCTTCCTCCAAGCTGGGTAGTTTTTCTCTGATTTCCTTGCGCAAGCGTGTTTGGATTTCGGGATTTAGGCAGAGCATATAGACCCCCCAGGTCATGGCTGTTGCTGTTGTTTCGTGCCCGGCTGCTAGGAAAGTCATCATTTGATCGACCAATTTTTCTTCGCTGAAACCGCCGCTTTCTAATGCTACGCTTAGAATGTCGACGTCAGTCAGCTCATTCTTTTCTAGTCTTTCCTTCTTGGCACGGATGAGCTTCCTACACGTGGTCCTGATGACCGCGGCCGCTGCTTCAATCTCCCCGTTCCTCTTTACCGGCAGGCTGCGAACGAACCAGTCGGGCAAGAAAAGATTGAGCATTCCCAAAATTTGCGCCTGACGCGTGGGCTTGAAAACAGTCCTGTACGTCCGGTTCAGTTCGGTATCTGGGTTCTGAATAGCCCCGAAATCCTGGCCCATCCCAGCAACACCAATGATATCCAACGTGGCTCTACTCGCCCATTTCCCAACTTCAATGACTATCTCTCCTGGAGCAACTTTCCCCACACCTTCGCCCTCTTTGTCACCTAACTCAGCGGTTTTGATACTCTCCGTCAATGCCAAAACTGCCTCCCTCGACTTGGTCCAGAAAATTGGGTATAGATCCTTTATATGCCTGAACGCAAAAGCCGGCATAAGATTCTTTCTTTGTATTTTATGTTTATCCCCCTCTGCTATCAAGATTCCAACACCCAAAAGCCTTGCAAGGGCATTCGCAACATGTCGAGGCTTGACGAAGTCGTAGACCTGAGTAGTCAAAACGGCGCTTAGAGCTTTTGGGGAAGTGATGAGGAGGCGCTCTTGGTTGAGCATGCCCAGGTAGCGGATTATACCGTCATTTGGTACGTTATTAACCCTGCACGTGTACGGTCAGTGGGTTTCCTGGGGATTGAGGGAGTGAGGCTTACCAATCGATCATAGGTGCTCCTGAAGGCTGCGCTGCAATTTTTGACCATTGTCCATTCCACCAACTGCCACCTGGCGCTGTGGGAACGTGTCTTAATGGCGACAAGTACTTAGGGTACAGAATCACTTTATAGAAAACCCAACAGAAGAATTGTAGAAGCCAAACCTGGAAGAAGGTTCCAAGGTAACTGGGTCGAGAAGATAATAACAGTTCCGGCGTATAATCCACCAAAATGTATGACGACACAGCAGCCAAAGCTGCGAAAGCTTTGAATGGGATATCTGCCATTCTGTCTCGATCCAACAGTTCGAGCTTGGAAGATGGAAAGATATGGGGTTTCTTGGTTAGTCTGCGCAACGTTCAATTGTCTGTAGAGCCACTCCAAGCAGAATGAGGCACGGTCCCCGCACCGACAATGAAGACGATCTTATCTGATATGCGATGGTGAACCGGCAACGTATTGGACTTCGAGCTATCGATGATGTCGAGAGGCAGGTTTCAGGCGACTAGTGGAACAAGCAATGAGGGACAGGCGTAACTAGCAATCAGACTTGACTACCTTTATACGATCAACCAGAAGAAGGAGGACGACGACGAGGAGGAGCAGGAGAAGGAGAAGGAGAGAATGGATCAAGAGGATACACTATATCTACCGGTCAGCCACATCTGGATACCAGTGCGAAGCTACTACTTTCAGGATACCTTTTTGGGAGGCGTCAAGGTTTGGCAGGAGGCATTGATCGGCTGCCTTGTCCTCCGACACGCCGTGTTTTCCGCTTTTCCATTTTGCCTCGGACGAAACGACAAGAGACGCTGACGGCAGCAAGATCGATTGGATTGATTACACGTACTTTATCAACAAGTATATATATAGTATATATTTACAACAACGCCAAAACATTATATTATATGCCGGTTGAATGAGTACGTCAGTGTCCGTGGACGCGTAAGAAGCCCATGGCTGTAGTTCAATTTCGGTGAGGCAGAGTGTTGGCAAAGATCGCGTTTCATGACCTCACTCAAAAAATCATCGAGGAGATTCGTAATTATAGAAATGTTTCATTGAGAATATATGTTTAGCAATGTGCAGTTAGACATATACAAAAAATAGCCGCCAAAAAAAAAAACTCCTAAAATGCTGCCAGACATGATGCATCTTTATATCCCTTTAAATCTCCATACAGAACCAAAGTCCAAACGGCATAAAAACATAAGCCAATTTCCTTCCATCTACGGTTTACTTAATTGCTCCTTCCTGAAAAACGCTGCAAATCCTATACAGACGACAATCTGGAAGATTAAACCTAACCAGAATGCTGCCGTGCCTAAACCATTGAGGCCAATGGCTAAATTAGGGAACACATTCCCGGGCCCCGTGTTGTCGGGCGCTGTGAGTCGCGCGAGGATTGTGGCCACGGAGCCAAGCACCTGGGCGGCGATGAGGGTGAATGTAATATGAAATCTTGTCATTGTTTGCAAGAGAATCATACCAAACCCGACACCTTGTAGCGCATCCAGAACTCCCAGCCATAGCCAGAGGCACCTCCCAAGAATTGCGGAGGTAACGGCTGAGCCTGCCCAAGGAAGATATTGTCCAGCAGCTGAAGTGCCCCAGAGCATTTGGCACCAACGAGGTGCTCCTAGACCGATGGCAAAGACAGGTAGGATCCAGGAGTGCGATTTGGAAAGCCTCGCAAGAATGACTAGGAAGAGCACCCAGATTATGACGAAGAAAGCGACCACAAGAAGTGCGATGGCCCAGGCTGGAGCATGTTGGGTCGTCCAAAGGTATCTCCAGTTCCTACCATAAGGAGCGGAAAGCCAGTAGTTCTGAATGATGACTGCGACGAAGAACCATAAAATGATCTTTCGTCGGTAGATAGACTTGTAGAAGGATGGCACTGTGCCTGGATCTTGGCGATAGTACTGCGGTAGTCCGATCAGGAGTACCGCGCCCACTGCCCACATGAGAACAGCAATCGGTAAGGTAATGGCGGTGATGACATGATTGGGGATCGTGGTAGAGGTGACTGCAGCTCCAGTACTGCTGAGCTTTACTAATGAGCTTCCCCAATACCAAAGAGCGGAAATATAGATCTGCTGAGTTCCTTGGACGATGCAAGCTCGGAGAACCCAATCTTTGATCGGTGCACCACCTTCGTCACCAAAGTTTAGCGCGAAGAACAAGGAGCCGCTTGCGGAGGCTACGGCGTATAATCCAGTGGCGGCGTTTTGAATCCACTGTTGAGGTATCAGTAACTATCTTGAAGGCTTTAAATTTATTTTACTTACCCCTCTTGCAAAGCTTCCCGCGAAAGGAGCCAGACCGATAAGGAGGAACGCAGCACCATAGAACGAGAACGGAATACTCAAGCAGTAGACTGAGTGTACTCTCCTGAACAGTAACCACCATAGCATCGAACTTACTGCATAGATAGTTGCAATTATGTAGAGTTGGAGCGCCGTTTCTCCGACCTCACCTATGAGCAGCGTTATTTGATACGAGTTCGCGGCTATGATCTGTCCAAAGGCAAGTAGGATCGAGTAAACTGGCCAATCGCCAACACGATACAGCAGCCACCTCTTGAGACCTGTGGGTGGCTTGTAGTCTCGAGCTAGAGTGAATTCACTCAATAAGTTCTCCTGTGGCATCGAGTCGACACTGCCGTGGGCCGAGTGCTCGAAGAAAGAGCCAACAGGCGTCGATGGTCGAGATCCCATAATGGAGGGTGCTCGACTTGTCCCAGGTGTTGAAATACCCATCTTGGCGTCTCGGTAGTCTTTGAAGAAGCTCTTCTCGCTCTTGATCAGGTTCTCCTCAATGCAGAGCAGGCCCTCTGACGATTTCGGGTCTAATTGCTCAAGTTTCTTTTCGAACGCCTTCAGGTACACTCCAGTTGCATCCGTGAAACTTGGATCGACCTTTTGAAGTGCAAAATCCTCTCTCCCGCCAGCTACAGAGTCGTAACT
>Ga0182030_10002703_pt1 | contig 37741 bp, 36 predicted proteins | sample 812S3MmetaG_FD_121299 | JGI IMG/M metagenome (GOLD analysis project Ga0182030, IMG submission 121299) | Permafrost microbial communities from Stordalen Mire, Sweden - 812S3M metaG (Illumina Assembly) | ecosystem: Environmental > Terrestrial > Soil > Wetlands > Permafrost | place: Sweden...
GAGCAGTTCGCTTTGGGACCCCACGATCCGAGCGGGCTCACCGGGTTCCTGGACGGGCACCGGGGCTGACTTTTCGTCGTCCCCTGGGCCCTATCGTGGCCGGGGTGCAATCGGTCGGATGGCGCCGGGCCGCGCTGGCCATATCGATCGGCGGGGTCGTCGCGGGCTTGGCCGGGGTGGTGGCCGCCGTCATCTACCTCAAGATCCGCCCGGCCTGCCCCCCGGGGTACCGACACCTGCTCGACGCGTCATTGGCCATGCCGTGGGCCAGCGGCTTCCTGGCCTTGGCGGCAGGGTCCTGCTGCCTGTCGTCGCTGGCCGCGGGACGCTACCGCCTGGCGGTGGTGACCGGCTCCGCGGTGACCGCGGTGGCCATCGGCCTGTTGGTGATCACCTCGGTCAGCCTGGCCCAGGTGGGCAGCGTGGGGACCTGCTGGGCCTCTTGAGCTTCGCGGGGGCTCGGGGGGCGCCGCCGCCCTCTAGTCTGGCGCTGCGGAGCGCCGAGAACGAGGCGGAGTGCTGACCAAAAGGGGGATCAAGTGACGCAGACGCAAGGCTGGCACCAGGAGTGGGGCTCGATCCAAGCGGGTGATGGGGGCGGCGCGGGGGCGCTGTCCGCGCTGGCTCCGGTCCCCGCGGCGGCCATGGCCGCCCTCGAGCAAGCGGTGTGGGCGGCCGACGCGGCGAGCGACCACGGCGTGCTGGCTGCCGCGGCAACGGCCTGCGCGGCGGTGCTCGGCCTCCCCGCCCGCATCCCCGCAGGGGCCGGCGACCCTGGAGCCGGCGACCCGACCTCGTTGGCCTTCGCCGAGCAGTTCAGTATCGATGTCTCCTCGACCACCGACGAGCAGCGCGCCGGGCTCGTCGAGGCGCTGGGGGTCGGCACCGGTCCGTTCGTCCAAGGCCTGTACGTGGTCGATTTCTTTCCCCGGGCGCGTGCCGCCCTCGACGCCCTGTTCGGGCCCCCGGCCGCCGACCGTTCTGCCCACAACACAACGGCGCCGCCGGCCGCGGGGTCCGGCCCGGCCCAGGATCTGTGGGGACTCTCGATGGAGTTCCTGCGCAGCGTGGCCCTCCTCGGCGAACTCGATCCGTTGACCGCAGAGCTCGTCCGCTTGCGCGGGGCCAGCCAACACCAGTGCCGCCTGTGCAAGTCCCTGCGCAATCGCACCGCCATCGAAGCGGGCGGCAACGACGACCTGTTCGCCGCGGTGGACGCCGATCGCGCCCCCCTGAGCGACGCGCAGCGCGCCGCGCTGGCCTTGGCCGACGCCATGATCTGGACCCCCGGCGGCCTTGACCCCGAGGTCGTCGAAGCCGTCCGACGCCACTTCTCGCCGTCGGCCGCCGTGGCCCTGGTCCTGTGGGTGACCAGGAACGCTTCCAACAAGATCGCGGTGGCGCTGGCCGCCGACGCGGCGCACGTCACCGACGGCATCGAGATCTACGACCTCGACGCTCGCGGCGAACCCGTGTACGGCCTCACCCCGGCTTGAGTGGGGTGCCGGCGTCGCCCAGGCAGGCGGCCCCAACCCCCGCGGCGGTCACCCTCCAGCGCTTGGGGATCCCATACCGGGTGCTGTCGTACGAACATGACCCTGACGGGCCCCATGGCCGGGAGTCCCACGGCCGGGAGTCCTACGGCCGGGAGTCCTACGGCCGGGAAGCGGCGCAGGCGCTGGGGGTCGATGCCCGTCAGGTGCACAAGACCCTCATCGCCGTGGTGGACGGTCGTCTGGTGGTCGGAGTGGTGCCGGTGAGCGCCGAGATGGACCTCAAGGCGCTCGCCGCGGCCTGTGGGGGAAAGAAGGCCGCTATGGCCCCGGCGTCCGCCGCCGAGCGGGCCACCGGCTACGTGCTGGGCGGCATCAGCCCGCTCGGACAGCGGACCCGACTTCCGGTGGTCATCGACGAAGCCGCGCTGGCCTGGCCGCTGGTGTACGTCAGCGCGGGCCGTCGAGGACTAGAACTGGAGGTGGCGCCGGGCGATCTCGTCCGGGCGTGTTCGGCATTCGTGGCTCCCTTGGCGCGAGGGTGACGTCGGCCACGCTGGCGGATGCCACAACCTGATCGGGAACTGACGTGGTGATTTCGTGAAGATTCGCTCGCTGGCGGCCGATAGCCACAAGGTGGTGGCGTTTGCGGAGTCCGTGCCCGTGACCCAGGCGGCCGGTGCGGGGGTCGGCGCAGGGTTGTATCCCCTCGCCGAGCGCGCTCCGCAGCATCCCGTCGCCGCCCAGCCCCCGCTGGAGCAGCTGTTGTCGCGCGTCGGTTGCCACGTCTACAGCGGCGAACTGTCGGCGCAGGGCGACTACCGGGAACTGTTCACCGGGCCCGGTCTCGAAGAACTGCTGGGCCTCCCGTCGCTCCCCGAGATTGACGCCGCGGCACTGTTCCACTCGGCTATCCACCCCGACGACTGGGCCGGGTATCTGGCCGCCGGTACGCAGATGGCTACCAATACGACGGTGTCGATCGAGTACCGCCTCGTGCAGCCGGACGGCACGGTGCGCTGGGTTCTCGACCGGATGTGGCTGCGCGAGCGCCTGGCCAACGGAGCCTCGATCGTGGACGGGATCATCACCGACGTCACCGAACTGCGTGAACGGACCGAGGAGGCCCGCGCCGCGAGAGCGGAGGTGGTGGAAGCCACCGCCTGGTTGGAGGCTGCCATCACCGCGACACCGGCCGCCTTGATCCTGTTGGACCGGGACCTGCGCACCCGGCTGTGGAACCCGGCCGCCGAGCGAATGTTCGGCTGGTCCCGAGCAGACGCCCTCGGGCGCATCGCCCCCCATATTCCTTCCGAGGAGCTGCCGGGGTTCCAGCGCATCGTCGGGCGGATCCTCGACGGGGAGCCGCTGGTGGAGACCGAGACGTTGCGCTCCGGCGCCGATGGCCGGCCCCGCCAGGTGAAGGTGGTCTCGGCGCCCGTACGCGCCCCGGAGGGCGAGATCTCCGGATTTCTGGCGGTCATCACCGACATCACCACCCAAAAAGAGATGGAAGCCCGGCTGCGACGCCTGGCCCACAACGACCCCCTCACCGGTTTGGCCAACCGGGTGTTTCTCACCGCCCGCATCGAGGGGGCCCTGCGGGCCCCCTTGCCCCACCACCTGACCGTGCTGTTGTTGGATCTCGACGGGTTCAAAGCGGTGAACGACTGCTTCGGCCACGGAACGGGCGACGAGCTGCTGAGCGCCGTGTCTCGTCGGCTGTCGGCCTGCCTGCGCCCCGGCGACCTGGCCGCCCGACTGGGCGGCGACGAGTTCGCGGTGGTGCTCGAGACCGGCACCCGGGCCGAAGCGCTGGCCGTGGGGGAACGGATCCTCAAGACGCTGTGCGGACCGTTCGCTCTGGGCCGGGCCGAGGTGGTGGTGACGGCCAGTATCGGCGTCGTGCATGCCGGCAAATCCCAGAACGCCCAGGAGCTGTTACGCGATGCCGACGTCGCGATGTACTCGGCCAAAACCATGGGCAAAAACCGCATGGTGGTGTTCCGCCCGGCGATGCAGCAGCAGGTGGCGCGCCGCCTCCGTTTGGAGACCCAGCTGCGCCGGGCCGTCGAGTTAGGCCAGTTCGAACTGCAATATCAGCCGTTCCAGGATCTCCGCTCAGGTCGGATGCTCAGCGCCGAAGCGCTCGTGCGGTGGCGCCATCCCCGCCGGGGCCTGCTTCCCCCCGCCGAGTTCATCGCCACCACCGAAGAGTCCGGCCTCATCGTGCCCCTCGGCCGGTGGATCCTGGAAGAAGCGTGCACCCAAGCCGCCCGCTGGCAGGCCCGCTACGGGTCGAAGGCTCCCACCGTTTCGGTCAACCTGTCGCCCCGTCAACTGCACGACCCCGAACTCCTCGACTCGGTGCGCACCGTCTTGGAGCGCACCGGCCTGGAAGGCACCTCGCTGCAGGTGGAGATCACCGAAAGCCTGTTGATGACCGACAGCGATCTGGCGGCCGAAAAACTGGGGGAGCTGCGAGCCATGGGCATCGGTGTCGCGCTCGACGATTTCGGTACCGGGTTCTCCTCGCTGGCCTACCTGCGGCGCTATCCGGTCGACGTCCTCAAGATCGACCAGAGCTTTGTGGCCTCCCTGCCCGACGGGCCGCGACCCGCTGCGTTGGTGCGCTCGATCATCGAGCTGGCCCGGGCGCTCGACATCACCACGGTGGCCGAAGGTGTCGAAAATGCCGAGCAGGCCGGGATCCTGGGCGAACTCGGTTGCCATATCGCCCAGGGTTTCTACCTGTGCGAGCCACTCGCCGAGCCCGACCTGAACGAACGGCTCGACGCGCAACTGCTCCCCTGACCGGATCCCCGGGTTACTTGCCCGGTGGATGGAAAATGTCGATTTTGGCCCGCAGGCCTTTGATCTTTGTGGCCCGCAGCGCGTCGATGACCTCGGTGACTGCCGAGTCGGGGATCTCCACGATCGAGAACTGGTGGGCGATCTCGATGGCCCCGATCTGGCGTCCGCTCAAGCTGGTCTCGTTGGCGATGGCGCCGACCAGATCCTGAGGACGGACCTTGGACGCGCGACCGACCCCGACGAAGATGCGGGTCGTGCCCTGAGAGCGCACGCTCTCGTAGCGACGAGCGCCACCGCCACCGCCACCGCCACCACCCGGGCTTCCGCCCCCGCTCCCGCTGCCGGGAGCGGAACGTTTGGCGGTATCGACCCGGGGGACGACATCGGGGATGTCCTCTTCTTCGGCAGGCCCGCCCCCGGTCGCCTCGTGCAGCAGTTTCACCGCGGCCAGGGCCACCTCCATCAGATCGAAATCGTCGGTCAAGGTGTCGACGACTACCCGGAACTCCTCGGCGTCGTCTTCCAGCAGCGTCTCGTGCAGTGCCGAGCGGGTGATCTCGAGGCGCCGGACCCGAAGGTCGGCCACCGTCGGGATCTTCTCGATGGAGATGCGCTGACCGGTGACCTTCTCGATGGTCTTGAGGAGGCGGTGCTGGCGCGGTTCGAGCAGGGTGATGGCGACGCCGGCCCGCCCCGCCCGCCCGACGCGGCCGATGCGGTGGACGTAGGACTCCGGCGCCGAGGGCACGTCGTAGTTGACGACATGGGTGAGCTGCTCCACGTCGAGACCCCGGGCGGCCACGTCGGTGGCCACGATCAGGTCAGCGCTGCCGGCCCGCAGGCGGCCCATCACCCGGTCGCGTTGCTCCTGGGTCATCCCGCCGTGCAAGCCCTCCGCCCGGTAGCCGCGCGCGGTGAGGGTCTCGCTGAGCGTGTCGACCTCTTCGCGGGTCCGGCAGAACACCAGCGCCGCATTGGGAGCCTCCACGTCGAGCAGGCGGCCAAGGGCCGACGCCTTGTGAGAGCGGGGAACCAGGTACGCCACCTGGCGCACCAACGGGGCCTGCCCCTCAGCCGGCGCAGCACCCCGGATCTGGATCCGGATGGGATCGCGTTGGTGGTGGCGGGCGATGCCGTTGATCCGCGGCGGCAGCGTGGCCGAAAACAGGACAGTTTGGCGCTGCTCGGGTGCCGCGCCCAGGATGGTCTCTATGTCCTCCGCGAAGCCCATGTCGAGCATTTCGTCGGCCTCGTCGAGCACGATCACCCCGATCTCGTCGAGGTTGAGGGTGCCTCTTCCGAGGTGGTCGAGCGCCCGTCCGGGTGTAGCCACCACGACGTCCACGCCGTCCTCCAGGGCCCGGATCTGCCGGCCGATGGGTTGGCCGCCGTAGATGGGCACCACCCGTGCGCGCAGGCCCCGCCCGTAGCGGTGGACGGCCTCGGACACCTGGATGGCCAACTCCCTGGTGGGCACCAGGATCAGGGCGAAGGGGTGCTTGGAGCGACCGGGTTCGAGGCGCTGGAGGATGGGCAGCGCGAACGCCGCAGTTTTTCCGGTCCCGGTGGCCGCCTGCCCCAGGAGGTCGCGGCCTTCGAGCAGCGGTGGGATGGCTTCGCGCTGGATCGGGGTGGGTTCTTCGTAACCCAGGGCGTCGAGGGCCGCCTGCAGCTCGGGCCGCAGTGCCAGATCGGCGAAACTGCGGGTGTCGGGTGAGGTTTCGACCGTCATGGGACCCGAGTCTGGCGCGTCCCCGCCGGCTCGCGTGTCCAGGGCCGCCTCCCGGGGGCGCCCGGGCCGTCGCGGACGGCTGTTCGGTGCGGCTTTGTATCCTCGTTGCTTGTGTCTCCACGACTCGTCCGCCCCGGTGCCGGGCCAGGCAGGATCGGGCGGGCGCGATGAACGGCGGGGCGCTGTTCGTCGCGGTGTTCCTGGCCTGTGCGGTGGAGGCGGTCGAGGCCACGACGATCGTTCTGGCCGCGGGCACGGCCAGGGATTGGCGCTCCGCGTTGTGGGGGGTGGCCGGCGGAGTGGTACTCCTCGCCATCGTCGTCGGTGCCCTCGGTCCCGCGGTGACCGTCATCCCGTTGCACTGGTTGCGCCTGCTGGTCGGCGGCCTGCTGTTGGTGTTCGGGTTGCAGTGGTTGCGCAAGGCCATCCTGCGGGCGGGGGGCCGCAAGGCGCTGCACGACGAGGCAAAGCTCTACCTCGAACATGTCGCCGCGGCGCGTTCGGCAGCCACCCGTCGCCGTGGTGGCATCCCGGACTGGTACGCGTTCACGCTGTCGTTCAAAGGCGTGGTGCTCGAAGGCTTGGAGGTGGTATTCATCACCCTCACTTTCGGCAGCAATCAGCATGACATCCCGCTCGCTGCGCTGGCCGCCGGCGCCGCCATCGTCGCCGTCGTGGTGGCCGGGGTGGCGGTGCGGGCGCCGCTGGCCAGAGTGCCCGAGAACACCATGAAGTTCGTGGTCGGGGTGATGCTCACTTCTTTCGGCATGTTCTGGGGGGCCGAAGGGGCGGGCGCCCACTGGCCCGGTTCCGACGCCGCACTGGCGGTCGTGGTGCCGATCGTCGCGGTCTTTGGCGCCGGCCTGTCGGCCTTCCTGCGCCGCACGCCCCCCGCAGCTGCGCAGGCCGACCCGGCCCTGGCCGAGGTGCCATGAACGTCAAGGAGCGCCTGCGCAGCTTCGCCCACTTTTGGTACGACTTCGTCGTGGGGGACGACTGGCGCGTCGCCGCGGGGGTGGTGCTCGCCTTGGCCGCCACCTACGGCGTGAGCCGGACCTCCGTCCCCGCGTGGTGGCTGGTGCCCGCGGCGGTGATGGTGATTCTCCCGTTCAGCTTGTGGCGTGAAGTGCGCCGGGGGCGGAACCGCTAAAGCGTTCCACCACCGGATCGGGCGGTGCTGTCAGGCTTGCGGGCATGATCGCCCACGGCAAGCACCAGGGATCCGGCGCGGCCGGCGCCGTCCCTGGCGGCCAGAGCCCGACGCGCTTGGCGAGCTATCAGTCCCGGACCCAGACGCCGCTCGACCTGTTGTCGCTGGCGACGCTGTGGATCGTCGTGGTACCCCCCGGCGATTTCGGCACCGGCCACCACGTCCGCGCCGTGGCCCTCGCCGTACGCCTTGTGGTGTCGGTGGTCTTCGCGCTCGACATGGCCGTGCGCAGCATCCTCGCCCCCCGGCACCTGCGCTACGCCATCACCCACCCGCTCGGCGTGGTCTCCATCCTCGCGCCGCCCGTCCGGGTCCTGTTCAGCCTCCGCCTCCTCGGGTCCATGTTCCGCAGGGGGCGGCTCCCCCGTTTTCTGCTGGCTGAGGCGATGCTGATCCTCAACGGAGCGGTCATCGAGTTCCTCTACGAGCGTCACGCTGCAGGGTCCAACATCCACAGCCTGGGCGACTCGCTGTGGTGGGTGGTGGTGACGGTGACCACCGTCGGCTACGGCGACTTCTACCCGGTGACGGTGCAGGGCCGCATCGTCGCCGGCTTGGTGATGGCTACCGGTCTTCTCACCCTGGCGGTGGTGACGGCCCAGGTGGCGTCGAGCTTTGCCACGCAGGCCGCGGGAGCCGCCGCCCCGCCGGCGACCGGCGCTGGGGCGCCGCCCGCGTTGAGCCTCGAGGACCTTGACCGCCGCCTGGCCCGCATCGAGGTTGCGCTGGGCGCCCTGTGCCTGAACCCGGGCGCCCCCGACGCGCCAGGCGAGCCGTCGGGCGGCGGGTCATGACGCGGGGACGAAGGTCCCTTGCAGATGCCGGTAACCGGTGATTCCCGGCTTTGCTCCACCGGGCTTGGGCGAGCCCTGATTGAACACGAGATGGTTCCGCCCGGCTGGTGTCGACGGGCGCGCCGCGCCACGGGAGCGCTGACGGGCGCAAGACCCGGTTGGCTGGCGGGGGAGGGTTCGAACCTCCAAGCATTCGGCTCCAAAGGCCGACGTTCTGCCAATTGAACTACCCGCCACTGGGGCGGCTCCAGCGTCCCACATCGGAGGGCCCTCCGGCGACACATTGCCCCCCAGCCCCACGGGCCGCTCGACGTTCGCTATCGATCCCCGACCGGCGGTGCCGGGTCGACTGGCGGTGCCGGGTCGACTGGCGGTGCTGGTTGGGCACGGGGTCGCGGGGGACGGCCGATCATGGCGTCGATGGTGGGCCGGCGGAACGGGGTGAGGTCGACGGGGAGCACGATGACCATCCGGTCGGGGCGCTCCTCGACCAGATCGACCTCGAGCCACCCGGGGAGCTCGACGCCCAGGTGGGCGCTCAGCGCTGCTTTGGGATCGCGGCGCAGCAACGCGGCGAACTCGGCGTCATTGGCCGCCCGGCGGGCCACCGCGGCCTCGATGTGGGCGCGGGGGAGGGGAAAGGACGCCTCAGACGCCATCGGTGCCCTCCCCGGGTCGGTAGCCCAAGAAGGCCGCCAGACGGAGAACCTCGACATGGAACCAGGGGTCCACCACCCATTCGCGGGGTACGCCGACCCCGCTCGGCCAGCGCGGGGGCCGCAGCTCCGGGTGGCGCAGGAACTTGGTGTCGTTGCCCCCTTCCGCGCCGCGCGGTCCGGGCGCCGCGAACACGGAGCGCTCCGGGTGGCACATGGTGTCGATGGCCGCGGGCGAGTCGTCGACGCCGAGCCACCGGGCGATGGCCGCCAGCTGCCCGGGGGGGTCGCTCAACACGTCCTCGGAGCGGACCCGAAGCATCTGTTCGGGGGGCAGCCCGCGGGCCAGGTCCAGGATGCGGCGGTGGTGGAAATACCAGGCGCCGAGACAGAACTGGTGCAGCAGTTCGGGGGGAATGTTCCACAACCCCCGGTCGCGGTACACCTCCCACATCGACTCCACGGTGGTCACCGGATGGCGGGTGAGGTGGATGAAACGGGCCCGGGGATAGGACCGGCGCAGGCGGTCCAGGAAGTCGGCCCGCGCCGAGTTGTCCGGCGACTTTTCTACCGCGGTGCGCGGCGCCACCTGCTCGAGGAGGTAGTCGAACACGTCGGCCACCCCCCAGCTGCGACGCTGCTCGAGCCATCCCATGGCCGCGTCCACCGATACCTCGCTCTGCTCGCCGTCGTGAAACTGCGCCAGCGTCCGCAGCAGGCCGGCCAGACGGCTGCGGGTGGGAACGCCTTTCCAACCCGGAGGGTCGGTGATCAGGTCGTGCACGCTGGCTCGCCGGAAGATCGTCAGTTCGGGAAAACCGCTCAACTCCGGATGCAAGCCGATCATGGTGGAGACGACCGAGGTATGTGAGCGGGCAGGGGCGAGCACAAACACCGGCGACCAGCGCAGCGGGTCGCGCGTCGGGGGGGCGGCGACCGCCGGCGACGGGCGGTGCGGCGGCGCTCCATCGTGGTGCAGTGAAGACTCGACGGACACCCGAACCTTTCGCCTCCGTGCCCGCTCGGGCGGCCAAACTCTAGATCGTGAAGAAGCAACGGCTGCAGCGAGGTAGAAAGTGGGCACCGTGAGTCCTGCAACGTCTTCCCCTGAACCGAGACGAGCGTTGTCGGCGGTCGTCCTGGCTGCCGGCGAAGGGACCCGGATGCGCTCCGACCGCCCCAAACCGCTGCACCGGCTGTGCGGGCGCCCGATGGTGCTCCATGTCCTCGACGCGCTGGGAGAACTCCGATTGGACCGTGCCGTGGTGGTGGTCGGCCACGGCGCCGAGCGGGTGACCAAGGCCCTCGCGGCGGACTCCCCGCCGGAGTTCGAGCTGGAGTTCGTCGAACAGGTCGTGCAGCGGGGGACGGGCGACGCCGTGTCGGTGGGACTCACCGCGTTTCCCGACGAGGACGTCGAGGACGGAGGCGACATCGTCGTGCTCCCCGGTGACACGCCGTTGTTGCGCCCGGCCACGCTCGCCGCGCTGATCCGCCACCACCGGGCCACCGAGGCCGCGGCGACGGTGCTCACCGCCCGGATCTCCAATCCCCACGGCTACGGCCGGGTGGTACGCAGCCGCGACGGGCGGGTGGCGCGCATCGTGGAGGAAGCCGATGCCACCGACGAGGAACGCCAGGTCGACGAGATCAACACCTCGATCTACGCGTTCCGCCGCTCCGTGCTGGCCCCCGCCCTGCGCCGCCTGTCGCCCGACAACGCCCAGGGCGAGTATTACCTGACGGACACCATCGCCGTGCTGCACTCCGCGGGCTACCCGGTGACATCGGTGATGGTCGACGATCCAATGGAGGCCGCGGGGGTCAACGACCGGGCGCAGCTGGCGGTGGCCGAAGCGGAGCTGCGCGACCGGATCAACGAGCGCTGGATGCGCCGCGGGGTGACCATGCTCGACCCGGAGCACACCTACCTCGACTCCACCGTCGAACTCGGCCGCGATGTGACGCTCTTCCCGGGCGCCATCCTGCAGGGGCGAACCGTGGTGGGCGCCGGAGCGGAGATCGGGCCGGGCTGCCAGCTCATCGATTCGGTGGTGGGCGCGGGCGCCATCCTCAGCTTCACCGTGGCGCGCGACGCGGTGGTGGGCGACGACGCCCGCATCGGCCCGTGGGCCACCCTTCCCCCCGGCTGCCGGGTGCCGGATGGGACAGTCACCGGCGCGTGCTTCACTGGGGGGGTCGACGACGTGGAGGAGTCCGGGTGATGCAGCTCGTCCCCAAACGCACCTTGCACCTGCTTTCAGGGCGGTCCCATCCGGGGTTGGCCGAGGCGGTAGCTGCGCACCTGGGAGTAGAGGTGGGGGAGGCCAACCTCGTCGATTTCGCCAACGGTGAAGTCCGGCCCCGTTTCGAGGAGTCGGTCCGGGGGGCCGACGTGTTCATCATCCAGAGCCACAGCCGCACGCCCGGCCGCTCGGTCAACGATTCGATGATGGAGCAGTGGATCATGATCGACGCGGCCAAACGGGCCGCGGCCAAGCGCATCACCGCGGTGTGCCCGTACTACGGCTATGCCCGCCAGGACCGCAAGTCCAAAGGCCGCGAGCCCATCACCGCGCGTTTGGTGTCCGACTTTTTCACGACGGCCGGCGCCGACCGGGTCATGACAGTGGACCTGCACTCGGGGCAGATCCAAGGGTTCTTCAACGGCCCGGTGGACCACCTGACCGCCGTGCCGCTGCTCACCTCGTACCTCCGCGAGCACGCACCGAGCGGTGACTTTGTCATGGTGGCCCCCGACACCGGGCGCACCAAGGTGGCCGAGCAGGCCGCCCGCCACGCCGGGGACCAGGTCGACGTGGCCAGCGTCTACAAACGCCGGCCCAAAGACGCCGTCAACCAGGTGCAGGCCCTCGACGTGATGGGCGACGTCCGGGGGCGTATGTGTGTGCTGATCGACGACATGATCGACACCGCGGGCACCATCTGTGCGGCGGGCGACATCCTCTACGAGCAGGGGGCCACCGAGGTGTGGGCCATGTGCACCCACGCCGTGCTGTCCGATCCGGCCATCGACCGTCTCAAGAACTCGCCGATCACCCGGGTGATCATCACCGACACGCTGCCCCATCCCCCGGAGAAGCAGATCGACAAGATCGAAATCGTCTCCGTGGCCCCCATCCTGGCCGACACCATCGGAGCGGTGTTCGCCGAGCGTTCGGTGTCGGAGATTTTCGGCGGCGAAAACCAGACCTGAGCCGCCCGTGCCAGCATGTGCGCACAGGGAGCGATTCGCTTTGGACCGTTTGGCGCACTAGCATCTCACGGTCCCTCGTAGTACCCGAATGGGAGCAGGAGCGCGTCAGCATGGCCGATTACACCCTCGTCGCCGAAGCCGGCCGGACCACCGGAACCCGGTCCACCGGTCGGCTCCGTGCCACCGGGCGCGTCCCCGCCGTTGTCTACGGGCACGGCTCAGCGCCGATATCCATCTCCGTGGACGGCCGCGAGTTGCGCCACGCCCTGTCCACCGACGCGGGCCTCAACCAGCTGCTCAACCTCGAGGTCGACGGCACCCACCATCTGGCCCTGGCCCGCGAGTTGCAGCGCCATCCGGTGCGCAACACCGTGATCCACGTCGATTTCCAGATCGTGCGCCGCGACGAGGTCATCTCGGCCGACGTGCCCATCGTGCTCGTCGGCGAGGCCAAGGACATCGAAGTGGCCAAGGGCCTCATCGAGCAGCCGCTGCTGACCCTGACGATCAACGCCACCCCCGGGACGATCCCCCAGTCCATCGAGCTCGACATCAGCGAACTGCAGATCGGCGACCAGATCCGCATCAGCGACCTCGCCCTGCCCGCCGGGGTGACCACCGACCTCGACCCCGAGGAGATCGTGGTCATCGCTTCGGCGTCGGCGGCCGAGTTGGCCGAGGAAGGCGAGCCGGCGGGCAGCGAAGACGCCGCCGAGGCTGCCGCCGGCGACGCCTGATCCCACCGCAGGCTGATTCAGCAGCGATGGCCCCCGAGGCACGTCGGGGGACCCCCTCCGATCTCTTGGTCGTCGGGCTCGGCAACCCCGGCCCCGACTACGCGGGGACCCGCCACAACGTGGGTGCCGATGTCGTCGAGTTGCTCGCGCAGCGCCACGGAGCACGCCTCAAGCGGGGCAAGGAACTGGCCCTGGTGGCCGACATACGCGTCGGGTCGCAGCGCCTGGCCCTGGCGTTCCCGCAGACCTACATGAACGAATCGGGGCGCTCGGTAGTGGCCCTGGTGCGCCGCTACGGCATCGAGGAGCTGTGGCGTCTCGTGGTGGTCCACGACGAACTGGACCTGGCGCTCGGCAAACTTCAGGTCAAAGCGGGCGGCGGGCTGGCCGGCCACAACGGTTTGCGCTCCATCAAAGCCCACCTCCACGACGACAGCTTCACCCGGATACGCATCGGGATCGGCAAACCACCGGGAGGCAAAGAACACGGCGTCGATCACGTCCTGCGGGCCCCCGGCAAAAAGGAGCGCACCGAGCTCGATGTGTCGGTGGCCTTAGCCGCCGACGCGGTGGAGATGATCTCCGCAGAGGGCGTTGTTAGCGCCCAGAACCGGTTCAATGGCTGAAGTGTCGCACCCTCTCCTGGCCCCGTTACTCCCCCTGTTGCGCAGCGATCCGTCGCTGGGCGACCTGCGGGACCTGCGCCACGCCCTGGTGTCGGTCCCCGAGCCGGCGAGGGCGTACGCGGTGGCCGGCTTGGCCCAGGTTTCCGGCCGTCACCCCCTGGTGGTAGCCGTGGCCACCATCGCCGACGCGGAGCGGTTGGCGCACGACCTGGCGGCGTACCTCCCGGCCGAGGACATCGACCTGTTCCCCGCCTGGGAGACGCTGCCCTTCGAGCGGGTGTCGCCCAGCGTGGAGACCATGGGCCGGCGTCTGCGCACCATCTGGCGCCTCAGCGATCCGTCGCGCATGCCGCGCATCTTGGTGTCGCCGGTGCGCGCCCTGCTGCAACGCCTGGGCCCCCATGTCGACGAGGTCACCCCGGTGGTGGTGCGCAAAGGCGATCAGGTCGATCCCCAGGAGCTGGTGGCCCGCCTGGTGGCCATGGGCTACCGCCGTGAATACCAGGTCGAGCACCGCGGCGAACTGGCCGTGCGCGGCTCGATCGTGGATGTGTTCGGCTCCACCGCGGATGGCCCCGTGCGCATCGACCTGTGGGGCGACGAGGTCGACCGCCTCAGCGAGTTCTCGGTCGCCGATCAACGTTCCACCGAGGACGTGGGCAGCGTCGAGTTGTTTGGTTGCCGGGAGCTGTTGCCCACACCGGAGGTCCGCGAGCGCGCCGAGGCGCTCATCGGCGAGGCGCCGTGGGGCCGCTCGCAATGGGAGCGCCTGGCCCAGGGCCTGGTCTTCGACGGGATGGAATCGTGGCTGCCGTGGCTCACCGGCGACGACCGCCTCGTGGTCGACCTGGTCTCCTCCTCGGCCCAGATCCTGTTGGTGGAGCCGCGCCGAATGCGCGACCGGGCCGGCGAGCTGCTCGACGAGGAAATCGCGCTGGCCGGCACCCTGGCGCAGACATGGGGCGCCGCCGACGAGGACTTTCCCCGTCTCCATCTGCCCTTCGACCGTCTCATGGCCCGCACCGAGGCCTCCGCGTGGACGGTCACCCCCGCCCCCGAAGGACCCGACACCACGGTAATGGCCGCCGCGGGCTGGGACCCCGTGGTGGGCGACGGCGAACGGCTGGTGGCGCAGCTGCGGGGCCTGGCCGCCGACGGGTACCGGGTGGTGCTATGCGCCGAGGGGCACGGCAGCGGGACGCGCATGTCGGCCATGCTCGGCGAGCACGGGATCACCGCCCCCCTCTTCGAAGGCGACGTGCCCGAAGGCGAACTCACCCGGCCCGGGATGCGGGTGGTGGTGCAACCCCTCGACCGGGGGTTCCTGTACCCACCGCTCAAGCTGGCCGTGCTGGCCGAATCCGACGTCACCGGCCGGCGTCGCCCGCACCGCAAACCGCGGCGGAGGGCGGCCAAGACCGAAACGTTCTTCGACGACATGAAAGCCGGAGACCTCGTCGTGCACCACCAGCACGGCGTCGGGCGTTTCGGGGGCATGGTGCGCCGGGCCATCGGTGGGGTGGAACGCGACTACCTGCTTCTCGAATACAAAAGCGGCGACAAGCTGTACGTCCCGTCGGATCAGGTGGACGCGCTGCGCCCCTACAGCGGCAGCGACGCCCCCACCCTGAGCCGTCTCAACGGCAGCGAATGGCGGGCCACCAAGAGCCGGGTGCGCGCCGCGGTGGCCGAGATCGCCCAGGAACTCGTCGTGCTCTACCAACGGCGGATCAACGCCACGGGCCACGCGTTCGCTCCCGACACCCCCTGGCAGCGCGAGATGGAGGACAGCTTTCCGTACACCGAGACCGTCGACCAGCTGACGGCCATCGAGGCGGTCAAGGCGGACATGGAGCGCGAGGCGCCCATGGACCGCCTGGTGTGCGGCGACGTCGGGTTCGGCAAAACGGAGGTGGCGTTGCGGGCCGCGTTCAAAGCGGTGCAGGACGGCAAGCAGGTCGCGGTGCTGGTGCCCACCACGCTGCTGGCCTCGCAGCACTACCAGACCTTCGCCGACCGTTTCGCCGGGTACCCCATCCGCGTCGAGATGCTGTCGCGCTTTTTGACCCCGGCGCAGAGCCGGACGGTGATGGCGGGGATGGCCGACGGCTCGGTGGACGTGGTGGTGGGCACCCACAAACTCATCTCGGCCGACACCAAGTTCAAGGATTTGGGCCTGTTAGTGGTCGACGAGGAACAGCGTTTCGGGGTGCAGCACAAAGAGGCCATCAAAAAGCTGCGCACCGACGTCGACGTGCTCACGCTGACCGCCACGCCCATCCCCCGGACCCTCGAGATGAGCCTCACCGGCATCCGCGACCTGACCCTGCTCAACACTCCGCCCGCCGAACGCCAACCCATCTTGACCTACGTCGGCGAGTACGACGAGCGGGCCGTGGCCGAAGCGCTACGGCGCGAACTGCTCCGCGAAGGCCAGGTGTTCTTCGTGCACAACCGGGTCGCCGACATCGAACGGGTGGCCAAGGAACTGCGCGACCTGGTCCCCGAAGCCCGGGTGGCGGTGGCGCACGGGCAGATGGACGAAAGCGCCCTGGAAAAGGTGGTCTTCGACTTTTGGGAAGGGCGATTCGATGTGCTGGTGTGCACCACCATCATCGAGTCGGGTATCGACATGCCCACCGTCAACACCTTGGTGGTGGACCGGGCCGACCGCCTGGGCCTGGGCCAGTTGCACCAGCTGCGGGGCCGGGTGGGCCGGGCCGGCCAACGGGCCTACGCCTACCTGCTGTTCCCCCCCGACCGCACGCTCACCGAGGAGGCCTACGAACGGCTGCGCACCATCGGTGAGCACACGGAGCTGGGCTCCGGCTTCAAGATCGCCATGCGCGACCTCGAGATCCGGGGCGCCGGGAACCTGTTGGGCGGCGACCAGTCCGGCCACATCGCCGCGGTGGGCTACGACCTGTATGTGCAGATGGTGAGCGAAGCGGTGGCGGAGCTCAAAGGCGAGGAACTACGCGAGCCGGCGGAGATCAAGCTGGACCTGCCGGTCACCGCCAACCTTCCGGCGGAGTACGTCGCCCGCGAGGATTTGCGCCTCGAGGCCTACCGCCGCCTGGCGACGGTCACCACCCATGCCGAGGTGGACGACATCCGCAGCGAGTGGATGGACCGCTACGGTCCGCTGCCCGAGCCGGCCGAGGCGCTCCTGCGCATCGGCCACCTGCGAGCCGAATGCGCTCGGCTCGGGCTGCGCGAAGTGGCGGTGGTGCGCTCTTCCGCCGGGCTGTCGAGCGGGGGCGCCACCGCCCGCCTTTCGCCCATCCGGCTCAAGGCCAGCGAACAGGTCCGCCTGCAGCGGTTGTGGCCCAAAGCGGTGTACAAGGAGGACCTGGGCCAACTGGTGCTCACCGTGCCCCGGGGGGCCGACGCGGCCGAGGCGCTGGCCGACGGTTTGGCACTGCTCGTGCCCCCATCGGTAGCATCCGCGTCGAAGTGAGACGCCCCCGACTTTCCGGCCCCCGCCGCGCCGTCCCCGCCCGCCGGGCCCGCGCCGTGCGAGCAACCACCGTCGCGGTCGGAGTGCTGGCCGCCGCGGCGCTCAGCGCCTGTGACGCGTCGCCCTATGCGGCGAGCGTCAACGGGTCCACCATCAAGCAGGCCGCGCTCAACACCGAGTTGCGGTGGGCGACGATCGCCTCCGACTTCACCACGACCCTGGTCGGCAACTACAACAGCCTCAACAACGTGGCCCTGGCCGTGCACGGCGACAGCTCCAACACCTACAGCACCGAATGGACGGCCTACACCCTGTCGCAGATCGTGCAGGGGCGCCTGGTGCGCCAAGCGGTGGCGGCGCGGGGCGGGGCGCCGAGCAGCGACCTGTACTCGGCCGCCCTGGGCGGCATCGAAATCGAAAGCGGCGGGGTGACGGGCCCCAAGGGCAACGGCGGCGTCACCCAGATGACCCCCTCCTACCTGGTGAATCTGACCCAGCGCCTGGCCGACCACGCCTATTTGGAGACGCCGGCGTCGCTCAGCGCGCTGCAGGGCTTTTACACGCACTACCTGGCCAACTTCTACTCCCAGGTGTGCGTGACCCAGGCCAGTGTCAGCGTGCAGGGCGCCAACGGCGGCGTCGACTACACCCAGAGCCAAACCCAAGCGGCCACCGTGGCCCAGCGTATGGCCAACGCAGGGCCCAACGCGTCCGGCGTGGGGGGCGCGTCGTCCTGTTACACCCACGAACAGCTCGACGCCCAGGCGCCCTCGTTCATCAACACCGTGGTGGCCCTCGCCCCGTCGCACGCCAGCATCCAAAAGACCAACTACGGCTACCAGGTGATCGATGTTTCCAGCCGGGCAAACCTGCCGTTGGCCGGCCCGGTGGCCCAGCTGCTCACCACGTTGGTCTACGACCTGCAGTCCCCGGGAAGCGACACGGTCCTGCTGCGCCTGGAAGCCAAGGCCAACGTCCGGGTGAACCCGGCGTACGGCACCTGGCGGCCTCCGACGTCGGCCGCCCCCGCTCAGGTGGTCGCCCCTGCTGCGTCGCCCACCACCCCGGTGGGCTCGTCGGGGGCGCTGGCCAGCTCCCTCGGCGCCACGCTGGGGTCCTGAGCACCCTTCGGTTCGAGCGGTGACGCACCCGGACATCACCGCCCGGGTGCGTCCGCGGATCGTGGTGGTGGGCCTGGGGCCTGGCGACCCGGGCCTGGTCAGCGTGCAGACTGCAGCGGCCATCGAGGTCGCAGCGGTGCGCTTCGCCCGCACCTCGCGGCATCCGTCGGTGTCGTTGCTGGGCCCCCCCGGCACCTTCACCACGTTCGACGACGTGTACGAGTCGGCGGCCCGTCTCGACGATGTCTACCCCGAGATCGTCGAGCGCCTGGTCGCGGCGGCGGCCCGGTACGGCGAAATCGTCTACGCGGTGCCCGGCTCGCCGCTGGTGGCCGAGCGCACCGTCGAGTTGCTGCGCGTCGAACGGCGGGTGGAGGTGGAGATCCATCCGGCCATGTCGTTCCTCGACCTGGCGTGGCACCGCCTCGGAGTGGACCCGGTGGCCACCGGCGCGCAGATGGTCGACGGTCAACGTTTCGCCCGCCAAGCAGCGGGGCTGCCCGGCCCGCTGCTGGTCTCGCAGTGTGACTCGTCGCTGGTGCTCTCCGACATCAAGCTGACCCTCGACGAGGGCCCCGACGTCACCGTCCTGGCCCGCCTTGGCCTGCCCGACGAATCGGTGAGCGTGGTGGCCTGGGACGACCTGGACCGGCTGGTGGCGCCCGACCACCTGACCACGCTATGGATCCCGGCTCTGGCCGCACCGGTGGCCGCGGAGCTGGTGCGACTCGACGAACTCATGCACATCCTGCGCGAACGCTGCCCCTGGGACCGCCGCCAAACGCATCAGAGCCTGACGCGGCACCTGTTGGAGGAAACCTACGAGGTGCTCGAGGCCATCGACGGCCTGGGCGCCGGCTCGGGGCCAGACGCTGGATCTGAGCCCCTGCCCGACGCCTGGGGTCATCTGGAGGAGGAGCTGGGCGACCTGCTGTTCCAGATCGTCTTCCACGCCACGCTGGCCGCCGAGGAAGGCCAGTTCACGTTGGCCGACGTGGCCCGCGGCGTCCACGACAAACTGGTGGCCCGCCACCCGCACGTGTTCCCCCCCGACGGGGCGGAGACCGCGATGGCCGCGGCCGGCGTGGCCGGCGTGGCCGGCGTGGCCGGCGTGGCCGGCGTGGCCGGCGTGGCAGACGCGGGAGGCAGCCCGGCGGCGTGGGAGGAGATCAAACGGGCGGAGAAAGGAAGGGCCAGTCCCATGGACGGCATTCCGCCCACCTTGCCCGCCCTGGCCTACGCGGCCAAGGTGCAGGGGCGGGCTGCGTCAGTGGGCTTCGACTGGGACGATGTCGACGGCGCGCTGCCCAAGATCGACGAGGAACTGGCCGAACTCCGACAGGCCCGGGCCAGCGGCCAGCCCGCAGCGGTCCTCGACGAGTTGGGCGACGTGCTCTTCGCGGTGGTCAACGTGGCCCGCCACCTCGACGTCGACCCCGAGGCCGCGCTGCGCCACGCCGCAGGAAAGTTCTCCGGGCGTTTCCGCTCCGTGGAGGCCCTCGCCGCGGCCCGCGGGGTGGACATGGGGGGCGCCGACCTGGCCACCCTCGACGCCCTGTGGGACGAAGTGAAGCGAGGCGGGGCGGGGCCGGCGGGGCCGGCGGGGCCGGCGGCTGTGTAGTTAGCAGGGCGTTCTTTGGGTCTCTTTCCCAACCTCGGTGGGTATTGCGCGCCAGGGGGCAAAAACCCACCGCAGTTTGCGCACATCCCCACGGTTTGTACGGCTAAGGATCGACAGCCCCCGCGCCGCCCACCAGCCCTGTCCTTCCGGCACCCGCCGCCCTGCGCTAGCGTTTCCCCACCAGTCACACCAGTCACAGGACGCACAGGCACCAACGAGCACGGGACGGACATGAGCGCCATAGAGCAGGTGGTCGGGCGGGAGATTCTCGACTCGCGCGGCAACCCCACACTCGAGGTAGAGATCCTCCTGGAATCGGGAGCGACGGGCCGCGCCGCGGTGCCCTCGGGGGCCTCCACCGGCAGTTTCGAAGCGGTCGAGTTGCGCGACGGCGGCGAACGCTACGGCGGCAAGGGTGTGCTCGTCGCTGTGGCCAACGTCGAAGGCGAGATCGCGGAGGTGCTCGAGGGACACGACGCGCTCGACCAGCGCGGGATCGACTTCACCCTCATCGATTTAGACGGGACGGCGGACAAGGGGCGCCTGGGGGCCAACGCCCTGCTCGGCGTGTCACTGGCCGTGGCCCGCGCGGCGGCCGAAGAGGTCGGCCTGCCGTTGTACCGCTATGTCGGCGGGGCGGGGGCGCATGTGCTGCCGGTGCCCATGATGAACGTGATCAACGGCGGCGCCCACGCCGACAACAACGTGGACCTGCAGGAGTTCATGATCGTGCCGGTCGGGGCGGCCAGCTTCGCCGAAGCGCTGCGCTGGGGGGCGGAGACCTACCACGCGCTCAAAGCCGTCCTGCACAAACGGGGCCTGTCCACCGCCGTCGGCGACGAAGGCGGTTTCGCTCCCAACCTGGCGTCCAATGAGGAGGCGGTCAAGGTCCTTCTCGAAGCCATCGAAGCAGCCGGGCGCACCCCGGGCGACGACATCGCCCTGGCCATGGACGTGGCTTCCAGCGAGTTCTACCGCGACGGGGCGTACCAGCTGGCCGGCGAGGGCAGGACCCTTGACGCCCCCGAGTTTGTGGGCTATCTGGCCGACCTGGTCGAGCGTTATCCCATCATCTCCGTCGAAGACGGCATGTCGGAGGAAGACTGGGACGGTTGGCAAGCGCTGACCGTCGCGCTGGGCGCTCGTATCCAACTCGTGGGAGACGACGTCTTTGTCACCAACAGCGAACGGCTGGGCCGGGGGATCGACCAGGGGGTGGCCAACGCCATCCTGATCAAGGTCAACCAGATCGGCACGCTGACCGAAACGCTGGAAACCATGGCCCTGGCCACCGCGGCCGGCTACCGCTGCGTGATGTCGCACCGCTCAGGAGAAACCGAGGACACCACCATCGCCGATCTGGCGGTGGCCACCGGATGCGGTCAGATCAAAACCGGGGCGCCCGCCCGTTCCGATCGGGTGGCCAAGTACAACCAGCTGTTGCGGATCGAAGACGGTTTGGGTGACACCGCCGCCTACCCGGGCCAGAAGGCGCTCGCTCGAGGCGGTCGATGAGGCGCGCCGTGTGGGTGTTGTTGGCGGTGGTCACCGTGGCGGCCATCCTGTTTCTGTTTGTGTTCCCCGTCCGAACCCTGATCGACCAGCGCGACCAGACCGCGCTGGCGCAGCGGCGGATCAAAGGGTTGGCCGCCCAAAACGCGACGCTGACCAACGAAGCCAAGGCGTTGCAGACCAACGCGGAAATCGAACAGCTGGCCAGAGACCGCTACGGCCTGCAGCTGCCCGGCGACCACATCTACACCGTGCTGCCCGCTTCCGGTCCGACGACGACGACCACCACTACGACGACACTTGCTCCCTCTTCGACGGTTCCCCGGGGCGGCTGAGGTCGCTCGCGCCGACGGCCTGGCATCACCGGCGGCCTAGCATCACCGCGGTGAGCATTCTCGGAAATCGTGTCCTGCGCGTCGAAGACCCCAAGTTCCTCACCACGGGCGGTGTCTATACCGACGACCTGCCCCTAGCCGGCGCGCTGTGGGCCACCTTCGTGCGCTCCACCGTGGCGCACGGGCGCATCGTGTCGTTGGACGTGGAGGGGGCCATGCACGTGCCGGGTGTGGTGGCGGTCTACACCGCGGCGGACATCGACCTGGCCCCGGCGGTCGGCGTGCCCGGCATGACCCCCGAAACCATGGCCCGGCCGTGGCTGGCCGGCGACGTCGTACGCTATGTGGGCGAGCCTGTGGCCGTCATCCTGGCCGAGGACCGCTACGCCGGCGAGGACGCCATCGAGGCCATCTTCGTCGACTACGAACCGCTGCGCGCGGTGGTGGGCGTCGATGCCGCGTTGGCCGGCGACACGCTGCTGTTCCCCGAGGCGGGAACCAACGTGTGCTTCGCCCTCCCGCTGGAGCCTGCCGCGGATTTCTTCGACGGCTGCGACACGGTGGTACGCCACACCGTCATCAACCAGCGCGTCGCCCCCGCCCCGCTCGAGGTCCGTTCCTCGGCCGCCAAATGGGAGGACGGCCGCTTGGTGCAGTGGATTTCCTGCCAGGCCCCACATGGAGCGCGTGACACGTTGGCCGGCATCTACGGACTCGAGCCCCACCAGGTGCGGGTGATCATCCCCGACGTGGGCGGCGGTTTCGGGGCCAAGATCGGTCCGTACAACGAAGAGGGGCTGCTGGGTTGGCTGGCCCGGCGCTCCGAGCGTCCCGTGCGCTGGACCGAGACGCGCTCGGAGAGCATGCTGGCCCTCGGTCACGGACGCGGCCAGCAGCAGGTGCTGGAGATCGGCGGCACCGCCCAAGGCAAGGTCCTGGCCTACCGCCTGAGCGTGCTCCAAGACGCCGGGGCGTACCCGCTCATCGGGGCCATCCTGCCGTTCCTCACCGGGATGATGGCGTCGGGCACCTACGCCATCCCCAAGATCGAGTTCACCGCCACCTCCGTGGTCACCAACACCACCCCCACGGTGGCCTACCGGGGCGCCGGTCGACCCGAAGCCACCGCGGCCATCGAACGGGCCATGGACCTTTTCGCAGCGGAGATCGGCATGGACCCGGCGCAGGTGCGGGAGCTGAACCTGATCGGCAACGACACCTGGCCCTACACCACCAAGGCGGGCGCCACCTACGACATCGGCGACTACCGGGGGGCGCTGCGGCTGGTTCTCGAGGCGTCGGGCTATGAAGAACTGCGGGCCGATCAGGCGGCCCGGCGCGCCGGCGGCGACACCAAGCTGCTGGGCATCGGGGTGTCGACCTACGTGGAGATCACCAACGGGGCAGGCAACGCGGGCGACTTCGGGGCCGTCGAAATCCTGCCCGACGGGCGGGCCCGGGTCTTCACCGGCAGCTCCCCGCACGGCCAAGGGCACCGCACGGCGTGGGCCATGCTGGCCTCGGACCAACTCGGGATACCCATGGACCGCATTGAGGTGGTGGCCAACGACACCGACCTGGTGGCCCGGGGCGGGGGCACCTTCGGTTCGCGTTCGCTGCAGTCCGCCGGCCTCGCCGTACACGAAGCATCCATCGAGGTCCTCGACCGGGCCCGGCACCTGGCCGCCGAGCTGTTGGAGGCCAACCCCGACGACGTCGTGTTGGACAAGGTGGACGGGGCGTTCCACGTGGCGGGCACGCCGGCCGTGTCGCGCTCGTGGGCCGAGGTGGGCTCGGCGGCGGTGGAGCGCGGCGGCCTGCGCGTCGATCACGACTCGGCGCCCGGCGGACCCACCTTCCCGTTCGGCGCGCATGTGGCGGTGGTCGAGGTGGACGCCGAGACCGGCCAAGCGCGCTTGACCCGTTTGGTGGCCGTCGACGACGCGGGCACCATCCTCAACCCGTTACTGGCCGAAGGGCAGCGTCACGGTGGCCTGGCCCAGGGGATCGCCCAGGCCCTGTACGAAGAGGTCAGCTATGACGAAGACGGCAACCCGGTGACCTCCAACCTGGCCGACTACGCGTTCGTGTCGGCTGCCGAGCTCCCCAGTTTCGATCTGGTGTCGATGGCCACCGCCACCCCCATGAACGCTTTGGGGGCCAAAGGGATCGGCGAGTCGGGAACCATCGGTTCCACCCCGGCCGTGCACAGCGCGGTGTGCGACGCCCTGGGCCATCTGGGGATCCGCCACGTGGAGATGCCCACCACACCCCAGCGGGTGTGGACAGCCATCGCCGCGGCCCGCGGCTAAACCCAGGTTGCATCTGCGCCGTATTCCGAGTTCACCGGCCGCAAATGCCAGGCCAGCGCGTCGTGACTGTCCGCCGGTCGGGCCGAAGGGCTAGAAACGGACCGCGCGTTCAACGGCTCCGAAGGGGGACTGATGCACATCTCGATGACGGTCAACGGCGAGGGCCGGGACGACGACGTCGAGCCTCGCCTGCTCCTCGTGCACTATTTGCGCGAGACGCTGGGACTCACGGGCACCAACATCGGCTGTGACACCACCTCGTGCGGCGCCTGTACGGTGCACCTCGACGGGGAATCGGTCAAGTCGTGCACCGTGCTGGCCGTGCAGGCCGACGGCACCGACATCACCACCATCGAAGGCCTGGCCGACGGGGACCGGCTCCACCCCATGCAGGAGGCGTTCCGCGAGAACCACGGCCTGCAATGCGGCTACTGCACCCCCGGAATGGTCATGGCGGCCGTCTCGCTGCTGAAAGAAAATCCCGATCCCACCGAAGCCGAGGTCCGCATGGGCCTCGAAGGCAACCTGTGCCGCTGCACCGGCTACCACAACATCGTCAAAGCCGTACTGGCCGCAGCCAAGACTCCGAGCACCGTGTCATGATCCCCGCTGCGTTCGACTACCAACGAGCCGGTTCGATCGACGATGCCATCCACCTGCTGAGCGAGGGGGGAGAGGACGCCAAGTTGATCGCCGGCGGCCACTCGCTGCTGCCGCTCATGAAGTTGCGCCTGGCCGCGCCCACCCTGCTCATCGACATCGGCCGCCTCCAGGACCTCTCCTATGTGCGCGACGCGGGCGACGCGGTGGCGGTGGGCGCCCTCACCCGCCACCACGACGTCCACCGGTCCGAGCTCCTGGCCCGCGAAGCCCCCCTCCTGGCCCATGTGGCCGGCGAGATCGGCGATCCCCAGGTCCGCCACCGCGGCACCATCGGCGGTTCGCTGGCCCACGGTGACCCCGCCTCGGATCTCCCGGCGGCCTGTCTGGCCCTGGGCGCCAGCTTCACGCTGCTCGGACCGGGCGGGGAGCGCAGCGTGGCGGCCACCGAGTTTTTCCTGGGGTTCTTGGAGACGGCGCTGGCTCCCGAAGAGGTGCTGGCCGAGATCGTCATACCCAAGGCGGCGGGTGCCGGCTGGTCGTTCCAGAAGTTCAACCGGCGGGCCCAGGACTGGGCCATTGTCGGGGTGGCCGCGGTACGCAACGGGTCCACGGGGATCGGTCTGGTCAACATGGGTTCCACGCCCCTGCGGGCGGGCGCGGTGGAGTCCGCGCTGGCGGCCGGTGCGTCGATCGAGGAGGCCGCCACCCACGCCTCCGACGGCCTCGACCCGCCCGCCGATCTCAACGCCAGTCCCGAATATCGGCGTCACCTGGCCGAGGTGCTGGTGCGACGCGCGCTGCAGGAGGCCGACGGGCGCCACTAGCGGCCGCCGCCAGGCGCGCCGGTAGCGGTAAGAATCGTTCCCATGTCTTTAGAGTCGGGGTCTTCCGAGCTGAGCTACGAGGTTGCCGACCGGGTGGCGGTCCTCACCCTCAATGCCCCCGAGCGGCGCAACGCGTTCACCGTCGGGTTGATCGCGGAAATCGTGGCCGCCTTCGACGACCTCGAGTCGCGTCCGGATGTGGGCGCGGTCGTCATCACCGGCGCGCCTCCCGCGTTTTGTGCGGGGGCCCTGCTGGGCGATCTGGCCGCCCCCGATGCCACGGCGGCCGATCGCCGCCGGCGCCTCGGTGGCATCTACGAAGGGTTCCTGCGGGTGGCGCACTGCCCGCTGCCCACGGTCGCCGCGGTCAACGGCCCGGCGGTGGGCGCCGGGATGAACCTGGCGCTGGCCGCCGACGTGCGTATCGCCGGCGCCTCCGCCCGCTTCGACTCCCGGTTCCTCAAGATCGGCCTGCACCCCGGCGGCGGGTTCACCTGGATGGCCAGGCGCGCCATGGGCCTCCAGGCCACCGCGGCGGCTGCGTTGTTCAGTGACGTCCTTTCCGCGTCGATGGCCGAGCGTTGCGGCCTGGTGTGGCAGGTGACCGAGGACGACGAGCTGCTGGACGTGGCCGCCCGTTACGCGGGGCGCGCGGCGTCCGCCGACCCCGCCCTGGTACGGCGGATCAAGGCGTCCATGCTGGCCACGGGGCAGGTGGCCACGCTGGCCGAAGCCGTCGACATCGAGGCCGAGGCGCAGGTGTGGTCCATGGATCAGGCCGCATTCCGCGACGGGCCTGTCCCCCGACAGGCGAGCGCCGGTGGTCGCTGAAGCCGTGACCGGCACCCCCGTCCCGCCGCCGTCTCCGCCGTCTCCGCCGTCTCCGCCGTCTCCGCCGTCTTCGGTGGCCGAAGTGGCCGCCGCGTTGGCCGCCCACGGCTACCTGGCTGACGAAGGCCTGGCCACCGTGCTGTTTCTGGCCGTCACCTTGCAGCGACCCCTGCTGCTCGAAGGGGAAGCCGGGGTGGGCAAGACCGAGGTGGCCAAGGTTCTGGCCCGATGGACCGGGGGGCGTCTGCTGCGCCTGCAGTGCTACGAGGGGATCGACCTGTCCCAAGCAGCCTACGAATGGGACTATGCCCGCCAGCTGTTGCACCTACGGGCCGTGGAAGCCACCGGCGGCTCCGTCGCGGTGGCCGAGGATGAGATCTACAGCGAACGATTCCTGGTGCGCCGGCCCCTTCTCCAAGCCCTGGAGCCCACCATGGGCCCCCCGCCGGTGCTCCTGGTCGACGAAATCGACCGGGCGGACGACGAGTTCGAGGCGTTCCTGCTCGAGATCCTCTCCGAGTACAGCGTCACCATCCCCGAGTTGGGCACCGTCACCGCCGAGGTGGCGCCGCTGGTTGTGCTCACCTCCAACCGGACCCGTGACGTGCACGACGCCCTGAAGCGGCGCTGCCTGTACCACTGGGTGGAGCACCCCGACTTCGAGCGGGAAGTGGCCATCGTGGAGTTGCGGGCCCCCCAAGCCGGTGCGCTGCTCGTCCGCCAGGTGGCCGGGGCGGTAGAGGCCCTGCGGGCCATGGGCCTGTACAAACCACCCGGGGTGGCCGAGACCATCGACTGGGCCGGCGCCCTGGCCGCCCTCGGGAGCACCGTGCTCGACGAGCGCACCGTCGAGCACACTTTGGGCACGGTCCTCAAGTACCAGGAGGACCAGCAGCGGGTGCGGGCCGGAGGGATCGACGAGCTGGTGCGGGCCGCCGAGGCCCGCAGCGGTTGATCACCTTGGCTCCGCCGGCCAACTCCCCCCAGCGCCTGGTGGCGGCCTTCTGCCGGCTGCTACGTGGCGCAGGCCTGGCGGTGCCGGTGGGTGACGGCATCATCTTCGCCCAGTCGCTCGGGTTGGTGGGTTTCGAGCGGCGTGAGCCTGTCTACTGGGCGGGACGGGCCACGCTGGTGCACCGCCCGGAGGACATCGCTGTCTACGACAGGGTCTTCGCCTCGTTCTGGTTGGGGGTGGGTCAGCAAAGCCTCGAGGTGGCGCCCACCCCGTTCGTCTTGGCCCTCGACGCCGAGGGCGACGACCACGAGCCCCCCGCCACCCCCGATGCCGATGGATCGAACCACCAGACGCTGAGCGTGCGCTACAGCGCCTCAGAGGTACTCCGCCACCGGGACTTCGCCGCGTACTCCAGCGCAGAGTGGGACGAGGCGCGCCGGATCCTGTCGATCATGCGCCTGCATGCCGAGCCCCGCCGGTCGCGCCGGCGCCGTCCCAGCCGCCACCAACGGGGCCGGCCCGATGTGCGCCGCACCATCCGGCGCGCCCTCGAATCCGACGGCGAACCTCTCCGCCGCGCCTGGCAGGCGCCCGCGGACCGTCCCCGCCGCCTGGTGCTACTCGTCGATGTCTCCGGGTCGATGGAGCCCTACGCCCGGGCGCTGTTGCGCTTCGCTCATGCTGCGGTGTCGTCGCGCAGCGCCGCGGCGGTCGAGGTCTTCACCCTCGGCACGCGCCTCACCCGCATCACCCGGCAGCTGTCGTGGCGCGATCCCGACACCGCGTTGGCCGAGGCCGGACAACTGGTGGAGGACTGGTCGGGGGGAACGCGGCTGGGGAGCGGCCTGCGCATGTTCAACGACCGGTGGGGCAGGCCCGGTATGGCCCGCGGGGCGGTCGTGGTGATCCTCTCCGACGGTTGGGACCGAGGAGACCCGGCCGAGCTGGGCGAAGCGATGGCCCGCCTGCAGCGTCTGGCCAGCCGGGTGGTGTGGGTGAACCCGCTCAAAGCGTCCCCCGGTTACGCCCCCCTGGCCCGGGGTATGGCCGCGGCGCTCCCGTACGTTGATCAGTTCATAGAAGGTCATTCGCTCGACGCGCTCGAGCGGCTCGCGCTGGTCATCAGCGGGGTCCCACAGAGAGGTCATGGACGATGAAAGAAGTCATGGGCGACATCGAACGTTGGCGGGCCGAGGGTAAGGCGGTGGCCCTGGCCCGTGTAGTTGGCGTCGAAGGATCCGGTCCGCGGCTTCCGGGGGCGACGATGGTGGTGAGCGACGCGGGCGAGGTGGCGGGCTCGGTGTCGGGTGGCTGCGTCGAAGGGGCGGTGGTCAGCGAAGCGCTCGATGTACTGGCCAACGGCGGGCCGCCGCGCCTGTGCAGCTTCGGGTACTCCGACGACGAGGCCTTTGCCGTCGGCCTGACCTGTGGCGGCACCATCCGGGTGTTCGTCGAGGCGCTCGACTGGTGACGTCGCTGTTCGAACAGCTGGCTGCCGCGTTGCGCAGCGAGCACCCGGTGGCCCTGGCCGAAGTGGTGGAGGGCCCCGACGACCTGCTGGGCGGCAAGCTGCTGTTGCGTCCCGGCGCGGACCCCGAAACCTCGGGCAGCCTGGGCGACGCGGACCTCGACCGGGTGGTGGCGCGCGACGCGGCCGGCGAACTGGCGGCCGGGCTCACCGTGACCCGTCATTACGGCCGCCACGGGGAGGCGCGCGGGCGCGACGTGTCGGTATTCATCGAATCGTTCGCTCCGCCCCCGCAGATGATCATCTTCGGAGCCGTCGATTTCACTGCGGCGCTCAGTCGCCTTGCCAAGATCCTCGGTTACCGGGTGACGGTGTGCGACGCCCGGCCGGTGTTCGCCACCGCAGCCCGCTTTCCCATGGCCGACGAGGTCGTCGTCGATTGGCCGGACCGCCACCTGGCCAAAGTCGGCGCGCAACTCGGGTCGCGCGATGTGGTGTGCGTGTTGACCCATGACCCCAAGTTCGATGTGCCCGCCATCAAGGCTGCGCTGGCCACTGCTGTCGGGTACCTGGGCGCCATGGGTTCGCGGCGCACCCACGCCGAGCGGGTCGTGCGCCTGCGCGACGCGGGGGTGGACGACGCCGGGCTGTCGCGGGTGATGGGCCCCATCGGACTCGACATCGGTGCCCGCACCCCCGAAGAGACGGCCGTGTCGATCTGCGCCGAGATCATCGCGTTGCGCACGGACCGCCGGGCGCCGTCGCTGCGCGACCGCGAGGGACCCATCCACCAGGACCGCTTCCCTGCCCTGGGCGACAACGCGCGGTGAGCGTCGCAGCGGTGGTGCTCGCGGCAGGTGGGGGGAGCCGTTTCGCGGGCGCCGAACACAAGCTGCTGACCCCGTGGCGGGGCCGTCCGCTGGTGTCGTGGGCCGTCGAGGCGGCGTGCGGGGCCGGCGCCTCCGAGGTGTGGGTGGTTGCCGGCGCTCTCGACCTCGCCGTGGTGGTGCCGGCCGGCGTCCACATCCTGCACAACCCGCAATGGGCGCAGGGCCAAGCGACCTCGCTCGGTCTGGCCCTCGACGAGGCGGACCGCCGGGGAATGGAGGCGGTGGTCGTCGGCTTGGGCGACCAGCCGCTCATCCCCGCGTCGGCGTGGGCTGCGGTGGCGGGTGCCATGGCGACGCCGGTCGCGGTGGCCACCTACGACGGACAGCGACGAAACCCGGTTCGCCTCGCCGCGTCCACCTGGGCCTTGATCGACCGGCAAGGCGACGCCGGCGCGCGGACCTTGATGAGGGACCGCCCTGAGTTGGTGAGCGAGGTAGCGTGCCAAGGCAGCCCGGCGGACATTGACACCGTGGAGGACCTCACCCGATGGAGTTGACCAACGATTTCCGAGTAGGCGTGCCCGTGACGGACGCCTGGTCAGTACTGACCGACGTGGAGCGGATCGCTCCGCTGCTGCCCGGTGCGCAGCTCCAGGAGATCGACGGGGACGAATACCGCGGGGTGGTCAAAGTCAAGGTGGGGCCCATCACCGCGCAGTACAAGGGCACCGCGGTGTTCATCGAGCAAAACGTGGAAGACGGCCGTGTCGTGTTGCGCTGCACCGGCCGCGACACGCGGGGGCAAGGCAACGCCAACGCCACGATCACCGCGGTGATGCGTTCCGAGGGAGACGGCACCCGGGTCACCGTCACCACCGATCTCACCGTCACGGGCAAGGTGGCGCAGTTCGGGCGGGGCGTCCTGGCCGACATCAGCTCCAAGTTGATCGGGCAGTTCGTCGATGCCCTCGAGGCCGACCTGCGTGACCGGGGCGCCGGTCCGGCGCCGGCCGCCGGCGAAGTCGCGGCGGCCGAAGTCGCGGCACCCCAAGCGGCGGCCGACGAACCGCCAGACGCAGAGCCGGTCCCCGACAACGGCAGTACCAACGGCAGTACCAACGGCAGCGCGGCGCACCAGGCCGCCCCGGTCGCCGCCACCGGAGCGGCATCGGAGGCCGGGGCGCAGCCGGCAGCACCCTCGGCCGGGGCGGACGTCGCCACCACCGAGATCCCGGCCGCTGCTCCCTCGCCGCCCTCAGGAGCGCGCCGCGTCGATCATCCCGACCCCAAACCGGTCAACCTGCTCGACGCTGCAGGGGGCTCGGTGATCAAACGGTTCGCTCCGTTCGCGGGCGTGGTGGCCATCGTGCTGGTGCTCGTGGCGTGGCGCCGGCGCCGCGCCCGGCGCTCCTTTTAGCCGGGCGTTTTCGACATGCGAGCCGCCGACCCGGCGGAGGACGCCGAGCGCGTCGCCGCGTTGCTCGGGCGTCCCCCCCGAGGCGACTACCAAGTGGTGGTGCGCGACGGCGACGGAACCCCTGTCGTCATCCGCAACGCGCCGCTGCTCGCTGACGGGACGCCAATGCCCACCCGGTTCTGGCTGGTGGGCGCCGCGGCGCGACGCTCGGTGGACCACCTGGAGGCCGCCGGGGGGGTGCGAGCCGCGCAGATAGCCATTTCCGGGGCGGCGATCGCCGAGGCCCACGACCGCTACCGGGCGGAGCGTGACGCGGCCATCCCGCAGGGATGGGACGGTCCGCGACCGAGTGGCGGGGTGGGCGGCACCCGTCAAGGGGTGAAATGTCTGCACGCCCATTACGCCTGGCATCTGGCCGGCGGCGACGACCCGGTGGGTCACTGGGTGGCGGAGCAGCTGTCCCTGCCCGCCGCGGTGGGCGGCGGCCGGTGAAACCGGTGGCCGCCATCGATTGCGGCACCAACTCGACCCGCCTCCTGGTCATGGGCGCGGCGGGCGAGACCCTCGTTCGCCAAATGGTCATCACCCGGTTGGGCGAAGGGGTCGATCGACAACGGCGCCTTGCACCGGCGGCCATCGCCCGCACCGTGGCGGTGCTGGCCCGCTACCGGGCCGTCCTCGATGACTACGGGGTGCAACGGGTGCGCGTGACGGCCACCTCGGCCGCTCGCGACGCCACCAACCGGGATGACTTCTTCACGGCGGCCACCTCCACCGTGGGAGTCGCCCCCGAATTGCTGAGCGGCGACGAGGAGGGGCAGCTGTCGTTCGCCGGCGCCGTGTCATCGCTAGGCGCAGTGACGCCCCCCGGGCCCTACCTGGTGGCCGACATCGGCGGAGGGTCGACCGAGTTGGCCGCCGGCCCCGCGCCCGACGGCGGCGCCACGTCCGCCCCCCTGGCCACCGCCGTGCGTTCCCTCGACGTGGGCTGCGTCCGGCTCACCGAGCGTTACCTGCACCACGACCCGCCGCACACCGAAGAGCTCGAAGCGGCCCGCGCCGAGGTGCGCCGGCAGCTAGGCGATGCGTTCGCCGAGCAGCCGGCCCTGGCCGAAGCGACGACCCTGATCGGCTTGGCGGGAACGGTGGCTGCGCTGGCCGCCATCGAACAGGGCCTCGAGGTGTACGAACGTGACCGGGTGCACCATTACCGCCTCCGGCGCGCCAGTGTCGAGCGACTCCTGGGCGAGCTGGCCGCCATCCCCGCGCCGCAACGACGCCAGCGGGCCGGGGTGGAGGAAGCGCGGGCAGATGTCATCGTGGGCGGCGCCGTCGTGTTGGCCGAGTTGATGGCGGCGGCCGGCCACGACGAGTGCCTGACCTCGGAATCGGACATTCTCGACGGGCTCGCGGCAACGCTCAGGAGTTGAGCTGCGCCGCCTCGGGTTCCAGCAGGCGAGCGCAGCCGCCCATCTGTAGCATCGGCACCCGATGAGTTGGGCTCCCCACCACCGAAGCGTCCCGCTCGAGTTGCGCGGTCGCCGAATCACTCTGCGCCCGCTCGTGTCGTCGGACTTCCCGGCGTGGCGCGAAGTGCGTATCCGGGCCCGTGACTGGCTGGTCAAGTGGGAGCCGCGGCCCTTGGCCGGCCAGAGTGACGCCACCGAGGACCCGCGGGTGTTCGCGGCGCGTTGCGGGGCGCGCGAACGCGAACGGCAGCTGGGGACGGGGTACGGCTTCGGCATCTTCGTCGGCCCCCGGTTCGCGGGCGAGATCAACTTGACGTCCATCCAGCGCGGGCCGTTCCAAAACGCCTATGTCGGCTACTGGATCGACGAGGCCATGGCCGGCTACTCCTACACCCCCGAAGCATTCGTTGTCCTGTGCAAGTTCGCGTTCGAGGACCTGGCGTTGCACCGGCTGCAGGCGTCGATCATCCCCCGGAACCGTCCCAGTCACCGGGTCGCCGAAAAAGTCGGGTTGCGCAACGAGGGCACCGCTCTGCGCTACCTGGAGATCAACGGCGTGTGGGAGGACCATGTCCGCTACGCCATCACCTCCGAGGACTGGAACGAGCGTCGCTCGGTCTATCTGCGCGACTGGATCCTCCCGGCCTGAAGGTCCCCCGCAGACCCGTTCAGATCTCGGGGGAACGCACCACCGCCGGCGAATGACGGAAGAACGCTTCGACGTCGCTCTCGTAGCGGTATTGGGGGCGGGTGTCGCCCACGATGGCGGCCAGGCGCTGCGCCCCGACGAAATGCTGCACGGCGCCCGCGGTTGTGTAGCGGTAGTAAAAGCCGGCCTGTTGCAGGCGGCTGTTGTCCACACCCCGCCCGTAGCGCAATAGCTCGAGCAGTTCCGGGGTGAGGTCGACCTGTCCGATGGACTTGAGGAACCCGGCTACCGCGGCGGTGCCCACCGGAGGAAGCAGCAGCGGGCGGCGCCCGGCCAAGGCCAGGATTTCGCTCCATGGCAAGCGGTCGTCGCCGGCCACGTTGTAGGTGCCGCGCAGGCTGTGCTCGAGCGCGAAGAGGATGGCTCGCACGACATCGTGCTGTTCGACGAACTGGATGAGCGGGTCGAACCCGCAGATGCGGGGCACCAACGGAAGGGCGAGGACGTTGGAGATAGAAGTGGTGATCTCCGAGCCCAGCACGTTGGCGCAGCGCAACACGGCGACACCGATCTCCGGATGGTCCTGCGCGAAATCGGCCACGTAGCTCTCCGCCTCGAGCAGGGTTCGCTCCATGCGCGTCCGGGGGGGCTCCAGGCGGGCGTCTTCCTCGGCGAACCACACCGGATCGCGAGGTGAGCTGCCGTAGACCAGCGTCGAGGACTTGACCAGGAGCGCACGGACCTGGCTGCCTTCGGCGCCCAGCGCGCCCAACAGGTTCATGGTGGCGATGACATTGCGTTCGTGCAGCCGGCTGCCCCCCAGGATCGTCGAGTCCACCACGAGCCCCGCGTGCACCACCACGTCGACCTGGGTGGCCCGCACCAGGCGGTGCAGGATGGAGTAGCTCTCGTCGGTGCGCACGAACTCGGTGTTTTCGAGGGGAACGGTGGGCGACTGGGTGTCGATGCCCACCACCACCTCGATGGCCGGGTGACGTTCCAGGGCCTGGGCCAGGCGGCCACCCCAAAACGACGACAGCCCGGTGATCAGGACGCGGGCCACCGCTCAGCCCAACCACACGTTGCGGCGCTCGCGCAGCATGTCGTAGAGAGTTTCCTGCAGCAGGTGACGGATGGCCTCGGCCTCGGCCAGGACCCGGCTGGCTGAATAGCGCTCGGCTCCCGGTGCCACGTCGAAGTGGATGGGGTCGAGGACCCGGAAGCGCAGCTTGACCGGGAAGGGGAGCAGCACGCCGAGGGGCCCGAACACCATCATGTTGGCGGTCAGGGGGACATAGGGCAGGCCCAGAGCGCGGGCCAGGCGGGGAAAGGAGGCAACCGTCGGCATGGCTTCCTCGCTGCCCACCACGGCGATGGGCACGACGGGGACACCGGCGCGCATGGCGATCTCCACGAAGCCGCCCCGGCCGAAGCGCCGTAGGCGGTAGCGCTCGTTGAACTGCTTGCCGGTGGCCTTGGTGCCTTCGGGAAACACCAACGCCAACTGGTGCTCGTCGCGCAGTAAACGCAAAGCATTTTCCGGATGGGCGGCCACCCCGCCGCCCCGGGCCCACAGGGTTCCCAGAAACGGGGTGCTGCGGAAGAAGAAGTCGGCCAGGCCGTACACCGGACGATGGAGTTCGGTCTCGATGCCGTGCATGATCATGGGTGCGTCGGCGGGCACCGCGCCGGCGTGGTTGGCCACCAGCAGCGCGCCCCCGTCAGTCGGAATCTTCTCCAGGCCCTGCCAATCGGTGCGAAACCAATAGCGGTAGAGCGGGTCGGTGACGGCTCGGATGCGGCGGCGCTGGGTCTCGCTGCGCCCCCAGCCGTCGACGTCTCCCAGGCGCCGGCCTACCGGAGCAGGCCGGGGCGGGGGGCTGGGTTCGGCCCGCGTGGCCAGCGTGTCGTGGGTGGTGGCCGTCACGGCCCGCTGCTTGGTACTGCGGCGCTCGACCACCCGTTTGATGGTAGCGGCGAACCGGGGTGGTTCAGGCCGTGGGGCCGGTGACAGTCACCAGCGTCCCGATGGGGTCGTAACCCCATACGGTGGCGGCCGACGTCGACGGCAACTCGACACACCCATTGCTCTGCGGCCAGCCGTAGCTGTAGCGGTAGAACTGGTGGACGGCGTCCCCGCCGTTGAAGTACGCCACGTACCTCACCCCGGGGTCGTCGTACTTGGAGCCGTTGGGGTTGGTGCCGATCATGGTGGTCGACGCCAGGTGCTCGAACACGGGGAACGTGCCGTCTTCGGTATCGGCGCCGGGGGCGCCGGTATTGACCACCGTGGTGGCCACGATGGTCCCCTGCGACCACACCTGCAGGTTTTCGGGCTGCACCTTGGAGACCATCAGATAGTTGTAGGTGTGCGAGGCCGCGGCGTGCGTCGATATGGCGGAGAGCAACGCGGCCCACACCCGGGCACCGGCCACCCCGTCGGACTCGAGGCCGTGATCGGATTCGAACGCCATGATCGCCCCCTTCGTGATCGCCGTGGCGGCGTTGGGGTTCCACAGCGAGACCAGCGACGCGGGGGTGTCGGCGTAGTTCCAGTTGAAGTTGCCGGCCACCGGGATCGTGGCGATCTGACTGATGACCGTGGGCTGTTCGTCGAGCACACCGGTCGGGGTCTCGCCGTCGGGCACGAAGGTCAAGGGCAGGTAGCCGAGCATGGCCAGCAGCTGCTGCAGGCGGAGGGGGTCACCGGTGGCCACCACGAAGCTGGCGGTCGTCGCTTTGGCGCCGGGGACGGTGACCGAAACGGTGCTGAACGGCACCCAGCCCTCGGTCGGCGTGAAGGTCATGGTCGATCCCGAGGTCGCCCAGATTCCGGGGGCCGCGGGGGAGATGGTGGGCTGGGGCGCGCCGGCCGCCACGGGTGCGGAGAAATCGATGGTGATGGCCGCGTTCGCCGCGATGTTGGTGGCCCCCGTCGCCGGGGTGATCTTGATCACCGAGGGCAGTGTGGGGGGCAGTGTCGTGGTGGGAGCCACCGTGGTGGTGGGGGCCGCGGTGGTCGAAGGCGCAGCCTGTCCGGTCTTGGTGGCCGAGGGCGTTGCGGTGGTCGTGGCGCCGGCCGAGGCGTGATGGCCGACGGCGTAGGTGATCCCCAGCGCGCCCATCACCCCGACGATGCCCGCGCCAGCCAGCGTCAGGCGCAGCGGACTGGTGTAGCGCTGCTTGCTGTGGGCGTTCACCGAAGGCTCCGTCTTTCTTCTGGGGGACCTGGGCTACCGCCACCCGTCCTCATGCCAAATCGTAATAGCTCGACCAAAGCGGTGGGTGTCGCCCGTTTCTCGAAGTGCTCCATCAGCAGCTGCGCAGATGCTCGATCAGCAACTCCCCGGCGGCCACGCCGGCCTCCTCGGGGATCCAGTGCGATACCCCGCCCAGGGTTTCGCAGCGCGCCGGGCCGCGCATCCACGCGGCGCATCCCGACGCGGCGCGGGAGGTGACGTAGCGGTCGGCGTCGCCCCAGACGAACATCGCCGGCACCTCGACGGGGGCGAGCGGCTGGCGCGCGTCGAGCAGCGCCGCCCGGTACCAGTTGAGCGGGCCCCGCATGGCGTGGCGGCGGGCTCGCTCGGCGTAGCGCGCCGCGGTCGCCGCGTCGAGACCACTCGCTTCGAGTTGGTGCCGGAACTTCGTGGCGTGGCCGCGGCCCAGCAGATATTCGGGGAGCCCGGGCAGCTGGAAGGCGGCCATGTACCACGAGCGGAGGAGCTGGTCGCCGTGGCGTAACGCAGCGGCAAACGCCCCGGGGTGGGGCACGGACAACGCGGCGACGGAGCGCACCCGATCGGGGTGGCGGATAGCCGCATGCCAGGCCACGACCGCCCCCCAGTCGTGTCCCACCACGTCGAAGGTGGCCGCACCGGCCGCATCGGCCAGCGCCACGACGTCGCTCAGGAGAGATTCGATTCGGTAGGCGCTGCGGGGGCGGGGCGACGCAGCGGGGGAGTAGCCGCGTTGGTCGGGGGCCAGGGTGCGGTAGTTGGCGTCGTGCAATCGGCCGGCGATGCCGTCCCAGCAGTAGCGATCCGCGGGAAACCCGTGGAGCAGGAGCACCGGGCGCCCCTGGGGGTCGCCCCCTGCGGTCACCTCGAAGCGCAACCCTTGGTTGGTGAACTCCGTGAGGGCCAAGGCCTCATTGTGCCGGGTGGTGCCACCCGGCGAGAGTGACGGCCTGGTCAGCGCGCAGGAAAGCGGAAGCCGCGCTGCTCCACGTGGTCGCCAGGTGTTCGTTGGTCAGGGCCAGGGGGGCCGCCGACACCAACAGGCAGTGCATTTCGGCCAGCAGGGTCTGCGTGTGGCGCATGGCGGCGACCGCTTGGTCCTGGCCGTTGTGGGCGTTGGCCGCGGCAAAGTACCGCGCCAAGCGGACCCGGTCCCAGCTGGCACAACTCGCTCCGTCCGCTTCCAGGGGAACGCCGCTCTCGGCCCGGCACACGTGGGCCCGACCGCCCAGCCACAGCAGGCAGGCAGGGTCGCGGTGCGCGTGCGGGGCAGAGGCACCGGTCGACCCACAACGCTGGGCTGGGTGGTGCACCTCGGTCGCCATGGCCATCCGGCCCTTCCTCTCGCAGCAGACTTCGCTGTCACTTTCGGTCCTTCGAAGCCTCGACGATAGGGGCTTTCGACCCTTTTGCCGGAGTGGGAAGCTGGGTCGGCCCGGCCTGCGCCGGATGTTCAGGGCCCGCAGGAGGGGTGGGCGCGGAGGGATTCGAACCGTCGCCGTCCCCTTTCGGAACACCCTGGCAGGGAGGGTTCGGGCTGCTCACCGGCGATTTCTCTGATCCATCGTGGTCCGCTGCGGACCCTTCCAGACCCCTATTCTGCGGGCCGTTGCGGGTCACGGACGGGTCGTGGGATCGGAGGGAACTGGGCTGTCACTCGGTTGTCTCGGCACGGTTTGCACCGCGTTGCTAGTCTCCTGGCGGCGGCGGTCGAGCCGGTCGGTGAGGTCTTGTTGGGCGCCTTCGAAGAGGTGTCCGTAAACGCGGAGAGTCATCGCCGGGTCGGTGTGGCCCAGGCGCTGGGCGATGGCGAGGA
>Ga0182030_10002704_pt1 | contig 37739 bp, 32 predicted proteins | sample 812S3MmetaG_FD_121299 | JGI IMG/M metagenome (GOLD analysis project Ga0182030, IMG submission 121299) | Permafrost microbial communities from Stordalen Mire, Sweden - 812S3M metaG (Illumina Assembly) | ecosystem: Environmental > Terrestrial > Soil > Wetlands > Permafrost | place: Sweden...
ATTCAGGTTCGACCACGAGCGAAACTCACTCAACCACCAGCGAAACACACTCACTATAGACAAGTACTTTGTGAAGAAAAGTCCATTAGCCCCGAAACTCAAGGGAGACGGGACAAGCTCTAGCTATGGCGGATTCATCACCCTCATGGCGATGTTCACCCAGCCCGACGTTTTCGCCGCCGGCGGCGCGCTCCGGCCCGTCTCAGACTGGGCGTTGTACAATCACGGCTACACCGCCGAAATCCTCAATACGCCGCAGGCCGACGCCGAGGCCTATCGCAAATCGTCGCCGATCTTCTTCGCTGAAGGACTCAAAGGCGCACTGCTGATCTGCCACGGCATGGTGGACACCAATGTGGAATTCGTCGATACCGTGCGGCTGGTGCAACGCCTCATCGAACTGCGCAAAGAGAACTGGAGCGTGGCGCCGTACCCGGTGGAAGACCATGGCTTCCGCGAGCCCACCAGTTGGGCGGACGAGTACAAACGTATCCTGGCGCTGTTCGAGAAGAACCTGAAGTAGTTTATGACACACGGTGCTTTTCGGGTGGACCGCATGTGTGGCAGCCAATCCTGGCTGCAGGCGGCCTTTCAGGCCGCCCCGGCGGGCACAGTCCTGACCTTCGCCTTCCTGGCCGCTTCCCTGCACGCCCAGACCTTCGATGTCGCTTCCGTAAAGCCCAGCGCGAAGCCCGTGGGCAGGGACTACAACAACCAGATAACCATCGGACCGTCCACATTCACCGGCCGGAACATCACCTTGAAGCGGCTGATTGTGGAAGCGTACGGCATCGACCCGGCGCAGGTTTTCGGCGGCCCGAAATGGCTCGACGAAAACGAGTACGACGTGGAGGCCAAGGCCGGGCAGCCCGCCCCCCAAGGAGAGCTGCGGAAGATGCTGCAGGCGCTGCTCGCAAGCCGCTACCACCTCGCCATCCATCGCGAATCGCGCGACCTCAAAATCTTCGAGCTGATCGTCGACAAGGGCGGACCGAAAGTCCAGCCTGTCAAGGAAGGCGAAGGCACGCCCGCGCTGCTCGGCTCGCGCCACTTCCACGGCACTCTACAGCAATTGGCCAACCTCATCTCCATTCAATTGACCATCCCAGTGGCCACCGACGACCCGACACGTCCATCGATGGCCAGCGGAACGCCCGTCCCGGTCTTCGACAAGACTGGTCTCACGGGAACCTACGACCTCGATATCGAGATGCGGCTCGACCCCACCGTCCCCTCTTTCAATCGTTGGCAGAACGTCCTCCAGGAGCAACTCGGGCTCAAGTTGGAGAGCCGCAAATCGCAGATCGAAGGAATCGTCGTGGACACCGCGGACCGCGTCCCCGTAGCGAACTGATCGTTTCTTAAACCCTATTTCGGCCTCTTCGCGCTGTCCGGCTGCCGCAATACCAGGAGCCGGGATATTAGTTCCTTGGTGATCTTGCCGGCCGCGGAGTTTCCGTCGGCGGCTGTGACCTTTCCACTGTCGAGCACGATGGAAGTCTTGGCGTCCGTCACCGCGTAAGTGAAGGTATAGGTAAACAGCGGTCGGTCAACCGTGATGGCCAGGTCGGCCACGCGAGCATCCTTCGCCAGCACCAGCCCCAGCGCGGCATAGCCGTCTTGTTTGACAAACTCGCGCTCCAGGGTCTCAGGCGTGAAGAACATGGTTCGGGTGTGGATGACCGCCGTCTTGGCGGATCGCAGAAGTTCCTTCGGGTCCGCGCTGGCGACAGCCTTCGAAGATGGCGCCTGGTGGTTGTCCGGCAGGCGAAGGGCAGAACCGTCACCGAGAGACGTGTTGAGCGTCCCGTCCAGCAGCCCTGCGACTGACTCCACCGGCACAGCCAAACCAGCTCCCGATCCATTGATCCGCGTAATGATTCCGACCAGGTTCCCCTTCGCGTCCACCAGCGGACCGCCGCTCGCGCCGGGCGCCACAGGCGCAGTGAACTGCAGCACCCGGTACCCCTGGCCGGCCCCCGGAATCTCATCGGCCATGCGAATCGCCGCGAAGAGTCCCTGCGTCGCGCTCCAGGTCAAATTGTTGGAGTTCGTAACGGCGTAGGCCACATCCCCGGTCCTGATGCTTTCCTCGCTCCCCAGGTTGAGCGCCGGCAAGTGGGCCGCGGAAATTCGCACGGCTGCGATGTCGCGTCGCTCATCTACGCCCAACAAAACCGCGCGATCGAAGGTCTCCCCGCTCTTCAGACGAACCTGCACCTCTCTTGCGTTCTTCAGCGGGTGATACGCAGTGAGTATGACGCCATCGGAGCGGACAATCGCGCCGGTGCTGATGGACGTGAGCCGGCCGGCGCCTTCGCCCGCAAGGATGAGAACGCTCGCATTACCGGTACGGGCAAGGACATCTTCGGCGGAAGGTGCGGCGCTCTGCGAGTGCAGCAACGGCGCATACAGCAAGAAGATCCCAAGCAATAAAATCCGCATGATGTCGCTATTTTACCCTGCGTTCTCGCCGGGCCAACCTGGCACGCCCGCTCACGGCGTCACTGCCACCATACTCTGCGGACTCCTGACGCCGCCCACCAACACCGCGAACGCGAAACCACCTCCCGCCGGCGGCGTCGCTGGCAAACGAAAATTGACCTGCATCACGCCATTGACAATTCCCGGCGCCGCCCCGGCCCACACCGCTTCCAGCGATCGGTACCAGGGATCCAGCACCCAGACCGTAGGAGTCGCATCGTAGATGCCGATCGGCACCAATCCACCATCAGGAAAATATTGGCCGCTATAGGCATCCACAAAGACCGCCACGATGGACCCGCTCTGCGCGGGATTCGCGGGCGAGTTCACACTGCCATCCTGATTCAACGCAGCGGCCCACCCCGCTGGGCTCTGGAAGATGCCAGTAGCAGGGCTGTTCGATGTCGGCACCACTGGCCCGTCGATTGTGCCCGTGGGCGTCACTACCTGAATGTGCGTAGATCCGCTGATCCCACCCGGCACGACCGCATTGATCTGTCCCGAATCCGCATAGAGCAGCGGCACGGCGACGCCGTTGAACAGCACCTGATATCCACCCAGCGACGACGTGTAAACTCCGCCCTTCACTTGGCCATCGAGAGAAGTTTGCGGGCCGATCCCCACGCCGTACAGCGTGATCAGTTCCACCGGCCCGATAGAGTCGGCATACTGCCCGCTCGCGCTATTGGCAACGTTCAGCAGCGAGGGCCCCGGCGACAAGGTTTCAATCCATAATGCACCACTCGGGAGGACGCTGGCGAAACCGCCCGTCGAAGTGATCGCCAGAGCCGCCCCGTAACCTTCGGGACCTTGGTAGAAATCGCTGAGCGTCGATCCATCGCCGGTTACCTTCCCCACAAACGAAAGGGACACCGGCCCGGCCACCTGCGCAATTCCTGTATATCCACCGATGACCATCCGCCCCACCGAATCCAGAAGTACCGCTCGCAGGGCCCCATCGAAATACGTGCCCCATATCGCCGCAGTGCCGGTGCTGTTCACCTTCAGGAGATAGCCGCCACCCGTCGGGTTAGAGCCTGCTGTCAGCTGGAATGTGCCACCCGTCGTTGGCAGCCCGGTGTCGGCACTTCCGCCCACGATTACATTACCTGCGGAATCCACCGCCATGCCGTTTAGGGTAAGCGGCATCGGACTGTAAGTGGCATTCAGAAAGGTCGACCACTGGAGCTGCTGAGAGGCGCTGGGTTGGAACTTAGCGATAAATCCAGCATCGATGCCGGCGCCATAACTGTAGTTATAGCCACAAACGCACGTTGGCGCCAGGACGCCCGCGGTCGTCGGTAAGCCGTTCGACGTGGTAGTGCCCGCGATAACCACTCCGCCCGAAGCGTCCACAGCGATGGCCGTACCGTAAGTGGTGCCGAACTTATTTATGCAAAAGCTCCCGCCGTTGCAGGCGGTAGCGTCGCTGCCGAAGTAAGTGGAGTAGAGCAACGTACCGGCGGGCGAGACTTCGGTCACAAATGCGTAGGTCGCGAACCCATAAGTTGGAAGCCGGGGATCGCCGTTATAGGGAGGCGTCGTCTGGTATGCACCGGCCGTCACGGGAAAACTCACCGAACTGGTGTGTCCCGTGACGTAAATGTTGCCAGCTCCGTCGAGCGCAATGGCGCTCAGGGTCGCCGGCAGAGATACCAGGGTCGTCGCGTTGGCAAGCTGCGGATCGATCTTGAGGAGGATGCCCTGATATGTCTGATTCTCGCCCGCGACAATCAGGTCGCCCTTCGAGTCCACTACCGCCGCGTTCAGGTACAACATCCCCGGAAGGTCGATGCTCGCCAGCCGGACGCCGTTCAGATCCAGTTCCACCACCCGTGTAATTTGCGTAGTCGAGGTGGGGAGCAGTTCCGAAGCGACGTACAACTGCCCACTCGTTCCGGCAGCCAACACGATCGGAGTACCGTCAGAGGAGTTGAAGTTGCGCAGCAGAATCTGATTGCCGGCGAACACCGGTACAATGCCGACGCCCGCGAGCAGGAGTGTCGGAGCCAGGATAGTATTCACGTGGAGTGATCCTCGGGCGCGGACAGCGTTATTATACCGCCCTTCAATTCCAGCGGCGTTTCCTGTAAACTCGAATCCAGAGAGTCAACCATGGGGAAGCTGGGAATAACGCAGAGAGCGGCTGTAGTGATGCTGGTACTGACAGGCGTGGCCTGCCGGCGCGGCGATGAGTCCAAATCGCTCGCGGCGCTCGACGGTGCGTACCGCGCTGGCGTCATCACCAGAAGCGAGTATGACGCCAAGAAAGCTGCGCTCGCATCGCTGGCCGCGCTCGATAAGGCGCGCGATGCCGGCCTTCTCACTCCCGCCGAATACCAGGAGCGCAAGCAGCGTCTCAGCGCCGCTCTGCCAACTGCTCCCATGGCTACCGCGGCTGCCGAGACAGCACCCGCCAGTCCCGCCAGGTCAACCACCGCGGCACTGACGCCCGTGTCGTCGCCGGCCCCCACGACGCCCGCTAGCGGAGGTGTCCGCCACGAGAACATCTTCGACCCCCACCTGGGCTTGAACGCTTACAACGTGACCGTCCCTGCGAGCTGGAAGTTCGATGGCGTATACGTTGCCGGCTCCAGTTGCGTGCAGGTCCCTTTTCCCGTCTTCCGCATGTATTCTCCCGACGGACTGACGGAGATCCGCCGCCTCCCCCGGTTCGACTGGAGCTGGAGCAACAGCAAATTCAAGGGGAAACAGCAATCCGACTGTCTGGATCTGAAACAAGACCTTTCCGCCGGGGAGTTCATCAAATATCTCATCGGCATGATGCAGGTCGCTTACGTCCGCGATGTTCCTGTCCCAAAGGAGGCGGCTGACGCGCTGCAGAAGACCTTCGATCAGACAAATACCGCGATGGCCAACAGCGCGGCGCAGTTGGACAAGATGAATGCGTCGCTGGCCGTCATGAAGAACCAGCCGAAGAACCAGCCGGCAACCCAGCATGGCGGCCTGGCCGGGGCCATCGCGGAGTATCGCAACGGCACGTTCATGATCGAGGAACAGATTTCCGTCAAGCTCATGTGTATGCACAACCCGGTCAATTTCGGAACCGAGCGGGACACATTCTTCGACAGCTGCAACGCCACTGTGCGCATCGTCCGCGCGCCCAAGGGGCAGTTGGAGGCCGTGATGGCCCAAACCCAGGGCGTGGGAGCGGTGGAAAACCCCGAGTGGGCGTCGAAATATATGGATTTCGTGCTGGCCCAGGCGAAAGCCCGGTCGGACCAGATGTTCCGCGACTCCAACGCCCGCATGCAGCAACAACATGACGATTTCGAGCGGGCGCAGTCCGTCCGCGCCCAGCAGCACCAGCAGTTTATGGCGACCATGCAGGAGGGTACGAACCGCTCCATGGCGCGCGCCGCCGAAGCCGCCAATTCGCGCCACGCCATCGCTCAGGACTGGTGCGACTACGCCCTCGACCGGCAGACCGTCACAGGGGCAGGCGGCACCGTCAAGATCTCCAACGCCTACAACCAGACGTGGACCGACGGCAGCGGCAACTATTATCAGACCAACGATCCGAACACCAACCCCAACGGGGTCCTGAAGGGCAGCTGGACGCAAACCACCCAGGTTCACGGAGACGGCACCGCAAAGTAACACAACTCTTCATCAGAGACGCGCGACTCTCCAGAAACCTCGCGGCATCTTATTGAAACCGCTGCCGAGCGACGTGGCGCGGACTTCAGTCTGCAGCGCCGGCACTCTTGCCGGCGTTCTTGGTTTCTGCCGCCAGAGACGTTCCCGCCAAGGGACCGTCCCCTGCTCTTCTCGGCGCGGGCGAGCGCAACTCGCCTGGACAAGCTGACGCCCGCCGAGCTACCGCAGCCTTCCCATCTTATTCAGCGGCCAATAACAGAACACCGCCTTGCCATAGATGAATTTTCGCGGCACCGTGCCCCAGACGCGGCTGTCGCTCGAAGAGTTCCGGTGGTCTCCCAACACGTAATACTCGTCGGGCTCCACCACGATCTCATTCTTGCTGACATCGTCGCGGTAATCGGCTTCGATGTAGTCTTCCGTCAGTGCCTGACCGTTGACATACACCTGCCCGCGATCGATGCGTACACGATCGCCGGGCAAACCAATGACTCGCTTGATATAGGATTTCGAAGTGTCCCCCGGGAATTCGAAGACCACCGTATCACCGCGTTCGATACTGCCCAAGCCGAAGCGGTAGGTGAATTTGTTGATGAAGATGCGCTCCTGGTCGCTGAGCCCAGGCATCATGCTGGTGCCTTCTACCTTCACCGGCTGATAAATGAAGACAATGGAAACTACCGCGATCAGCACCGAGAATGCCAGGTCGCGCACCCAGGACAGGGCGTTCCAAACACCGGAGCGCAACCCCGGTTTGGGCATTTCTCTTTCCAGGGACTCGACTGTGGGAGTTTCAGGGTTATCTGGGCCGGGCATCCCTACCTGTCCTAGTCCAATTATAGACGCTATGCCGCACTTTCAGCCTACTGCGATCAAGTGGCGGTGGCTGGCGGGGGGTGGCGGAGCGGCGTGGGGACCCCTTTGCAACTGCTCGATTTCGCGGAGAACCCGGTCGCGCTGGTTGGCGGCGGCGTGCAACATCAAGCGTTCGCCGATCAGACAGCCCCAAAGGAGGGCGACCGAACACGCGATCGCGAAAAGACCCTGTCCAGTAATCTTAGCTACCGGCATCGTATCAGCCCCCCTCGGGCCATCGAGTCAGCAATCTCGTTACCAGACATTACGTTGTTTGTTTACAGGCGGATTCTCAAGGATCTGTGTGCCGCGCTAGCCACAGCGTGGCTACAGTGATGGCACAGCGTGGCTACAGTGATGCCACAGCGTGGCTACAGTGATGCCACAGCGTGGCTACAGTGATGGCACAGCGTGGCTACAGTGATGGCACAGCGTGGCTACAGTGATGGCACAGCGTGCCCTACCGTGCTGCCATCAGGGCGCGCAGGCGGCGGGCCCGTTCCGGCGCGCGGAGCTGGCGCAAGGCCTTGGCTTCGATTTGACGAATGCGTTCGCGGGTGACATCGAATTCCTGGCCGATCTCCTCCAGGGTGTGCTCACGCTCGCAGCCGATACCGAACCGCATGCGGATCACTTTCTCTTCCTTGGGAGAGAGCGTTTTCAGGATGCCCGCCGTTTCGTCGCGGACGTTGGACTCGATCACCGCATCCACCGGCGAACCCACCCAGCGATCTTCGATCAAATCGCCCAGCGCGGATTCTCCGTCGCGGCCAACGGGAGTTTCGAGCGACACGGGGTCGCGCGAAATGGTCTTCAACTTCTGGACTTTCTCGACCGGGATATCCATCCGCCGGCCAATTTCGTCATTTGTAGGAGTTCGACCGAGCTCCTTTTCAAGTTCGCGCGTCGCCCGCAGGAACTTGTTCATGCTTTCGTTCATGTGGACCGGGATGCGGATGGTTCGCGACTGGTCGGCAATCGCACGCGTGATCGCCTGGCGGATCCACCACGTGGCGTATGTCGAAAACTTGTAGCCGCGGCGGTATTCAAACTTGTCGGCCGCGCGCATCAGGCCGATATTGCCCTCCTGGATCAGGTCTAGCAGGTGAAGTCCGCGATTGACGTACTTCTTGGCCACCGAAACCACCAGGCGGAGGTTGGCTTCCACCAGGTCCTTCTTGGCGCGCTCGGCTTCCGCTTCGCCGTGGCGGATCACCGTCATGCTGTGGCGCAATTCCGGGAGGGTCGCGCCAGCGGTCTGCTCGCGCTTCTTGATTTCCTTCTTCAGTTCGCGCAAGCGGGCTTGCTGCACCGGATTGTTGCGCGTTTCGAGCTTCTTGATCTCGCTATCGAGGTGGCTGATTTCGTCCACCGCGCGCTCGATTTCGCGCGAGAACTCCTTCCACTTGTTGCCGCGAAAGGGGCAGCGGCGGATCGACTGGGAGACTTCCACTTTGGCCCGGTTGAGCTTGGCGCAGAGTTTCTTGCGGGGCCGCTTGTTGGCGACGGGAGTCGCCTCCACCTTGTCTTCCAACTGCTGCAGCTTCTTCTGGAGTATCCCGACTTCGGAAAACAGCCGCGCAGATTCGGTGCGCACTTTGATGTCGGCCGGCGTGCCTTCTTCGACGTCCCCCAAGTCAGCCAGGCTTTCCAGTTCGATGGCGCCTTTCTTCAATTGTTCGGATAGATCGACGACTACCTGTTGCACTAGCGCAGATCGGCTGATCGCCTTTTGCATCCGCAACTTACCGCGCTCCATCCGGCGCGCCAGATCAACTTCTCCCTCGCGTGTGAGCAGCGGAACAGCGCCCATTTCCCGGAGGTACACCCGAACCGGGTCATCGGTATAGATGGACTCTTCCACCGGTGCGGGGTGCAGGAAGTCGGCTTCGTGGGCGGCTTCCGGATCGAAGAATTTAGCTTCTTCTTCGAAATTGAGGCCCAGATTCTCGGGGTTGTCGACTGAAAATTGATCTTCAAACTGATCCACTAAGACTCACCTCCCCCAAAGCAGGCATGCTCCCGTTGAGACGGAAGATTGTGGATGGGGTTTTTGTCCGAAAAGTTCAACTCGTTTGCCTTGCGCAAAGTGTTGACAAGAATGGCTGCATTCGGGGATTCGACTTCCGATAGATGATATCATCATTCCCCAAGAAAATTAAAGCGCTATTTTAAGAGATGTCCCAAAAGCGTTTAGGTTACAGGTAATTGCGAAAATAGCCCTCGAGTTCTCATATCGGCGCAGACCGGCAAACTTTAGGGCAACTTCTGCCGCATCAGGTTCTTAAGCTCGTTGAAAAAGGCTTCTTCGTCCTGAAAATCGCGGTACACCGAAGCGAACCGTACATAAGCGATTTTGTCGAGCTCCTGCAGGGTCTGAATCAAGTATTCTCCGATATCTGTAGTAGATATTTCACGGTCCGGAGAATCGCTGACTTTGGACTCCACCCGATTCACCAGGTCCGAAAGCTTGACCATGCTCACCGGCCGCTTCTCGCAAGCTTTTAAGAGGCCGTTCAGGACTTTCTGGCGGTCGAATTTCTCGCGCCTCCCATCCTTCTTGATCACCATGTAGGGTACTTCATCGATTCGCTCGTAGGTGGTGAAGCGGCGCTCACAGGCCAGGCACTCTCGCCGGCGGCGAATGGCATCGCCCTCCTTGCTCTCGCGAGAATCCACCACCTTATCGTGTAAATGATTGCAAAATGGGCACTTCATTGCGCGGCCTCCCGGCCGATCTGGCGTAGGCTACGCCAATCCAGCCCTTCCTTCACTGCCAACCCCAACCCCACCGGCACAATTGCTACAAACGTAAGAATCCAGAGTAACAGCGCGAATGAAGTCGCCAATTCCACCCGCGCTCCGTACAATTCCGTCAACACCAGGAACGCCACCACCTGCGTTCCCCCACCCACACCGGGAATCTGCACTACGCCTCCGAAGGAAACGAACGCCATTAAAATCAGAACATCTACAATTGTAATATTAATTACTCCAACATAGGCCTGCGCCAGACACCAGTAGCAGGCCGCGATCAGCACCCACTCCAACACCGAGTAGACGAAGATGAGCAGCAATGCTCCGTCGCTGCGTATCGACTCTACACCTTTCACCAGCGCATTGACGATCTTCTCCCCCTTGGCGGCCGGCCGTTGCGGTAACCAGTGCGCCGCGGCGACCAAGTTGCGCCGGGCCGGCTCGGCGAAGTGACGCAGCGAAATCAGTGCCATCAGGACAATTCCGCAGGACACTCCCACAATCCTGCCCCCAAACACGAGCACCCAGGCCAGCTTCGCCCCCACCTGTAGTCCCGCCGCCTGCACGCGCGTGAGCGCAAAGCCCAACAGCAGCGAGGCCATGAGGAGATCGAAAATGCGCTCCAGCAGCCAGGAAGCGATCTGTGAGGTGACCGGGACCTCTTCCTTTACGGCGATCAGGTAAGGCCGCACGAAATCGCCGGCGCGACCGAATAGCGTGATGGCGGTAAACCCGATGATAGTGGCAACCAAAAGGTTGCGCATGGAGGGATGGGCCTTCTGCGGCCGCAAAAATACCTCCCAGCGAAGCGCGCGGCCATAGTAGGTGCCGAAGATGGGAACGAGCGCCACCACCAGCCATGGCCACCGCAGGCGCGTAACAGCGGCCACCGCGAAACCCCAATCGAACGCTTTGGCGGACAGACTGGAGTGCAGCGCCCAAGCCACCAGAAGCACCGCCAGGACCGCTCCAAGCGCCCATTTCCACCCATGATGTCGAATAATCCGGCTCCTTTTGACTGCGAAATGCTCCGATTTGACTGCGCGATGCTCCGATTTGACTGCGCGATGCCTCGACTTGACTGCGAAATGCCCCGACTGGACTGCGCAGTTCCCTGACTTGACCGCGAAATGCCCCGGCTTGACTGTGCGATGCCCCGACTTGCCCGCGAAATTGCCCTGACTTGACCGCGCAGTGCCCTGACTTGACCGCGAAATGCTCCGACTTGACCGCGAAATGCTCCGACCTGACCGCAAAATGCCGCGATAACCGCGAAATGCCCTGAAATGGGTAGCATACAGGAAAAATTGAACCTATCATGAAAAAGCCTCGTTTCTCTAGATGAAAGAAACGGGAGCCATGGCAACCGCGACGCTGCCCTTCGGACATTTCGAAAATCGGGGAACGGGAATTGCACCCCCGGTGGGTGTAATCGGGAGCCGCAATCTGGTAGAAAATACCTTGGACCCGGATTCTAGCCTTGTAGCGCGATGCCTTCGGGGAGACGAGGCCTCATGGGAAGAGCTGGTAAGGCTCAATACCCGTAAGGTCTATGGACTCTGCTACCGCTTCACGGGAAGCGGCTCGGAGGCGCAAGATTTGACGCAGGAGGTGTTCCTGCGCGTGTTCCGTACGATCAAGACGTTCCGGTCGACGGAAGGTTCCTTCGGCACCTGGTTGGCGCGCGTAACGCGTAACCTTTTGATCGATCATTATCGCCGAACTCGTCAGGAGCGAGTCACCGATTCGATCGAAGAACAGCTTCCCATGTTGGAAGAGGCCGGCGCGGCAGCGTCGGCGCGGCCCGATCAAGGGGTCGCCGGCCGGGAGGCCAGTGAAATTCTACAAGCTACGCTGCAAAAGCTCTCGCCGGATTTACGGGAGGCGGTGATTTTGCGCGATCTGCAGGAAATGGAATACCGGGAAATCGCCGAAGTGTTGGCCATACCGGAAGGTACCGTGAAGTCGAGAATTAACCGCGGCCGCGCCGAGTTGGGGCGGCTGTTGCGAAAGCAGAAGCTGGCGCTATGAGCTGCGCGGATATTGAACTTCTCATCTGCGATTACGTGGACGGCACGCTGCCCGCGGCCCAAAAGGCCGAGGTAGAGCGCCACCTCGCCGAATGCCCGGCCTGTGCCGAGCTGGCGCAGGATTCCGCCGCCGCCGTAGGGTTCATCGCACGCGCCGAGGAAGTGGCGCCGCCGCCGGAGCTGGTGACGAAGATTCTGTTCGAGGCTCCGTGGCGCAAGAACAAATCAGCAGTGGAGGGTCTGCGTGGCCGGCTGGCTGCCTGGCTCCGCCCCGTGCTGCAACCGAAGTTCGTGATGGGAGCGGCGATGACCATACTCTCGTTCTCCCTGCTATCGAGATCGACTCCGTTCCATCAGTTGAATAAGTCGGATCTGGAGCCCAAGAAGGTGTGGGTCGGTCTGGAAAACCGGGTAATGGATGCCTGGGACCGAACCGTGAAGTTTTACGACAATTTGAAATTCGTGTATCAGATACAAACCACGTTGCGGGAATGGCAACAACAGGACGAAGAGCAGCGGCCCGTCAAACGGCAAAATAGCCGTACCACGGACGATCATAAGCTGCCGGCAAAGTCCGCTCCGCAAGGAGAGCCAGTCAACGCAGGTGGCGCAAATCACTAGGGGACAAACCAATGAACTGCCAGAATCATCCTGAAACACCAGCCACGGCCTATTGCCGTGCATGCGGAAAACCGGTCTGCGAAGACTGCCGACGCGACGCGTTCGGCACGGTTTATTGCGCGGAGCACGCCCCGGCGCCAGCCCCCGCAACGCCTCCTCCCGGTCCTACAACCGGGCCCTTGGGCCCCCCGCCGGCGTTTGCGGTTCCGCCGGCGGGCGGTGCCACAGCCTATGCGGGTCCTTCTGCCGCAGCGTATGCGGGCTCTTCTGCCACAGCCTATGCGGCACAAGGCAGCTACGCCTATTCGGATGTCTCCCCGGGGTTGGCGTTCTTCCTGGGATGCATTCCGGGCGTTGGCGCCATCTATAACGGCCAGTATGCCAAGGGCATTGTGCACGCAGTGATCTGGGGCATGCTGATGAGCATAGCGAGCTCGAATGCCCACGCCACCCGTGACATGGAGCCGTTGTTCTTTATGGTGATGTTCGCCTGGTGGTTCTATATGGCCTTCGAGGCCTACCATACCGCGCGCAAACGCCGGGCTGGCGAACCGGTGGACGAATATTCCAGCATCCTCAACCTGACCGGCGGACGCAGCCACGTTCCGGTGGCGGGCATCGCCCTCATCGGATTGGGTGCGCTGCTCCTGCTCCACACGCTCGATCTGCTGGACTTCGAATATGTGGCGCGCTTCTGGCCCGTGCTGCTGATCGCCGCGGGCGCTTATCTTCTGGCCGGCCGTTTCATCGGTTCCGGAAAGGAGCACAGCCATGGACGGTAACACCAGCAGCTACCAGGTGATCCGCGCCATCCGCGGACCGATCACCCTGATCACGGTCGGAGTGCTGTTCGCCTTGCAGAATTTCACACGCTATGGATTCGACCAGACGTGGCCGGTACTGCTCATCGTATTCGGCCTGCTGAGCCTGATGCAGCGCGGTGCGGCGCCGCCGCGAACGGCCCAAATGCCGCCCATGCCGCCGCCTCCGCGGGGGTACGCTTCCACCACCGGCTATGCCGGGAGCCCTTACTCCCAACCGCCGGCGGGAAGCACACCGACCGACCCCGGCGCTTCCTCTTCACAAGGAGGCACCGCATGAAACACCGATCGTTGACCGGGCCGCTGGTCCTGCTGATCGTCGGCGGCTTGTTCCTGTGGAGAAATCTCCACCCGGAGACTCCGCTGTTCGAGCTGATGGCACAGTACTGGCCCTTCCTGTTGATTGGCTGGGGACTGTTGCGCCTGGTGGAAGTGGCACTCTGGCGTGAGGGCCGCACGGGCGGATTCACTGGCGGGGAAGTCGTGCTGGTAGTTCTGATTTGCGTGGCCGGATCGATTGTATGGGCCGCGCGCGAAAACGGCATCCACATCGATAGCCGCGGCCTCAACTGGTGGGGCCAGTCATACGACTATCCGGTGGAGGCGACCGTGCCCGCGGGAAGCATCAAACGCATCGTCTTCGAGAATCCGCGCGGCAGCATCAAGATAACTGGCGCCGATACCACGCAAGTCGCGGTCACCGGCCATAAATCGGTGCGCGCCTATCAACGCAACGATGCCGACCAGACGAACGGCAAAACGCCGCTCGAAGTGCTGCCGCAAGGCGACCACTTACTGGTCCGCACCAATCAGGATCACGCGCCTGACAACCAGCAGATGACCGACGACCTGGAGGTCACCGTGCCGCATGGCGTCTCCATCGAGGCGCGCGGACGCACCGGGGATTATGAAGTCACCGACGTAACCGGCGATCTGGAGCTTTCCACCGACCACGGCGACGTCCGGCTGTCCAAAGTGGATGGCAACGCGCGGCTCGATATCGGACGCAGCGATGTAATCCGCGCCATCGATTTGAAAGGCCGGCTGGATCTGCAGGGCCGCGGTTCCGACGTGGAACTGGAGAACATCGGCGGGCAGGTGACCATCAACGGCGCCTACAACGGCAACCTGGACTTCAAGAAGCTGGCCAAGCCGCTGAAGTTCGAGGGTGTCCGCAATACCGAACTGACCGTGCAGGCCGTGCCCGGCCACATCAACATGGATTTGGGCGAGTTCAACGGTACCGATCTCATCGGGCCCATCCGCCTGATCGGCAACTCGCGCAACATTCGCCTGGAGCAGTTCACGCAATCGCTCGAGCTGGAGAATCAACGCGGCGATGTGGAGTTGCATCCCGGCAAGCTGCCGCTGCCCTCTATCGAAGCTCGTACCGGGTCCGGCCACATCGAATTGGTGCTGCCGGAAAAGGCCAACTTCCTTCTGGACGCGGTTGCCGAGCGGGGCGAAGCGATGAACGAATTCGGCTCGTCCATACGCCAGGAATCGGATGGCAAGTCGGCTACGCTGAAGGGCAAGGTGGGTGAAGGGCCCACGCTGCATATCGTCTCTTCGCGCGGAACGATTACGGTGCGGAAAGAAGGCGGGGAGCAGAGCGAAAGCTCGGCGGATAAAGCGGAAATCAGCTGTCAGCTATCAGCTATCAGCTGTCAGCTCTTAGCTCCGGTCGATGACCAGCGCTCGATACTGGGCCCCGGCCGAACGTCAGCTGTGAGCTATCAACTGGATCGCCGCGCGGGGAGCGGACCGTGGAAATCGGAAACTCTTTGGCAAGATATGTCACCACGGAGCCACGGAGACACAGAGAAAACCTTAAGACCGAGTTGGCCGGGGCAAGGGCGAGTTGCTTGTCTTGCCAACGTTTTGAGCACACAGAGGTGGGGGAGGCCACAGAGAAAAGATCTGGGGCCAGGTCCGGCCGATGGCCAACAATTGATACCGAGCCGCGACCATAGGGAGCGGTCCGTTTTTGCCCGGGGCGCAGCAGACCGAAACCCGCGCCCCGCACTTCGCCAGCTGAGAGCTGACAGCTGATTGCTGACAGCCAAACGCTCGCTGGCCGTACTCTTCCTGGTCAACGTCCTCAATTACTACGATCGCCAAGCTCTCGGTGCAGTGGCTGAGCCGCTGCGCCGGGAGTTTTCTCTTTCCGACGCGCAGATCGGCGCGCTGAGCACACTCTTCATCGTGATCTACGCCGTGGCGGGGCTCCCCTTGGGCCGCCTCGCCGATACCTGGAGCCGCCGGAAATTGATGGCCATCGGAGTGACCGTGTGGGCCGGACTGACGGCACTCGGGGCCTCGGCAGCCAGCTACGCGATGCTGGCGGCGACGCGATTAGGTGTGGGAGTGGGCGAAGCGGTCTGTGCTCCCGCGGCCAACAGTTGGATCGGCGCGCTGGTCCCCGCCGGACAACGGGCGCGCGCCATGGCGGGCTTCATGATGGCCGTCCCGGTGGGTGTGATGCTGAGTTCGGCGATCACCGGACCGGCGGCGCAAGCCTGGGGATGGCGCGCCGCGCTGGCACTGGCTGCCGTTCCGGCCATCCTGCTGGTGCCGGCGCTGCTGTGGCTGAAGGAGCCCGAGCGGGAAGCGGGAAGCCCCGGTGAAACTCCGGCCGCACCGCTCAGCTTGCTGCGCATTCCGGCACTGGCGTGGATCGCCGCATCGGGCATCGTCCTCAACTTCGCGCTTTACAGTTTCTCCGCGTTCCTGCCGGCCTTCCTGAAGCGCTACCACGGACTCTCGGTGGCGCAGGCCGGGTTGTGGACCGGCATCGGATCGGGCGCCGCGGGCATCGCCGGAGCGGTGCTCGCCGGCGTTTGGGGCGACCGCATCATCGCCCGTTGGAGCAATGGGCGCCTCCTTCTTGCGGCAGGCGCCGCTCTGGCCGCAGCGCCGTTAGCCTTCGCCGCGATCGCGCTCCCCGCGGGCGAGTCGACGGCCGCGCTGGCGCTCATCATGCCGGCGTACGGGCTGCTGCAGATGTACTACGGGCTGGTGTACGCGGCCATCAACGACATCGTGGGGCCGGGACTGCGCGGCACCGCCATGGCGGCGTACCTGATGGTGACGTATCTGGGCGGCGCGGCGTTCGGGCCGCTGGTGACCGGCATGCTGAGCGATCGACTGGCGCGCCGGGCGGCAGGAGGTTCGGCGATCGGCGAGGCGGCGCGGGCCGTCGGACTCCATCAGGCAATGTTCCTGATTCCGGCGATGGCGCTGGTGCTCGCGGCGGTGTTGTGGGCGGGGGCGCGAGCGGCGCGCGTGCCGGACAGCGTTACGGTTGCTTCGTGAACGTGTAAGTCGCGCTCGATCCGGCCGGCGACACGCGCGTCACTTCAAGACTGAGCGTCTTGCCATCCTCAGCAGGCAGAAGGCGAGTTTTGGTCACCTGGTCGTGATTGTGATGCGATTCCATCATTACCAGCGCCGGCCCGTCGTACCAGAACGAGACCACACCTTCCTTGAGCTTGCACTCCTGCGCATCCAGGCTGCACGCAAAATCCACGGCCTTTTCCTTGCCTCCCGACTCGGTGATCTTGATGGCGTCCGAACTCGGCTGAATCAGCAGAGTTTCGAATTTGAGCTTGGCGTCGTGGGGAGAACTGAGCTGCCATGTTCCGCCGATCTCCGGACGGTCGGAAGCGAAAACCGCCGCGGCGGTGAAAGCCATCAGGAAAAGGAAGGATCGCATTCTGGTCTGCCTCTGCGGTTTAGTGTACACGCAAAGAGACGCCAACGCGAATACGATGAGTTCCTTGGGCCCCCGCGCTCACACGCCCCGCAATTTGCGGTAGTCCCAGATGAAGAGCCTGTCAGGTTGGTGGTCCTCTACCCCAAGGGCGAATGGGACGCCTGACTGCATTCGGAAATTCTTTACAGACGGGCGCTCAATTGTGCAAAGCCGGGTCCCATCGTGGGCAGTACCGAGATCTTCGGGCTCGGCTGGGAAGCCCGGTAGAAGGGCCCGTTCGTTTTTCTGCCAATTCGTGATCGCTGGCAGGCGGTTTTCTCGCCTTAACTCTATGTATGGCCAAAGCGGAGCGAATACCTATGTACGGGAAGCTGAAGTATGTCTTCTCGACCTGTCTTTTAGGCTTGGTCCTCTCGATCGGCCCGCCCGGGGCACGGGCGGCTTCGATTACCAATGGGAGCTTTGCCACCGGCGATCTGACCGGCCGGACGAAAGTGGGCGGGGACACCTTAACTGTAGTCGCATACGATCCCACGGGGTCTGGTGCGAGCTACGCGGTGCAGTTTCAAGCTGGCCATTCCGACGGGATCGAGCAGGAAATCGATGTGCTCAAGGCTGGCACTTACGATTTTTCAGCGGCGTTCGCCGCTACCGTCACTTCCTCGCAAGACAATTTGGAAGGCGGCACATTTCAAGTTGTCGTCGACGGGACGTCCGAAGGCTCCCACAATCTGGGAGATATGGAGGGCCCACAAATTACAACCGGACTGTTTACCGGCTCGGTGGACCTCAGTGCCGGGACGCACGAATTCGAAATCCTGATTACACGGGACTTTACCGCGGGTGCGGGCCTGGATCAATACGTGGCCTCCATTTCCCGCGACCCCAAGAGCGTGGCAACGCCGGAGCCTGACTCCGCGATTTGCGGCCTTACCATGCTCACGGCAGCGCCTTTCGCGATTCGGAAACGAGTCCGCTCAACAACAAGTCACTAACTAGACAAGGCTTCGCCTTGATATCCCTGCGGGATATGGGGGTCGAGGAAGTCAGGAGTCAGAAGCCAGAATGGTGAACGCGTGGTACCGCGCCGGCCGCAAACGAGAGCAGAATTCTCGTTTCGGCAGGCATAACGGGAACTAATTACTGACACAACACAAGGAGAACAAAACTCATGGCCATCAACATACCGCAAGACTGGCAGACAGGCAAAGACGAATACTACAAACTGACCGGGGAAAAGAAGCCGCGCGAGAAGATCGCGAAGTTTTTTACCACATCGCATACCGGAATTCACTCCCTCCTCGATGACTTGGCGGATTTCAGTCAAAAGGCGCCGAACCAAAAAACGGCCGAGAATTATCTCAAGTTGAAGCAAAAATACGACAAAGCCGCGACCGAATACATCAATCAGCTACAGACCCTGATCACCGAGGAATCGAAGAAAACCCAAACGGGCTTCGTTGTTAAGGGCGACAACGAACTGGGAATCGCAAAGTTCAAGACCGACAGTTATCGCGGCTTGAAGATGCTGAAAACAAAACTCGAGAGCTACAAGGCGAACTTCGAAGTCCACTATCGCACTTATCTCATCGCTGACGAGAATAAGAAGAAGGTCGAAAATGCCTCATTCGCGGAAGGAACAAATCGAAGCCGTGTCGAGACTGTCGAAAAAAGTTTCGAAGTGCGAATGAAGAACGGTTTCGCCCGTTTCAAGGCAGCGTCTAATGCCCTCAAGGCCACTCCCACCGTTGAGGTTTGGAATCGCGAATTTACCACCAACGAGGCAGTCCGCAGTCTCACCACGGCGCTTGCCGCCTACAAGACGATCAAGACCGAGTTGGAAAAAAGCAATCTTCAACTGTCCCAGGAGCAGCAGCGCCTATTGTTGCTCACCACGCACTGGTATCAAGAACTCGCTCCTTGGGGAGACGGTGCCAAGCGCAAGCTCAACCAAGGGGACAACGTGGCGCTGGAACGTGACCAGGCGTCGCAAAAGGTGAAAGCTTGCGCCGCCGCCCTCGGTTTTTCGATTTAGCTTAAAGTATCGTTCGCGCGTTTCCGGTGAGTGGCGGCCAAGTTGGGCCGGAAACGCCTCGGCGGCTATGAGACGCGTTTTCGATAAGGAGACTGGCGGTGTCTTCGGCACGTACCAGCAGTTCAGGTTAGCAGGGACCAGACAACACGCCGGGTTCCACGGCGCTTGGGCGCTTGGGGGTGCTTACACGTTTTCGGGAACCCGCCCGGTTGCTCACGCGGGCGAATCGGTAACTCGTGAAAAATCAATGCGACCATTTCAAGCCACGACGGTAACGGAGCGGGCTTTGACCGTAATCCCGAAAACGTGTAAGCACCCGGCGCTTGGAATATTAGCAGGGTGCACCGGTTCTGGTTCGCCGCGGCGTCCCGCTCCTGCGCGGGCGACTCCGATATAATTCGAACTACAATCCGGGGCGATATTCCATTCAGAGGAGTGCCGAATGACATTGCGAATCATTCTGAGTCTGTTCGCGATTGCGGTCGCGTCCCTCTTCGGACAAACTTCCCCACCCGTGAAGGCAGGCGACCTCGCGCCCAACCTCGTGTGGACGAGAATCCTGACAGGCGTGGAGCCGGGAAGCTTCTTCGGGCGCGTGACAGTAATTGCGTTCTTTCCGGCGGCATCCCCGAATGAGTCGCTGGTTTCGCGCTGGAACGAATTGGTGGCCAAATTCTCCGGCCAACCGGTCCACTTCGTGTGGATCGCGTCCGAGCACCAGCCACCGCTGGTTCCCTGGCTCGAAAAACACCCGGTGAGCGGATCCCTGTTGCTGGACCCGCTCGGTGCCACGGCGCAAGCCTACGGCGTGGAATTCGGAGGCGCGATCGTCAATGAGAACGGCCGCATTGCCGGCTTCACCTTCGGGGGGCCCGAAGAACGGCAGATCGAAGCTGTCCAGGAAGGCCGCGCGATCGCCGTCAAGGGCGATGGCGACGAATCCCAGAGGGGTGCCATGTTTTCCGGCCGCGCCGTCCGCCTGGAGTACGAACCGTTTCGCATGCGCACCCCGGAAGGCAAGCCGGACATCCCACCCTCCCTTGAAGTCCGGATCTCGCCTTCGAAGACGAAGGGGACGGAGGAGACGCAAGGGCCCGACTGGTGGGTGCAGCGCGGTTTCGATCTCAAGTCCGTGATCGCTAAGGTGTACGAGAAAGATCCCAGCCGCATCGTTCTGCCAGCGGCGCTCCAGAACGAGGATCCCTATGATTTCGTCCTCGTCCCTCCGCATGAAATGGGTCGGCCGGCGATGCGGCGCGTGATCCAGCAGGCCATCGAACAGCACTTTCACCTCTCGGCGACTGTCGAAAACAGACCGGTGGACGTGTACGTCATGACTGCGTTGAAGGGCAAGACTCCGCCCGCCAAAACCGGCGATGAGAGTATGGGCGGCGGCTCGATCGGTTGGTCGTCCAGGACTTTCGCCGTGCCCAGGTTGGCCGGAAGCGCACCGCTCACTCCTGAGATGATGCGCGAGACGCTGTCCAAGCTCGCGCCCGCTGAGATCTCCACCATCTCCGCCGAGAACAGCGACATGGATGGTTTTCGCCGCGCATTGGAAGATGGACTGGGACGTCCCATCGTCGACGAGACGAAGCTCGACGGAACTTATGATCTCGTAGTCAAGGGAAACGCGCGCAGGACCGAGGAGTTTCTCGACATGCTACGCGATCAATTGGGGCTGGTACTGTCTCCCGAAAATCGAAGCATTGAGATGTTGGTAGTCAGGCCGCTTCAGTGAATTCGGTGGAGGGGCAGGATTTGGGGGAACGCCGGGGCCGGCTTTCAGCCCGTCCGGCGGCCTGAAAGGCCGCCTGCAGCCAGGATTGGCTGCCACACGAAAAGCACGAAAAGCGCTACTCGATCTCCAGCGTGATGTACATCAGCCTGCCGTCGCGTTCCACTTGCAGGACCAATGCGTCGCTGTCCTTCAACTGATCGAGTTGCTTCCGCAGGGTCGCCACATCGGCGATGGGCGCATTGTTGAGCTGGTAGATCACGTCGCCCGGATGCAAACTATCGCCCGAGTACGTCCCGTCGCCACTACGGGCAGCCACCACCACGCCGTAACGCTTGCGCAAATCGGGCAGCAGCGCGGTCACTCGCTGATCCACGTCGATCCCCAGAATGCCCAGCCGGTTCACCAGATTCTTGGCGGGATCCACCAGATCGGCGAAGCGCGCGGGGTCGCCGTGCCGCTCGACGGTCGCCACCTGCACGGTCTGTTTCTCGCCATCGCGCATCAACAGGAGGTCGACCCTGGCGCCCACCGGATAGCGGTACAGATCGACTTCCATCTGGCGCGCGTTGCTCTCGGTCTTGCCGTTCAAGCTCAGGACGATATCGCCCGGCTTGAGCCCCGCGATATCCCCCGGACCGCCCGGGTCGACGTCGGAAAGCAGCACGCCCCAATCTTGGGAAAGCTGCAGGCCGCTGGCCATCTGCGGGGTGATGGTTTGCGCGTACACTCCAATCTCGCTGCGGTGCACGTGCCCTTCCTGGCGAATCTGCTGGTACACGTTGCGAACGATGTTGCTCGGAATGGCGAATCCCAGGCCCTCGCTGCCGCCCGATTGCGAGAGGATGAAGGTGTTCAGACCCATCACTTTCCCGTCGGCATCCACCAGCGGACCGCCGCTGTTGCCGGGATTGATGGGCGCGTCCGTCTGGATGTAAATCATGGTGTCGTCGGGCTTAATCTGCCGCGCCACCGAGCTCACCACGCCCATGCTGACGGAGTTCTCCAGGCCCAGTGGATTGCCGAACGCCATCACCAGTTGACCCTGATGCAGGTTGTCGGAGTCCCCCAGCGGCAGGGGAATCAGGTCGCTGCGATCCACCCGGATCACGGCCAGATCGGTCTCGCGATCCACCCCGACCACCGTGGCTTCCAACATCTTGCCGGATGGCCGTGGGGCGCCATCGGGGCCGCTGGAGGCTCCGTCGGCCACCCGCACCCGCACTTTACGGGCGTTCGACACCACGTGGGCATTGGTGACGATGAAGCCGTCGGCCGACACCACCACACCCGATCCGGTGGCGCGCTGGCGAGTCACGATGGCCGCATTCGAACCGGAATCGCGATCTTCGTTCAGTGCATAGCCGCTGGAGAAAATCTGCACCACCGCGAGGCTGACGCGGTGGGAGAGCGACTCCAGTTGCGCGCTTAAGTCATGTAGCGAGTCGATGTGTTCCGCGGCGGATTTGACGGGCACAGCTTTCTGTGCGGAAGCGGTAAGAGCGGCGAGCAGAAGGAAGGTTGGCAGCTTCGTCGATAGAATCATGGCGCACCCTGCCTAGTAGATGCTCATTTATCGGCCAGGGTTGCCCTCTTCTGGGGATGGCTCGAAACGGCCACATCCGGATGGCCCATATTGTCCGTTTCCTCTCGCGGCGGAATAGGGCATCCTAGAGTTAATTCCCCGTTACGACAGCGGGCGCACTCACCCATATCACCCAAGCGCGCCCGCATTTTCTCTCTTTGTGGCACTCAACACAGGCGAACCTTTCCCACAAACAGCCGAGCTTTTCCCACCGACAGCCGAACTTTGCCCACCAACAGCCGAACCTCGCCGCCCGGCATTTCCGTCAGAAAGTTCCATAAAATCGAGGATTTCGTCGGCGGCTTTGGTGTGTCCTCCGGCGGTGTGCAAGGACTGCGCGACGCGGGCCGCAGCCGAAGCATACCCAAGGCCGGAGAGCGCTCTCGTAACGCTTGCCCGGATATCGCCCGGCTTCAGGCGCGCGGCATCCAGTACCAGGCCGGCGCCAAGCTCCGCGGCCCGCTCGGAAATCCAGAACTGGTCCGCCGCCTGCGGCACCATCACCAGCGGGACGCCATAGTATAAGGCCTCCTGCACGCTATTCATCCCGCCGTGCGTGACGAAAGCCGCTGCCCGCCGCAGGATATCGACTTGCGGTACCGAAGGCCGGACAATGATGTTCGGCGGCGCCGCATCACCCGAGTCCCAAATGTTGGACTCGCCGCCGGTAGCGAGTACTACTTGCCAAGGTCCATGGGCCAATTCCTCCATGCACCTCCGCAGAAAATCCGGACGGCACCCGTAGACCGTACCCAAAGACACCAACACCAGTGGACGGTCGTCCAGCCGTTCGAAAGGAAAGGGAGGCGCGTCGGGCCGGAAGGCGCAGCACGGACCGACGAATTGGAAGCGCTGCTCGTCGAAGCATTCTTCCATGGGCTGAAACAAGCGTGACGTGTAGACCAGATTGAGATCGCCGTACGTCTGCAGAAGCTGCGGAAGAGAGACCGGCTCGGAAAGATGGTAACCCAGCAGGCGCGAGTGGCAGCGCGCCCCAAACCAGGCACACCACTCCGCCGTCAGCCGCGGATCTTCGGGCACCAGCTCCGGGCCCGCGCCGTAGCGCGCATCGATGGCGCGGTTGATCAGAATGCTGGGCACCGATACGATCGCAGGCAGCCTCAGAAGCTGCGCCACCATGCGGCCCCAAGGCGCAAAACTGTCCAACATCACGTGCGTGGGGCGCAGTTTTCGGACGGCATCGAGATGCTCGTCAAGCACTGCGCCGCAGAACTCCAGCAGCGTTTCGAGAGTCGTCGATACCTGCGCAAACGGCCCGGGCCCCTGGTCCGGCATGTGCACCCGCTCCGAATAAGGGCAAAAGTTCGCGCCAGTCTGCTGGATCGCGCTGGAGAATCGCTCGGTGCCGAAGTAGGAAATCTCTTCGCCGCGGCCAGCCAATTCGCGGATTACCGGCAGCGTGGGATTGATGTGCCCATGGGCGGGAAAGCTGAAATAGACAATGCGTCCCATGGCATGAGCGCAGCCCTACCCAACGGTGTTGAACAGGAGACCGGTCATGCTATTGTTGGTCCCGCTCCCGAACAGCCCCTGCGCCAGTGCGGCCTGCGACGCCAGCTGGTCGTTTGTCGCCTGGTCCGAAGTGGATACCGTACCGCCCGCATTTTCCAAGGCCTGCAGAACCGCGTTGGTGTTGGAGGTGGTGGTCGCGGGTATGCCGAACAGCGTCTCCATATTGGTGGGGGTGGATGTGGTGTTGAGGCCGAACAGAGCGTCCACTCCCTGCAACTGCGTGGCTTCCTCGCTCAGTTGGACGATATCGGACGCGGGCGCCTTCTCCAAGGCAGAGACTACGGCCTTGGAGTTCATCACAGGCGAATTGACGTTGGTGAGGGTCTGGAGGAGATCGGCCACACCGGGATTGAGCGAAGAAGAGACGGAGCTCATAGTAGACTTCCATCTCTCATATCGGCAGGAATGATAACTTTCTACAACTTTTTTGTGAATTTCGTCGTGCATAATTGAGGAGTCAACTACTTATGAGCGAAGAGGACCGCGGTACTCCGTTTGAACCGGGGCTTGCATCTGGGCTTGAATCTGGGCTCGACCCAGCCGATTGGCCCGCCTTTCGAGCCCAGGCGCACCGCATGCTCGACGACATCCTCGATTACACGCGCGATATCCGCGATCGCCCCGTGTGGCAGCCGGCGCCGGAGGAGGTCCGCGCCCGTTTCCGCTCCGCCCTTCCCGAGGCGCCGTCCGACCTGGCGGCGGTCCACGCGGAATTCATGCGCGACATCCTGCCCTACGCCGCCGGCAACGTGCATCCCGGCTTCATGGGTTGGGTACATGGCGGCGGGACGCCCGTTGGCATGCTGGCGGAGATGCTGGCCGCCGGACTCAACGCCAATTTGGGTGGCCGCGACCACGCGCCCATCGAAGTGGAGCGCCAGATAGTCCGCTGGATGCGGCGGATTTTCGGCTTTCCGGAGAGCGCCAGCGGACTGTTCGTCACCGGCACCTCGATGGCCAACCTGATCGGCGTGCTGATCGCGCGCGATGCCGAACTGGGGTTCGAAGCGCGGTGCGGCGGCGTCCCCGGGAGTTCCAAACGTCTGGCGGCGTACGCCTCGGTGGCGGCCCATAGTTGTATCGCGAAGGCGCTCGACATCGCCGGCATCGGCAGCGACGCGCTGCGCCCGATTGCCGTGGACGCGCGCCATCGCATCTCCCTCGACGCGCTGCGTACCGCGATCGCCGAGGACCGGCGCACCGGCCGCACGCCGTTTCTGGTGGTCGGAACCGCGGGCACGGTCGACACCGGCGCCATCGACGACCTCGACGCGTTGGCCACTCTCTGCCGCGAAGAGCGGCTCTGGTTCCACATCGACGGCGCATGTGGCGCGTTGGCCATGCTGGCTCGCGATCTGGCGCCGCGGCTGGCGGGGATCGAGCGGGCGGATTCGCTAGCGTTCGATTTCCATAAGTGGGGGCAGGTGCCCTACGACGCGGGATTCATCCTGGTGCGCGATGGCGTGCTGCATCGCAATACGTTTGCCACGTCGGCGCCGTACTTGCGAAGGGAGTTGCGCGGATTGGCGGCAGGCGCGCCCTGGCCGTGCGATTACGGCCCCGATCTCTCACGCGGATTCCGCGCGCTGAAGACGTGGTTCACACTCAAGGTTTACGGCACCGCGGCGTTGGGCGCGGCGATCTCGCGCACGTGCGCGCTGGCGCGGTACCTGGAAAGGCGCGTGGCCGCCAGGCCGGAGTTGGAATTGCTCGCGCCGGTGGAACTGAACGTGGTCTGCTTCCGGTATCGCTCGGAAGACGCCCAGCGCATCAATCCGCGCATCGTCATCGAGTTGCAGGAGTCCGGCGTGGCGGCGCCATCCACCACCACTCTCGAGGGCCGCATCGCTATCCGCGCGGCCATCGTGAATCATCGCACTACCGAGAACGAGATCGACCTGCTGGTGGAAAAGACCGTCGCACTCGGGTCCGCCATGGAAGCGGCAGCCGCCTCGAGCCGCGCGCCGGCGAAATCGGCCGATGCGGGCTGGCCGCCGCAGCGTGCGCGCCAAGAGGCATTGCGCGATCTGGACGCGCGCATCGCCCAGGAATCCGACGGCGTGAGCTTGCGATTCGAACGCGCCACCCTGCTGGCGGAAATGGGCCGCTCGCAGGAAGCGCGCAACGCCTATATCGACGTGCTGGCGCGCGATCCGGCGCATCGCCTGGCGCTGAATAATCTGGGCACGCTGCTGTACGCCACGGGCTATCGCACTGCCGCGCGGACCGCTTATGGGGAGGCGGTGGCGCGCCATCCGGACGATCCCATGGGGCATGTGAATTTGGGGAACATCCTCCACGAAATCGGCGAGTATCTCGCCGCTCGGCAGCATTTCGAGGCGGCGCTACGCTCCGATCCCAACCACGCGGTGGCGCACCAGGGGCTGGCGTATGTGTTGGACGAACTGGGCGACCATGCCGGCGCCGGGGAGCACCGCTGGTTGGGTTTTCGGGACCGCGCGGTGCGCACGCTGCCGTATCGGGGGGAGGGTCCACCGGTGTCGGTGCTGCTGCTGGTCTCCTCGGTGGGCGGGAACATTCCCACGCGCCATCTGCTGGACGATCGCGTATTCCAAACCCACGTCGTACTGCCGGAGTTTTACGACGCCAGGATTCCGCTGCCGCCTCACCAGGTGGTGTTTAACTCGATTGGCGATGCCGATCTGGCCGCGGCGTCGCTCGGGGCCGCGCAAGCGGTGGTGGCGCTCACCGAGGCGCCGGTGATCAATTTGCCCTCGGCTGTGATGGCCACGGGCCGCGCCGACCACGCGCGCCTGGCGCATCTCCCGGGAGTGGTGACGCCACTCACCATCACGTTGCCGCGCGATCTGCTGGTCTCACCCGAGGGTCCCGCCGCGGTGGCGCGCCATGGATTTCACTTTCCCCTGCTGGTGCGGACTCCCGGATTTCACACCGGCCGCCATTTTCTGAAAGTGGAGAGCGCCGCCGCCCTGGCCGCCGCAGTGGAGCAATTGCCGGGGCAGGAAATCACGGCGATCGAATTCCTCGACGCGCGCGGCGCCGATGGAAAGGTGCGCAAGTATCGCGCGATGATGATCGGCGGCGCACTGTATCCGCTGCACGTGGCGATTTCCAGCCAGTGGAAGATTCACTATTTCACCGCCGAGATGGCGGAACGCGCCGACCATCGCGCCGAGGACGCCGAGTTTCTGGAGAATATGGCGGGTGTGCTCGGCGAGCGCGCCATGGCGGGGTTGGCGCGGATTCAGGCCACACTCGCGCTGGATTATGCGGGCATCGATTTCGGCTTGAGTACGGCGGGGGATGTGCTGCTGTTCGAGGCGAACGCCACGATGGTGGTGAATCCTCCCGAACCTGACGAGCGGTGGGCGTATCGGCGTCCGGCGGTGGAGCGGATTTTCGCGGCGGTGCGAAGGATGCTGATGGGGGAGGGACGGGGGGAGTAGGGGATCTAAGTGGCCCCAAGGCCATGTTGATTTCACATAATCTCGGATTCTGAGGAAGCCGTCTCGGGACGACGGGGCTCAGCGCGATCCGAGCTTGTCTGCAGCCGAATTCGGAGGAGCAGCGCGCCAGATGTCTATCTTGTGTATAATCCTTGTTGTGGCTGATAAGCAGGTCTTCTTATATCTATTGTCTGGTCGGCGCATGTTTGGCTCGCGAACTTACACGACCGTGGTAGGGCTCGCGTTTTGCGCGACCTTCGGAGCGGACCTTGGCAGTGCTCAGGTGTACTCCGTAACGCCGATCCCGCAGCCCGCCGGGTGGACGTACTCCAGGGCCCAGGGCATCAACGACTCCGGTCAAATCGTGGGTTGGGGCGGAACCGACCCCACCTCCCAAGCCTTCATTGCCACCGCCGCCGGCATTACACTGATCCCGCTGCCTGCGGGGTGGTCGTCTGCGAAATGCCTACGGCATCAACGACTCGTGCCAGATTACCGGCTTCGGCAGCAACGGAACTAACCTCCAAGCCTTCATTGGCACCGCCGCCGGCATCACACCGATCCCGGTGCCCGCAGGGTGGACGAATGCGTACGCCTACGGCATCAATAATTCCGGCCAGATTACGGGCACTCTCGCCGACAGCAGACTGGGCCTCCGAGCCTTTATTGGCACCGCCGCCGGCATCACGCTGATCCCGCTGCCTGCGGGGTGGACGTACTCCGAGGCCCAGGGCATCAACGACTCGGGCTAGATAACGGGCTTCGGCGGGGGGACCACCCCAAGATATCCCAAACTCCGGCACAGGCGTAGATGAAATCGACGATGACGTAACGGGAGAAGCGGGTTCGCCGGTGCAGACGGTCATGGTTAACTCGCCTGCCGCCGGAATGTTCCAGATCGCCGTCACTGGCACTACGGCGGCACCGTACTCGCTGGAGATTGACGCCGAAGCCTCAGATGGGAGTATGCAGTCCTTTACTGTTTCGGGAACTGCGTCCGTCGGCGTCACAACCACCTATGGGGTCGCCTACGCTGGCACTGCTGGGAGCGCAGGGGTTACGACAATCAATGGGTCGCCAGTTAGTGCCTGCGATGTTGATTATCTCGGCACCACTGGTGTTGCGGATGTGCAGTCCTCGATCAACCAGGCCCTTGGGGCGACGCCCGCGGCGAACGATCTTAATGGTGATGGCGTGGTAAACATCGTCGATGCGCAAGTCGTGATAAATGCGGCGCTAAGGCTGGGCTGCGCCACTCGATAACAGCGGGCTTCGAATAGTGTTGGGACAGTCGTTTGCTTATTTCTAATAAAATCTGTTGTCAGACATCAGGAGAAGTCGGCGACAGTCGGATGCTGGGCATAGGGGACTCTGGTGGGCCGCGGAGTCGTCCCCAGCAGGCCAGAAGGCGACTGCCTCCATTGCTACCCTTCAAGACCCGCGGGTATGGTCATTGTCGATCTGCGCAGTGAAGAATTCCAGTACTCGCGGGGAGGCCTTTGGAATCGGCGCGAACAGTGCACCTGGAACTCTGGCGGGGTTCACTGAAGCGTGTCATCGTCGGCCGACTCCTTTTTCAGAATGCGATCGAGGTCTCGCTTGCCATGCAGGATGCGAATGACCCTCACCGTTTCGCCGTCCACCACATAAAAAAATCAGAAACTCTTCGAACTCTTTAACCGGCCAAAACCGCAGCCCCACCAGGGCCGGATTGCGGATCTCTCTCACCGCACCTATATGAGGCATGTTCAATAACCGCTCGACCGACGCCTCGACAGCTTCCATAAACCGGAACGCGGCGTCATGCGCGTCCTGCTCGACCAGATACCAGCGGAATTGCCGGAGAATATCGTCTTGCGCCCTCGGACGAATAACTGCGTTCACGGTCGCTTCCGCGCCTTGTGCTTCGCGGCGATGCTCCGCGCTTCCGCTTTGAGATCTTTCCAAAACTCCGGCGTCACCGGAATGTCGGCGCCACCCGCCAGGCCCTCCAGAAGCAGCGTCTCCAACCGGGCGTCTTCCTCTTCCTTCTGGGCGTCGCGTAACAGCGAGCGGAAATACTCGCTCACATTGCCGTAGCCCTTGGTGGCGAGCTGTTGGTCTATGAATGCCTTTAACGATTCTGGCAGTGAGATGGTGACAGTGGTCATGGGTGCTTCCTGGTTTCGGAGCCTTCTACGACGCAGCCTATCACATCTCTTAATTGTTCTCAATAGATAAGAACACTCCGGCAGTGCCTAATTGCGCCAGATCGCATTCGATAAAGGACGGTATCCCAACCTTTGAGCGAGGAGAATCGCTGTCGGCCGATCTCGCACCCTCCGAGAGCGGACGAGCGGTGGGCGTATCGGCGTCCGGCGGCCGAGCGGATCTTCGCGGCGGTGCGAAGGATGCTGACGGGGGAGGGGCGGCGATTAGTGGGAGGGTAGGGGGTTGAAGGCGCGGAGCCTTTTTCCGATTCGGCCCCGCGCGGGCTTATTGCTGCCTGGGTGGCAGGTGTGAGAGCACCTCGCCGAACCGGGAGACGAGCATTTCGATTCGTTCCTCCAGGTGTTTGTTGGCGGTGCGCGACTCTTCGGCGAGCCGCGTGACGGTATCCGCGAGTTGTCCGATGCGCGCTTCTAGGCGGCTATCTGCCTCCTGGGATTGTTCGCCGAACTGGATGAGTTTTGCGCCCATCTCGTTCAGTTGGCGCTGCGTATCGCGCCAGAGTGCCTTGTACTCGTCGCGGTCTTTGCGGCGTTCCTCTGCGATACCGGCGGTGATGTGTTCGATGCGTTCGAAGCGTTCCTCTGTGGTCATGGTTTTAGCTCTCCGGGGTGTGCCATTTCCCCCTGCTGGTTCGATTATCTCACCCCCCTACGCTTTGTGCGTAGGGGGTTCAGGCGGTTGCTGCTTACTCTTGCTCGGCTTCGCGCTAGGCGGCGTCGTAGTCTGCGTCCGTGGGCCAGTCGAGGCGGCGCGCGATGACCATGGCCTTGTGTGCTTTCCGCAGGTGCTCGATTGCCTCGGCGATTTGGCTGTCGACGGCCCAGCGGTCTAGGATTCCGAGAAGGCTCCACCAGTCCTGCGCGGCATGCAATACGCGCACGATTGAGGCTCCACCCTCGCGCGGCAAATAGAAAATCAGCATTTTCGCAAATCCGTCCACCTGCCATTTGCGCAACCCGGCCAGTTTCGGCGAGCCCAGGGTCAGCGGCGCGCCCATCCCGCGATGGAGCGAGAGATCGCCGAAACTCTTCTCGGCGCTCACGAGGAACCGGTCGGCGATCTCGATCCCTGCATTTTTCGGCGAGGTACACGTAGTGTTCCACCAGATCACGCTTTGCTCTGGCCCGCTTGTGGACTGAGGTGGCCATCAGGCCCTCTTTCGGCGACTTTTCAGTTGGGCCAGCGCTGCTTTGCGAATGTCATCGAAATCCTCGCGAGTCAACTCGCTGTCTTCGCCTTCCAGCCCTTCGAGCAATAGCGCCTCCAGCCTCTCCTCGGCCTTGCGCTTCTCGTCGTCGCGGATCAGGTCGCGGATATATTCGCTCACGCTGCTGTATCGACCTTCGGCGATCTGATGGTCGACGAATTCCTTCAGTGGATCGGGCAACGAGATATTCATGGTCTGCATGCGACGGAACTCCTGATTTCGATATCCTATCCCCAATGGCAACAATTGTCAAATTATGCCATATGCTCGATGAGGGGAGCGCGGTCCGCCTTCGCTACTTCACGGTGAGGACGACGCCCGTCTGCGTGGTGGTTCCGTTGATCGTGGCCGAGAGGGCAGCGTCTCCGGTAGTCAAACCCGATGGCACCGTCACATTGAACTGATAGAGTCCCGAACCGGACAGGCCCACGAACGAGATCGTCGCCGGGACGCCGCCGATGGTCATCGTTACGGTGCTCGTGGCAACCAGCGGCTCTCCACCGGGCACTTCTTGGCTGGTGGGCACGGAGGGACTAGTAGGACCGAGTCCCGTGGCGTATAGAATCACGACGTCGCCCGCAGCAGCAGCCGTAGTGGTGACGCCGGGATAAAGCCCCGGCGGACCGAGCAGGGTGTTATCAGGAAAGCGGGCGCCGACCACGTGCGTGCCGCCAACGGTGAAAAACGCGGGCGAAAATTGATTCCTCGTCCCATTGAAGGGAGCGCTCGCTTGCCCTGCGACCGTCACCACTACCGGCACCGACGCTGTCGTGGTATCGTCCGGCGCCAGCAGGTTGATTTGCGTGGGACTGATATAAGAGATAAACGCGGCGATCCCATTGATGGTCACCGACACGCCTTGCAGCGATGTGGGCAGCGCGCCGTTGACGATGTCGCTGGCTTGCCACGCGTAGGTGATCTGCGAGAGATTCGTGCCGAAGATTGACACCCACGTGGCCGCGGCAAAATTAGTCTGGTATCCGGCCGCGTTCACTACAGCCGTGATCGCGGGCGTCGGGGGCGTACCCGTCACCGTGATCGTCACGGGAATGGTCAGCGGGGTGACGCTGCCGTCGGACGCCGCAATTGTGACGGTCGCGCTACTCGTACCGGACGCCAGATTCTGCGGAATCACCGACACTGCGACGGTCCCCGGAAGCGAGCCGGACACCGGCGAGAGCGCCACCCAATAGGCGCTGCTCGATGCTACCCAGGTGAAGCTCCCACCACCTCCATTATTGATGGTGACGTTCTGCGACGCCGGCACGGTACCGCCGACTGCGTATTGGAAACTGAGCGAAGTGGGACTCACCACCGCGCTTGCCGCCGCGGCGGAAACCACCAGCGTTACCGCGACCGTAGCGGGACTGCCGGAAGCGCCCGACGACGCGATGGTGACGGTGCCATTGTAGGTGCCGGCACTCAGCGATGCAGGACTCACCGTGACGTTGACCGTCGACGGAGCGGTGCCCGACGTCAAGTCCAGGCTCAGCCACTTGGCCGTCGAGGTCACGCTGGCGGTCCACACGAGCGTGCCCGTACCGGTATTGGAAATCGTGACCGGCTGGGACGATGGGAGAGTGCCGCCCGCAGTGTACGCAAAATTCAGGCTCGTGGATCCGAGCGTGAGAACGGGCGCCGCCGTCGATGCCGCCAGCGCCCGCACGCCAATGGCGTCGACGCCGGCGACTGCGTTGACTTGCAGGGTCAGATATCCGTCGATAGACGTGGGCAACTGCACGGAAATCGCCGTATTGGTCCACTTCGAGACGGTCAGCGCCGTCGCCGTGGTAGCTCCCGCCGGAGTGGCATAGACCTTGCAGCTGCTGCATTGCGTACCGAAATCTTCCCCGGCGATGGTGAGGGTAGTGCCGGACGTCACCGCCGTGCCCGGGGTGGTGGTCGGGGTCACGGCGCCCGTGCAGGAGGTCGACGCAGGCGGGCATGTGATGGCCAGATTGAGTTTGCAGCGAAATGCCGAGAACGAGCCAGCCGGCACGGGCAGCGATCCGCAATTGAAACTACCGAGCGACGTACTCTTGGCCGTGAAGTCGCCCGTACCAGTGACGAAATCGGTGTAATAAATTGTCTCGACGTTGCCCCCATCGGTGAGCGTCACGTTTCCCCACTTGACCGAGGTCAGATCGTTAGCGTATCCGGCCTGGACGTTCTGCAGGGCGAAGAACGCTCCGCCATTACCCTTCAAATACGTGTCGGCAGTAGGCGATGTCCCGATGGACTGCCAAGCCGTAGTGCCCTTGAGAAACGAGAGCACGATCTGGCTGGTGGGATGGGTAGTGCTGGTGACGTTGGCGATGCCCGGCGCATTGCAGTTGAATGTTCCAAAGATAGTGGTTGTGAACACGCTCGGGTCGACATGGCAGTAGGGGACGACACGAGTTGGATTGGTTGTCGGGGCAGGGATCATGAATCCCAACGATGCGCTGGTGGTGGACACCAGGCCGTCGCTGGCATTGAGCAGCTCGGTAGTGGAAGTCGGGACAGAATAAGCGCCGGCGTTGCCGACGATGGCGATGGCGTTCACGCCGGCGAGATCGTCGCCGCGCTGGTTCCAGGTGGCGAGATTCCACAGTACGGCGCTCCCCGGTATGAGTTCGCCGGTTTGCGTGCCCGCCACCAGGAGGCCGGTGGTGGTGTTGCCCACCAGGAAGGAGCCGAAGTTGGGCGTCGCGATCAACACCAGATTGTGAATCAGGGGACTATACGGAGGGTGATAGGTTTCGTCGGTATGCAAGCTTTCCAGATACGCGCGGGCGATCAGTCCGCCGATGCTGTGCGCCACCACGTCGATCTGCGTGACCTGCGTGCCATCGTCATACTTGATGGTGCTGAGGAAGGTCGCCAGGTCCTGCCCGAGAGTCTCGATGGTTTGGTTGGGATCCTCTACGCAGTTGTCGAAAAGGTACACCACCGGTACACCGTCGTTCACCAGATACTGCGCCAGATTGCCGAAGGTCACTGACGAGTTGCTCGAAATGGTACAGGTGCCGCCGTTGTAGCCGGAGATCCAGCCATTCATCAACACCACCGGAGAGCGCGTACTGCTCTTCGGCACGGTGGCGCGGGGTTTCACGACAACGTCCACCTCGGAACTCATCTCTTCCCCGGTGGCACCGGTGGCCGATAGCGTGACCGCGTACTCGCCCGGTGTGGCCTTGGAGTTGGGCGCGAGCAGGATTTTATCCTGCGTCTCATTCAGGGCGACGACGAGACCGGGCACATCCTGGCCGTCGATGGTCACCCGCCGCGTCTTGGCGTGGGCGATGAAATCGCGGGTATCGGCCGCTACCGGGACCTCGATGGGCTCGCCCACCTTGACCTCATACCGGGTCTGCATGACGGCCATCGACCTGGCGGTCTGGGACGCCGCGCTGAACACGCCAAAGAAGATCCAGCCGGTAGCAATCACGACACGGAACACACTTCGGGTACCCACCTTCTGATCACGTCGCATGCTACAAGGCACGACGCGCTTCGACCGAGAAACGCGCAGGCAATTTTGATTCCCAGGCATGATAAGATCTCGGACTGATGCCCAGGAGACCCGCATGAAACCGTTCATCGCCATCGCTTTCGCCCTCGTTATTGCCGGGAGTGCGGTGCTGGCAGTGGCGCAGAGCCCTGCCCCGCAAACCCCAGCACCCGCAGCACCGAAACAGCCGCCCACGCCCACCGGCCCCGATCCCAATTCCCAGTATCGATTGGGTCCCGATTCCATGCCGCAACCCGGCGTTCCGCAGGGCGAGATTCGCGGGCCGTTCACGCTGAAGTGCGACGTCTACCCAGGCACGCAGCACACCTATTGGGTCTACGTGCCGGCGCAATACGACCCCGCCGTGCCGGCCAGCCTGATGATCTTCCAGGACGGGCAGGCCTTCAAGGACGAAGCTGGCGACATCCACGCGCAGCACGTGATGGACAATCTCATCTACCGCCGCGAAATTCCAGTGATGATCGGGGTCTTCATCAATCCCGGCCGCACGCCCGAACAGCCCGAGCCGAACCTTTCGGAATGGGGCGACCGCACCACCAATCGCCCGGCCGAATACAACACGCCCGACGACAAGTACGCGCGCATCGTCGTGGACGAGCTGATGCCGGTGCTTTACAAGGACTACAACATTTCCAAGGACCCCGAGCAGCACGGCATCGGCGGATCGAGCTCCGGCGCGATCGCGGCGTTCATGGTGGCGTGGGAGCGGCCCAACGATTTTCGCAGGGTGCTGAGCAACGTCGGGAGCTTCGTCAATATTCGCGGCGGGCAGGTGTATGCGGACCGCGTGCTGGCGTCGGAGAAGAAGCCCATTCGCGTGTTCTTGTGCGATGGACGCAATGACAATCGCGGCATCGGACGCGGCGGACAGTACGATCAGGATCGCGACTGGTTTTACCAGAATGTGCGCTTGATGAAGGCGCTCACGGCGAAGGGGTACGACGTGAACTACACGTGGGGGATGAATCTCCACGGGCAGAAATTCGGCGGCGCGATCATGCCGGAGATGATGCGCTGGCTGTGGCGCGACGGTCCGGTGTCGACGAACCCGAACGATACGGTGGAGCGGGGCTTCCGGGGGGCGGCGAAGAAATAGCGGGGGGCCGGACAGCCCTTCATTTCAGCCATGCCGAAGGGGCGATTCCGCTTCCTTCGACAATCGCCCTCATGGTTCCGAGGGGAAGAATCCGGCCCCGATGTTGGCCAACGATGACCTGCTTTCCGGTGAGGGGATGCCGCCACTTCTGGTGGCTTCCGGACTGCCGACCCGCAGAAAACCATAATGCCGAAGAATTCCGATGACCTGTTCTGAAGTGAGCCTTGGCGTACCACGCTCACCCAACCGTCACATCGAAGAGCTCAGCGTCTTGAGGCAAGTCGATTTCTCCGGGCATCAAGTAGAGCTCGATTGCCTCGCGTATATTCGATCTGGCCTCTTCCACGGTTTCACCGGCGGTGGCGCAGCCAGGTGGTTCGGGGCACACCGCAGAGTAATCGCCAGTCTCTGGATCCTGCTCGACAATGACTCTGAATGTCATGCCTAAAGTCCGCGAAAGCTCGAAAGCCCGCCGCGCGTGCTCCCGTGCGAAAAATTCCCGGCCGCACAGAGCCCGCCGGGAAAGTTGCGGAAGGCAACTCCGCGGACCTTCAGGCGAACTCGGCACTCTTGTCCCCGGGAACCATCAGGTCGACCAGGGTTCCACCATACGGCGAAGTCAACTCCGTCATGGCGTCAGCGCCCGGGTTTTCCAGACCGTGCGGAATCCCTCCGGCAGCTCCAGTTTGGGGCCCTTGAAGATGAAGGTCACCACTCCGGGCATGTTGGTAAAGGAGAGGCTCTCGCCGGTTTGGACGGTGACCGACGAAGGCGCGGTTCGGCCCCTCACCGGCAATTCGCTCCTCGTGGTGGTATTCCTGATAACCAGTCGATTCGCCTCCAATGCAGGCAGGGGATCGATCGACACCAGATCGGCGTAGAAGAGGTGCCGGATTCCTTGAATCTCCACTTTCGTAAACTCCAGCCCGACGACGAAATAAGGAAACGGGTCAGTATAGCGTTCCATGCGCCGGATGCGCCCCCGCACCGGGGAGCCCGAGGGAATCAGCGTCGCGCGTTTCGCCGCCACATCGCCGGCGACGTCGCCATCGATCAGCGTCCCCACCGCCATATCGCCCGTGATGCGGCCGCGCAGCTTCACCGCGACTTGCATGCCGCCGGGCAGAGTCCGCAGAGTGTCGTCGAGCGCGCTGGCTCCGAAGCGGGGAGGCCGACTGGGCGAACCGGGCTCACTATAGTCGATTGTGCTCTCCGCTTGAAATACGCGGCAGTGCGTGAACTCTACCCGGTTGTGGCTGATCTCGCCGGAGGACTTCACGAAGCGGAAATCGGCCGCCTGGGGCAGAAGCAGACCCAGGTCGTTCGCCAGGCGCGTGCGCGCATAGTCGATGCGGGTGACGAGTTCGGAGAGCGGGAGGGTTGGGGGAATATCGTCTGCGTTTAACTCCAGCCGGAGGACATCGAGGGTCTCCGGGTCAATCCAATAAGAGCCGCGGAGTCCCACGGTACCCGATCCAGCCGGCATATGGATGGTTTGCCCACTCCACATAGGCGCCAGCCGGTAGTCGTAGCGCGCCAGGCGCCGCCCGCCGATATCCTCGTCTCCCACATAACGGTTGGAAGCGGCGCCGTTCAGGAGGATCGTCTGCAGGTACGGCCCGAAGAGCCCGTCGCCGAGTGTGCCGCTGGCGACATAGCTGATGGGGTGCTGCTCCGAGAAATTCCGGCCGCCGGGAGACGCGTACAATTCCTTCTGCCCGTTGGTTACCACCTCAAGGCGGATCGTGTCCAGCGGGCCAATCTTGCCGCCGGGCAACTGCAGCTCGCGCTCCACCGTCTCAAGGCAACTGACGTTGGTTATGCGTTGCAGTTCCTCTCGCATGTGGCTCTTGGCCCGAGCCAGAAGCAGCACGCCGGGCGGCAGATCCTGCGCGGCCAAGGCCGCGGCGAAAATCAAGGCGGCGATTCTGCCAGCGGCACCGTTCATGGCTTCGTCAGCTTGCCTTATGATAACGCCATAGCGCAATTTGGCCGCCCCGCAAGAGGCGCCGCTGCGACTGTCCATATGGCGACGCTCTCGTCCAAATGACCTACCAGACCCGGCGCGTTTATAGGGACCTAATCATGAAAGTGAACGTCAGCTGGCCAAATTGCTGGCTCGAGTGCAACGACATGGGCGGCGGTACTTCCCTTTTGCCCCTAGCGTATCCTGGAAGGGGATACAATGCCCCCGGCATTCGGATGGGACGAAAACGAAGCTCGGTCGAATTTGCGGAAACACCGGGTGACTTTCATCGAGGCGGTTTCGTTTTTCGAGGACCCCTTGGCGCGGATTTTCGACGGCCCCGTCCACTCCGCGGAGGAGATCCGAGAGATTATCATTGGTCATTCGATAGCAGGCAGACTTCTCCTAGTCTAGAGTTTTGCACTTTTTGGGTTGGGTAACGTGGGCGTTTCGGGGTAGTCGTCGACATCGAGTTCGACTTCTTCGATGCATGTTTGAGGCCGGGAGTGGTTTTCTGCTGTC
>Ga0182030_10002705_pt1 | contig 37734 bp, 43 predicted proteins | sample 812S3MmetaG_FD_121299 | JGI IMG/M metagenome (GOLD analysis project Ga0182030, IMG submission 121299) | Permafrost microbial communities from Stordalen Mire, Sweden - 812S3M metaG (Illumina Assembly) | ecosystem: Environmental > Terrestrial > Soil > Wetlands > Permafrost | place: Sweden...
ACTATGTTCGTCCAGGGAGAGCACGCCGTAATCATCTGGGAGAAGTTTGTTGAAGACGCCCTTTGACTGCAACATGGAGACCGTCCCACTGTCAATGTCATGAAAGAGGAAGAGGCAGTTCGGAACCAGGCCAAATATCGAGATCCCAACTGAGATATTGCAGTCAACAGGCTTTTGGAATCTGTGACCAAAAAGTACAATGACACAGGCAGTGCCGTGGAGTCCATTTGTGCAGAGTCCCTGAGAGAAGTCACGGATTTCTTTGTCCACGATTTTGCCGTCTGTGAATAGCATCCATGCCGAACAGTTTCCAAGTGCGCGTACTGGGATAAAGCTAGAGGTAAGGGCCGAAGGCCTAGTGCCACCGCCTTCAGATCGCAGTCTCCTGACATCTTTGAAAGTGGTAAAATTATGTAGACAATGGTCCCAAGGGATTATTGTTGCCTGAGCCACCGCAGCTTCAGAAAGGTTGCTGCAAATACTTTGCGCTGCCTTGATCTCTTGCTCGATAACTCTTCCTCTAGTGCTTCCCGACACGTCTACTGCTATCACGGCTTTAGCATTTCGAAAAGCTGTTGGTATAGCATTGTGGAGGGGGTGTTTCTCGGGTTCCTCGAAGGCCTCTTCAGCCCCGGTCTCCATTCCTCGATTGAGAGGTTGTTCCACTAACGTAGACTGAGTCGTCACAAATTTCCAGCCTTCACGCCGGGGGGCCCGCTTCAGCGATACTTGAGTATCGACTTCACCATGCATAACCCCGCCACCAGCGTCTTGCGACTCGAGGGAGCAGCTAAATGAGCCCTCATTGCTCCGTGGTGCAGAATTCGACCGAGATTTCAGCCCGTATGGAAATTGGAATTTCCGACTTCTCGAAGGGAGAGTTGTGGGTCTCCCAAGCCCCTCCAATTTTGCGTAACTGGGGGCTGAGAGATTTTGTGAAATGATTTCATCAATCTTGGAAGAGTTTGGCATTTCTATCAATGATATGTATACAGTTATCTTCTTCGTTTATTAAAAAAATTGAAGAACAAAAAATTTAAATGTAGATGTGTTCTTTGTAAGCTTATTAAATTCTGTGGTTGATCAAATTTTGTACAATAAGGGACATGGCTCTATTTAAATAGTTTGTCATGTTTATTGGATATAGCACTGGCATAAGGTAGGCAGCAGCATCACCCCAATCCCCAAAACCTTGCTCTTTGCTGTACCAAAACACCAAAAATCTCTTAAAGTGTTTAGAACTATAGCTACAATATAATTTATGTAGTACTGCTTGCAGTAGCGTGATATTCGTAGGTATAAAAATCGCCTAATTCAATTGAACTTACGATTTTTTTTAAATTATAGTGTGGATGCGTATTGTGTAGTGACGTATCCGAGTACTAGAAAATGGCTGTGCATCGGTCCTTCGCTTAGAATAAGACTTCGCTACTAGGTAGTACGGCTCAAAATAAGGCTCTATAGCTTGGTCCCAGCCGGTGCTAAAAAAAAAGGCTAGGGTCTAAGTCTATTAAATATATATATTTTCTTTTTCTAAAATAATTCTACCAGTACTAGAATATTAATATTAGTATAATTTAGTCTAAAAAAATCCCTAGAAGTACTAGTAATATACTAGAAGTGCTTCTAGAAAATGTGTGTTTTTCTAGTGCTTTCGCCACGTTGCTAACACGCGTCTAGTTTCTGGTCACAATAACTTCAATCTTTGCTAGAAGGTGAAGATAGAAGACTGATTAAAAGAGAATGCATCTGGGAATCTTGGGTTCATGTATACTCTCGTTTCCACTGGCCCCTTCCTCGATAGTATTCTTCAGGCTACAAAAGTTCCAAGCTAAAGATATACGACGGCGGGGACTAGCTGGTTAGCATGACTACAACAGCTTTAATTGCTAAAGCAGTCGTCGGCGTCTTGTCCCACCCCGAAGAAACCAAAACTGTACCGTACAAATTCAAGACATAGCTACTAGCTATCTAGGTAGAACCGGATCCAGAAAATTGCAAAGATTGCACCCGAAAGAAATTGGAAGCCAATACCCACAAGTCTTGCAGAAATGGAGAAGGATTCCAACGATAAAATAGCTCAAGGCGACAGCTCATTCCCTGTCCTGATACTATGTATAATCATCGTTATCTTCAGAGAAGGATATGGGGCATATAATGATTGAAAGAAGTTCGACAATACGCTTCTTAGCATCGCCAAGAACATGAGTCACATTTAGGCCATATGGAAGGAAACAATGCCCGCCTAGGTTTGCCATTTAGAGGACTTCCGGAGGCCGATATATTTCTATCCTGGTCTCGTCAGAAAGCGTTTTTTGCCTTTGTTTTTAACCTGACCTCAAGTAGACTATTCATTTTATCACAATTAGCCTTACATGATTTCTAGTTCTGCTCTGGCTCACTTATTTCAATTCCGAATGGTCAACTTCTTCTGATCCCAATTCCAAACCGTCTTCTGCTTCTGAGCCATCCAGTACCGCATCATCACTCCATTCATCGTCCCAATCTACAAATTCTTCCGTTTCCGACTCATGACCTTCTTCTAGTTCCGAGTCCCCATCAAATTCCAGCTTCAACCCTTCATCACCTTCTGGTTCCCACTCGTCATTATCACCTTCTAGCTCGAAATACTCTCCGTCTGGCAATTCTGCCTCGTCATCTTGTGATTCCCAGTGCCCAGCTGCTAAGTCCAAGCCTTCAAATTCGTCGTGATTCCACTGATTACTTTCCCAAATGAAGGAACCCTCCTCATTGGAAATCTTTATAGGCACTTCAAGCCCCAAGTGCTCGTCCTCGTCCCCTAATGGCAGCTGCTGCGGCTTTTCATAATGTTGAACTTGCTCATTGATATCTATACAACAGGTTTGCGTCATAGCGCCATGGGACTCAAATTCAAGGATTGAGTAGGGACATCCTACGAATTGCCCCCTGTAGGAACATCGAAGAGCTACAATGGTTGTTGTGCAGGAGGCCTCGCTGTTTGTGTTATTGTCGTAGACTGATGCGGTGCCATCCTCACTGACACATATGTTGGTTGCTAAACATGGGCCTGGTTGAGGTTTGAGGTCGCCCAGAATCGCGAGGGGCGGACAATCCGTAGCAGTAGCTACTTGGATGGCTGCCGCAATGGCCCAGAGGCCGAGGAAAAGATGAGAACACATGTTCATGCTGAGAATGATTGAAGTAGAAAGCGATGAATTGTTAGTCGACCACGGAATTAAGAGCGCTCCCCGTGGAAAGAAGTAAGTGATATGGTCAGAGAAAACCCATTTTGGAATAGGGTATTCCTAGATTTGGATTCGTAAATAAAATACCAAAGCCCTTTTGTGAAGTCCTGCGTGAGAAAAACTGTTACGGAGTACTGGACTGGCTATCATTCAGCTGTAATTCAACAATCCGGAGTGTTTCTTAGGCCCCTGAACCCATGCGATAGTGATGAACGGCTCAGCCAGCCCCCGGGTTAGTAGGGTACAGAACTGGGTAACATTAAGCGACTGTCAACACGGGGGCTAGGGGATGCCCATGGCTATGGCAAAGCGGGGATTCGATAGTGGGGAAAACACGAAGCCTCTTAATAGCCGGTTAGCTGCTGCTGCATCTTACCCCTGCACAAATCAAACTCTCAGCGGTGCAAAATCTCAGCGCCTCGGCTTCATCCGGATGTGATCCCGGTGAATGGCCCATATACCGGACAATAAGATAGTTCGAACGGGGGGTGACGGCTCGCAGGGGGTAAATTGGTGGGTCAAGACCGGGTGCATATTTTCCAAAACCCTTGCGCTGAAGTATTCAAACCCGTGAACGGAAACGCTATATTTATTTCTGGCAATAGTTGTCGTTGATCGTCCAACCTGCATGATAATGAACAGCTCAGCTGACAGAAACTCCGGCTAAAGGGGTTCCCGCGTCCGCTGAAAGCTGACATGATGCAGTGTGCGCAGAGTATGGCGTGGCTGCAATGTCAAGTATCATGTGCTGTCTAGGGCAATCATTAAGGCAGAGCGGGGATCGTAGTATACATCCTGAACTCTCAGGGAGGCACAGGGGCTTTTTGGAGTGGTAGGGTTCTGTTCAATCGTTTGATGCGAACTTGATTAGCTTAGTGCTTCGAGTTCGAAATTGACGAGTAATATTATCACGAGAGCGAGAAGGGTTAGACTTGATATCGTATTTGCGGAATATTGACTATAGCACAGCTTACTGAGCATGAAAAGAAGATTACTGGTCCCATATTAATGACTTCTCTTGATTATCTGCATCTAAACAATGGCTATTAAGGAGATTTCTGATTTGGAGGGCAATAATGCATGTCGTAGCATCCCGAGGGCGCTGTTGCACTGCACTTGCTTCCATCAAAGGCCGAACCATCAGGACAGGATGGCGTTTGTACAGAGACGCAAGCATTATCCTCTACCACAAGAGGAGAAGGACAAACTGGTTCTTCCGTTGAAACACATTTCATGTCTTTGAATTTTGTTCCGTTGGCACATGACGGAGTCGTGATGGCCACACAGACTTGACCCTGAAGAACACTGCCATCGGCACAAATGGGTAACTTGGTAGTCACACATATTCCATCTTTAACCTTTCCCGTTTCACAAGTTGGCAAAATTTCCGAGACACATTTCTTCCCATCGAAGTTCGTTTCTGCAGGGCATTCAGGAAGCTTGGCAGGAGAACATTGCTTTCCATCGTAGATCTGCCCAGCCGGACAGACCGGCCTAATGGTGACTATGCATTGCTTGCCATTGTACAAAACTGTATTGTCGGGACAAGAAGGCGGAATTATTGTGTTACAGACCAATCCATCGTAGATGGAAGGAGGCTGACAACTGGGTTGGCCAAGTGTAATGCAGTGACTCCCATCGAATGTAAAACCTGGATCACAGGAAGGTCGGTTCAATGACACACAGTCAGTGCCATCAAATGCAGTATTATCTGGGCATGATGGGGCCTGCGTTGAAAGACATTTGTCTCCATGGAGGGTACTCTTCTCGGGGCAGGATCGTGTAGTCGTGGTGATGCAGACTTTACCATTGAGAACCGAATTAGTTGGACAGGTTGGACGCGTAGTTGAGATACATTTCCCCCCATTAAGGACTATCCCGTCAGGACATTTGGGTTGTTGTGTTGATACGCAAAGTCCGCCGGACAATATGGAATTTTCCGGACATTTTGGAGAGTCTGATATGATACAATGAGCTTCATTAAAGGTTCCCGAACTGCATGAAGGCCTCTCATTTACTATGCAGAAGTTTCCGGAGAGAATGGTCGCTCCGGCACAGAATGGCGGCTGGCTAGATACGCAGGTCTTTCCGTCAAAGGTATATCCACCGATACAAAATGGATCCCGAGTTGGAATCAAGACACACTGTTTGGCTTTGTCCTCGTAGCTGCTGCCTTTAGGGCATGTTTCCGCTGATATAGAGGAGCTCGTACAACGGTTGTTATCCCAGCTCATCCCAACTGGACAGCATTGCCTCCGACTCGTTTTAGAGTCTTTTGCTAGGATAAAATCTTGTGCGCAGAATGGCTCAAAAACACACCTGCCGTTTTCAAGATCTGATCCTGCAAAGCAAAGAGGACTGTTAGAAGCCTGGCAATCCTTCCCATTGAACTTGCCAGTCGCACATTGAGGTTTGACATTAGACGCGCAGACATTGCCACTGAGTGTTGAACCTGTTGGGCAAGAGGGCTTTTCAGAATGAACACAGCTCTTTCCCTTCATCTCGAAACCCGCCGGACATGAAGGCGCCTTTTCAGAAGTGCAGTAGCCATCACCTAGGGTTGTTCCTCTCGGACATGAAGGTGGTTCAGAATGAATGCATGAATTTCCTTGGACCTTGTCTCCTGAGGCACATGTGGGAGGTATTTCCAGTACGCACAATTGTCCTTGGGGAGAAAATGCAGCAGGGCATTTTTGTCCCTCCGAGGAAATGCATGATATCCCGTTGAACGAGAAGTCATCATCGCAAAGCGGCAGCCGTGTTGATACGCATTTCTTGCTTATGGTGTCGAATCGTGCTTTTGATGGGCACTCTGGTGGTGCACTCACGACACAACCGCTTTGAGTGAGTAGGGCATTGGCGGAGCAAGAAGGCCCCTTGGTGCTAACGCAAACTCCTCCCTGAGGCTCCGTTGTTGGGGGGCACACTGTCGATTCTGGGAAGACGCAGGCCTTGCCATCATAGGTAGTGCCTAGTGGACAGCATTTGGACGCTCCAGCAGGATCCTGAGACGCAGTGATTTGATCTAAGGTGATTTGAAGGTTTTGTTTAAGAACGACAGGACGCTCGGAAATATTCGGAGATAGCGGAATTTGCTTCTGAGCATCAAACTCTTGCCCGGATACGGGGACGATATTCAGGACTAATAGAATAGCGCAAAAGATGAAATTCCCCATGGTAAATGGCAAAGAACTGTAGACGTGCTCAGAAAAACGTAGTTAGGAGGAGATTTAATTCATCTGCGGAGATGACAGTGGAAACGAAACACTGTAGCACGATATATTGAATCCAAATTGACCCTATGGTTCACTCCTCAAGTATAAATCTCCCCACCGCTAAATCTGCTCGAAATTCTGCTCGAAGTCCCCAACCCCCCGCCATCATTATCTAAACCTAGCTTCTACTTGATATTGACTGCAGCTGCGGTTTCATCCGAATGCAGACCGTGTACTTGTAGATCCCTCAGCGGCAGGGATAAAAATGGAATGCTGGGGAGAACGTGGCAGCATGGGTACATACCACCTGAAAGTTGTGGCGAGCTGAAAGTGATAAATATGGCGGGTAACCTGCAGCTCCACAATTTACTGGGTGCATTAGAGGCTAGGTAAAGTAGGTGTAACAAACAAGATAAGCCTAGTACGTACGATAAAAGTCGAAGTAAAATACAAGGTATATCACTGAGCAGTAAGATATAGTTATCTAGTAATCCCTATAAGCGGTCACTCCGGCGATAACAGGTCACAATTTTTCTTTTCACCATATACTCTATTACCTTGAGCAAATCTGACGGTCAAGCTCCCCTCCGTCCTGAAGTCTGAAGATGCTGAAGTTGACTGTCTGCCTCGTTCTTCTTCTCTCCCTACCACTTCAAATTGCCGCGCAATCATGCGGTACAGGTGGCACTTACGACTCATGCTGCCAATCCTCCAACGATAAGCAAGTCACAATATCCGGAAAAGACTATTTCATCCACTGTGATATGGATATAACACCTAAATATCCTACTCCCAGCCCGCAAACTGCCAAGGACTGCATTGATCGCTGCAATAACGACAAGAATTGCGTCGGAGCATTCTGGTATGGAGTGGGGAAGTGCGTTCACTCTGTATTAAGAGCATTTCCCGCCGCCAAAACGTTCGCGATGGTACTCGTTGATCCTAATGCCAATAAGGAAAAATGCGACGAAAGGATCAAAAATGAGACTCAAGGGTTACTTACCAGGCAAGCCTGCGACGGTGAGAAGCAAGGGTTACTCACGAGGCAAGCCTGCGACGGTGAGAAACAAGGGTTACTCACGAGGCAAGCCTGCGACGGTGAGAAACAAGGGCTACTCACAAACAAACAATGCCAAACCAAGATCAATGAAGCAAAGCAGGATAAGGATGACGAATGCAACGTGAAGCTCGTCAGCAGAGATTGCAGAAAGAAGACTCAAGCAGCATGCAAACAGCAGAAACTCAACAAGAAAGAATGCAATGCGAGGATCATAAAGAGCTGCCAGCAGATGGCTGTGACGAACAGAGAGTGTGACGCGAAGTGCAAAAAGAATTGCAAAAAGTTTTGCCCACCCAAGAACGGCGGGACCAAAGGCGGCAATAAGGGCGGCGGCAATAAGGGAGGAATCATCACGCCGCCACCACAGCGCCCAACAATTCGGTCAACATGCGGAGCTCCAAGCCGCGTCTCAGCCGCAGGTCGACAGTGGGACGTCTGGAACAATTGTGCGAGCTTTGATAACCAGGAATCATCATTTCGGATGGGATTGAGAAAGTCAAACATTTCCCCGGCAGAATGTGCACAATATTGTGCTGGCCAAAGCGGCTGCCAAGTAGGCGTTATAGGGCGTTTTTACCTAGCTAATTCAGGAGGACAATACACACAACAGTGCACAGCAAAGGGTCGGTGGGACCCTGCAGTGTTTACTATATCAGCATCACAACCCGGATCCGTTACGGTAATTCAGGCAGGATTGGCTTAGGAGAAGCGGTAGCAGCCGGCTGGGATAGCAAATCTACCTTATCCGGAAGAGGTTTTGTATAAATTGCGGGTTTTGAATGAGGTGTTGTAAATGACGCTTTTAGAATATCATCCTCTCATCGGCAGTATGCTAGGTAAGAATGATGGAGATAATCAATCGAAAAGCATCGTCTGGTTGACGCTTGTCTTATAAGTTCACCGCCAATCACATGAATGTATTTATGATATAACCTTTATATCTTTAGTCAATCATTCGGTATTCCGTCTCAGACGAGAATAGCAGATAGGGGTATCCGCTCCTCTACACATGAAATTCAGGAAGGCTTTTGGTACGTCCGGTGTAAACGCCTACAGCAGTAGTTTCCAGAATAGGAAATGCATACTAGCAATACAGCTGAATGCGCTGGCGCTGCAGAATCGTCTACAATGACTATACCGGGCAATGCCGCGCCACCCGAAACCCCCTGTAAATAAAAGTCTAATCAGATACTTGGCTTGACTGGCTGAAGGTATATCCCTTCCACGTTGTGCTTCGTACTTCGTATCCTTTCAGCTGCGACGAAGGCCACTTTTCGCTTACAATAGAACCTTAAAAATCATGTCCAATCATTTTAATTGTTTTCTTTGTCAAAATGTTTCTAATTGGGTGAGTTTGGCTGTGTTTGCAGCCGCTAGAGAAAGTGGCCCTTTTGTCGCAGGTAAAAGAATAGGCCACTTGGTCAAGGATCACGATAAGGGGGTCGAAAAACGCCACTTTTGAGTATCATTCATTGAGGGGGTTAGAGGATCGATGTAAAGGTGGATTTAGGAGGGGGGAAGGGGGGGCTCCCGCCAACCTCTGAAGCCCCCCCTCCTTCGTGATCTATATACCGTGAAAGGGATAGAATCACAAAATATGAAATATAATAATTTCCGGTCCCTAACACTACATCTGAAATAAGCAGTGCCATTATCCACATATCAACCTTTCCTGCCTTTTGGCCTTGGTCCCATTAGAGATATTCAACATGGCCACCATTCAGATTGCTGTGAATGGTAGCGACTGCTATCGGCTTCTTAGCGATGGTACCCTCAAGCAGCTAGAAAATGGATCCGCACCTAGCTGGAAGATACTTAGCAAGAATACCGACAATGTCAAGGTAATAGCAGCCGACACGGTTTGCTTACTACGCAAGAGTGGCGAACTGTATCGTTTAAGTGGCAATTCATGGAATAAGATTCGCGGGGGTGTAACGAATATGTGGGGGAAGGGAAACACATATTACATATGGGATTCCAACGCAGGACAAGTCCTACGCGAAGACATCACTCAAGGAACTTGGCAGACTGTCGAGACGAATTCACTCGTCAAGGATCTGATTTTTTCTTCGAATGCCCTCTATGGGCTCAGCGCGCTCGGGCAAACAACCCGTTTTCAGGGTGTCGACAACTGGGAACAACTTGACAGCAATCCACAGGCGGAACAGATTGCTGTCGGGAAATTCCTATACAAACGTCACAAGAACGGCCTCATTTACGCCTATGAGCCTCCGCAATGGAAGCTCATCGGAAATGACCTGCGTACAGTTCAAATTGCTGCTGGCGATGCGGGTCTCTTCCAGCTCCAGAAGGATGGTAGTGTTTACAAATACATTGATGGGAGGCAGTGGGAATTGTCTGACTCGAGTTCTGACAATAGCAGTATTGCAGTAGCGAAATTCGCATACAGGGTGACCAACAAGGGCATCATTTACCGTCTTGAAGATAATATCAACACTTGGAAGTCGCTAGAGGGGCTAGACAAGCCAAATGGGGAAGAGACGGAAGGGCACGACAAGCATAAAGGAGAGGACGCAAATTGTGTACCCATCGAAGCCGAGCAAGTGTATGACGCTGGACTTGCAGGAAGCTCTCCCACTCTGCTCCGAATCGGCAACGGCGCAGCTGGACAAAGTGGATTAATCAAAGGTATGTACAAGCATTTCCGTATCGCATTATCCAAACTAATCCATGTAGCACTTGGCGAGGCTTTTATCAAATACAGCGTGGCACGCGGATCAGCCCCTTTCAAAGTTGCCTGGTATAAGAGTGATACCACCGAATCTATCCGCTATCTTAAAGACGGCACAGTTGACGCTGCTATCACTTATACCCCCGCTGCAGAACAGATCGCCATGAGCCAGGGAATAGCGACAAAGCCCAGCTACTATGCCTTCCGGGAGCACATTCTACTCGTGGGACCGGAATCAAACCCTGCAGATCTACCACTAGATGATAGTCAAGATATCTATGAGATGTTCTCGCAGATCTACACAAAAGCTGAAGCCGGGAAAACCCCCATTCCTGTGCGGTTCCTGAGCCGATTTGATAAGTCTGCGACGAACATCAAGGACTCGGAGATCTGGATCAGGATTGGCCAGGTAAGGTTATCAGCCCAAAGCCTCAGAATCTACTCTACTGACTATAGTAGGTCCCCTGGTCCATGAAGTATTCTACCTGGTACCACCAGTACATCGCGTATCCCATCCAAGCGCTTGAGGCTGCCGCGGCCCTGCAGGAATACACCCTTACAGACTGGGGAACCTGGCTTACCGTCGACCCAAAAGTTCAAAAAAATCTTAAAATCTTCAAGAAAGGTACTGATGGGTCATACGATCCGCTTCTGCTGCCAGCACATCTCCTGGTAAGCGCCCATTCTAAGAATACTGCGAAGGCCAAGGAATTTGCACAATGGTTGGTAAGTAGTGATGGGCAAGCTGTCGTAGCAAAGTTCAAAAAGAATGATACCGAGATGTATTCTATTGCGCCGAAATTTGGATAAGGTAGCTCTCTGATCGCTTAGTTTTCAAATAAGTACTTGGCTTTAGTGATACAATATGTTCTGAAACATGGTTTCTGTGCCTTGACCAATGTCTATGAGAAGCTAAATTAATGGCATAATCGTCGGTCTGTTCAACACTACTCGCTTTGCTCATAGTTAGGGAAAGCAAGCATCCCACAAAAGCAAGTATCCTGACAAATACTTAATTCTTTTATAATCTAATATATTACAAATATAAAATAATAAATAATAGTATATTTTGAAATCCTTATTCTAAGTTTTTAAATAATCTAATTTTTATTATTATACAATTATATTAAACTAAGTTATAAATAATTTGAGATAAAAATCTAGAAATATAAAAATTATTATATAAAAATAAATAGAGCTTAATAAAAATGTTGCACGAAATGGATAGAGCCTAGGTGATGGTGAGAGCGTGCATTTTCTAGGTGGTTGTAGTAGTGGGTTTATAGCCGAAGCAGCCACGTGATCTAGCTACCTAAAGCATTTAATACTTGTCTAGAGAGATTGAGAAGTAAAAATTGCTTAATAAGATATAATTACGCAATATCGATTTTTTTTGGTTTCTTTTCATCTTGTTGCACGAAAATAAAAATAGCCTAGATAGTGATAAGAGCTTGCATTTTCTAAGTGATTGTAGAAGTGGATTATAGCCGAAGTAGCTACGTGACCTAGGTGCCTGCGGCCACTACGCAACACGTCTTCTGTCTGCTGAAAAAGGTCGTTCAAAGTCTCAATAAGCTAGGCGAAATGTTCTACGTGCAACATACTTCTTGCTGGCTCGAAATTTACCTATAGTGATGTGACATGTATCAGTGGAAGGGTAGATGCTTCCGGTAAGGCTGCCGAACCTCTCCCATTCGTCCCCCTTTCCACCTGATGTAGGCCAAGCCTCGGCGTTTTGGCAGATCTGCAACAAATCTTTATATCAAAATCTCTTTCGCCCTGGCCGTGATCTCAATATCGCGTGACTCAAGGAACGGGATCATTACTACTGGAACCTAGGTAAGGAACAAAGCGATGGGCTTAAGTTTACTCACGCTATCTCCGGTCAGACGACTAGCGCACCATTTTCTTGATAATTCCAGAAACTCAAGGTATCTGAATTTTGAGAGCTCAAAGTCCAGGAAGTTCGAGAATCTGAATATTCGCAGACATCAGGTCGCGCTCACACATAAGTTCAGAACGCGCTTTCCCGAAGTACCGTCGTACTCTCCGAATCTCACTCTCATTTGCACAATCCATTTTCGAACGTTTTCCGAGACCTTCTCCTTTCCCCCCTTCGATGACAGCTTTGAACCCTCTTTTCAAATCTTAACTTGCATCCAGAAGCTCGAGCTGTAGTGCAGGTGAGAATTGAAAGCTTCTAGACAAAACCATCACATGGGAAGCTTAAGCCTGCCGGTTTTCCGTTTCCCAACTAAAGGAATTCTTGGCATCTAGATAGATGTGCAACAAAGGCCATCGATCACATCGAATGTTCTTCTCATTAACAGGCCTAGACTAGCATCCCCGAACTCGTCGTGAAGTCACCGAAGTGGGCACGCATCACGTGGACATCTTCATTTCCTCCTAATTCAGACTCGTGGCAAGTGCAACGAGACCAGAGAGATGGAGGAATAGCTTTGAGCAACCAAGAGGGACAGATACATAGCCTTTCGTATTTTTATCAATAACGGTTGCATAGAGCCAATAGATTCAGAATTTCGAATCTTTGGTGTCTAGATCGATATATTGATCATAGACTTTGACTACCTTACCTACCTACCTCCAGAGTTGGAACTCGTGGCCACGAAGCGACTTACAACAAAGAGAAGATCAACGAGGGTATCAAGCTTCATGTCAGAGGACATTTTGAACCCCGAAGAGTCAAGAAAGAGAATTGTCACCGTCCAGGCATCTCGGCCGGGCTCTGAAGGTGTGGGGAATATGAAGAAGATGCCGAGGGACGTCCGCATCGGCTTTGATTTTGCTTTTGGGTCCCCTTTGGATGCAATACTGGTAATTTGATCGTACCACATTTTCACTTAAAAGAATTTATTCAGGACCATTCTGTTGAGGGTGATCATGAAGTCAACGATCTCTGGCCAACACGTGATATCCACATTGCTCTGTCTTCTCTCTCCATTTTTCTCTCCGTTTCTGTCTCCGTTTCTCTCACCAAACTATAGTCATGTAATGTATCTGCACTGAACGAACTCGGCCAGTGGAAGGAGTACGAAACCTCCTGTGAATAAACTCTTACTTAAGTTTTCTCTGCCTGAGACGCTTCAAAAGCCTCCCTGTAGGCTTATACTACAGCCCCTTCCCATCAGCCGACCGTGAATCAGGGTACTCCTCTGAATCTTGGTAACGTTCTATAAGGGGCCCTTGCAATTCATTAGAGGATATTTTGTTCTCCAAGTTAAAGAAGTATTCATCAGTCTGGCCTAGGAGGTTGCCCCGCCTACTAAAGGCCCTTCTGCAAAGTCGCCCACAGCCCAAATGGCTTAATCTGTGCAAATGCTCTTCAACCCTTTTCATACATCGAATTGGAAAGCCTTGGAAAGATTAAGCTTCTCGTCTCATTCTGTCCAAAAATACCGAGAGCGAAAGACATTTCCATCAACATGCCTCCATTCTCCCTGGCAATTGGGAGTTCACCCCCTGTCACTTCTCTACTTCGGTCCCCTCTTCTAAATATACTGGAGAATGCGATGTGCAACATTCCAGACTTCTTCATTTCAAATCCAGGCTAAGGAATTTTGCTAGTATCCACTCTGAAGACAACGTCTTGGTTACTCATCGTTGTGGATATCTTTACAAGGTCTCCAGTTACTTGGGTCCCCTCTGGCATTTCAGCTGGAAATATGCGATTTGCAACAGATGAGGATTACTGTCTGTCAGGTTACCGTCTGTCAATTTACGTAGGAGTATCAATTGGAAGTTTGAATCTTGGTAGAAATATTGACACCTCAACGTATTTTCCCTGTAGCCTTACCACATTTCGTCTCTTCCTTCACGAATATTTTTCTCCATCTCAATCCCAAGAGTCGAGATAATTCAGAAAACTCCGCCTCAAACAGCCAACTACCTTCTGCATCTTTCTCTAATTCTCTATCAAGGAAATGAAATGGAACAATGAGATACCTATGCAACAGACTCTTGACTTCTATCTCACTTCTTCACATCAACATCTAGATCTTCTCATCCCCCGAATCTCAAGATACACCAGTCTCTGAACTCATCCCATCTCCATTCAACTACCTCCCCGGTCCCTTCAACAGACTCTCAATGATAAAATACGGTCTGCAATAAACGAAGTTATGATTCTTTACATTTTTATCGTTTTTATCTGTGAATGCTACTAAGCAACAAACTCTTCTTGTCTACTCACCATCCTCCATCGCCCCCCTGGCCGGTCCCTTTACCGGAAGAAAGGGGAAATCGAGATCTGCAGCCAACACAACTATTCCTTTTTAAACCCATTCCAGCTCTGACGTAATAATTCATATGTTTTAGTCTCCAGAATCTCAAAATAGACCAGTTACTGGATCCTTTCCCTGGTCTGTCACCATCAGCCACTGTCTTACCCTGTCTCTTCAGGGATTTCAAGGGGAAAGTAAATCTATAGCAAAATAAAATTGTCATTCTGGTAATTTCCCCCAGATTTTAACGCAAACAGCCCGCTCTGATCATCTCCAAAAAGGCAGACTCTAGAAAATACATCAGCCTCTGAATCTATAAGTACCGTCTTCATCTGCCTGCAAGCCTATGGTCGGTCCCTTAACAACCAGGAAGGGGTAGAATAAGATCTGCAACAAATCAATTCTCGTTCTCTAGACGCCTTCCAGATTTTGGAGTAAACAGTCTGCTCCTCCCTCCGTGGACACTCTAAAATACATCATCTTCTTCTCCATCCACTTCCTAAGCCGGTCCCTTTCAAGACAGAAAAAGGAAAATTACGGTATGCAACAAAAAAGAATCCTTGTTATAATTTTTTCCAGGTTCCGGGGTAGACAATCGTGTATCTTCGTCTCCAGAATCTCAAAAAGAGACCATCTTCTAGCACCAACAATGTCAGTGCCCAAAATAGAATCTTCAACTTTCTCTTGAACAGAACCTTTCACATCTTCCTCCTATCCTTCTAACACCCCCCACCATTATCTGTCTTACCAAATCCAATTCCCAATTCCCAATCCCCAAACCAGCACCCCACTCCCACCCCTCTTCCTACCCCTCCTCTTTCCAAGCCCCAAACCAACAATTCCAACTTCTCAGACCACAAACATCTAGACCCCACGCCGCAAAAGCTCCGGCTCCAAATTACGATATGCAACAAACCCATCCATATCGAAATTTGTACCGTATTGATGGTTGTCCATGGATTCGAAATCACGGAGGAACCTCCGAACGTCACGAGCGAGACCTCCTGATGGCTTCCAGATAAGGAATGCTCCGGGCTGGGGTCTAGACCGCCTCTAATTGGATCTTCCCCTCCACCCCAGCAATGGATCAATCAAAATCTCATGACCATTAATTTAATTCTCAGTCAAAGATCATATGGTATCCTGCCATCATGCCTGAAATCTCAGTGCCGTACTATCAACTGGGTCGAAAGACTCCCTCCTATCGACGTCGACCTCAAGTTTCGAGGAGAAAGAACAAAGCTAACGAATCTAGACCATCTGCCATATGCATATCTAATTCGCTGGGCCTTATTTACCCCACGAATTAATCAAATCCTTTCCTTCCTAAGAAGAGTCTAGGCGCGTTGTACAAAGAGCAACGTTCTATTATAGCCGCTGCTTGACTGAAAACGGGCATCCAGGATTAAGGACGGAGAGTCTAGGCATTTTGTGCGATATGCGTCAATTATGCTTCCTAGTCTACGATAAAAGTCTAGAAGGTCTGTATTATGAAGTTATGTAGGGAAGGAGTCTCGATGTAAGCACAGGAGCGGGACAATTCATGCAAGTGTTTTGTTTGGGTCATATCATTCATTGATACCAGTCAATTTACCCCCTCGCACTATCTGAGGTATTTTGAATTTGCTCTTAATGAAGCACCGGCCGTTCTTTATATGACGAGTTGGGCGTCAAGGCCATTCAATGACATCCTCCCTCAAAAATTATCCCAAGCAGAGAACGCCCCTCCTACCTGTGTATCGCAGGCACACTTGTAAGTATGCTGCTTCATCGCATCTATTAAGGAAAAGTACATCGTGTTGTCTGGCCTGGTGTATCTGCCGCAGATGGAAACCAGTTCAAGACCAGACGAAGCTCTGGCCAGACTTTGGTGCATCCAACAAAGCAGATTGTTGAGGATTGAAAATTCGTGAGAAAGGAAATTATAAGGTGGTCCCTTTAACTTTCCCACAACTCAATATCCTTATTTTCATTCCCCCCCTCTCATCGTCATCATAGTGTAGTAGAGTTTCACTCAAGAATCCATAAGTTGCGGTTGAGGTAATGGCTTGTCCGCTCTCGGCTTTCGAGGTCCTCCCTTCAAACTCTTGACTCTGGACAAGAACCCACCACTACTTGGTTTTGCAGGTTGATCGGCCCCAGAACTTCCATCACTGGTCACTCGTCTTTCGAGGCGCTCACCAAGCCTTTGCGGGCTGCTCGGTGCTCTCTCTCGTCGTGGTCTTTCGGGCTCCCGGATTGTGATGCTCTCTTTCTTACTGTCATCACCCTTGGAAAATTCATTGAAAAACGGGTTTGTTTCGGACTTGGTTCCGCCTGGTGTATAGGCTGGTGTTTCAGGGGAAACCAACGCACCATCTGGACTGGTCACACGACCGTTTCCATACTCGCGCCGGCTGTTGTTGATCCCTCGAATCTTTTGTGCCAACGATTTCTTGCGACCTAGACCTCCTTCTGGTAGAGCCGCATGTTCACTCTCACGGCGCTTCATTGCTGTTCGAGAAGCTGGTGCACCTTCGAGGAAAGTAGAAGTACCCAGTCCAAGTGTTTCTTCACCATGAATAGGCTCAACCCGTGTCGTAGCGCTCTGAACGCTTGCCTCTTGCTTCCTTCTCAATTCAACATCATTGGTGTAAGGCTCGTAACCGCTAACACCAGCTCCACCCTTTGAGTAGTCTTTGAATGCCTCATCGTCATTATTGCCCAAGAAGGTTGCATGATCAGGTCTCTTATTGAGGGGTCCTCCACCTCCTAGAACGTTGTTGAGAGAGTCCTTAGGAAAGGCTTGCATTGGGGCACGTCTACTTCCTTGTCGGTTTCGATGAGGGTTGCATGCATCGAATGGTCCATCATGATGAAATACTATTCTAGTCAGTAATGAATCAGTTTGAAAATTGAGAGCACTCACATCCAGTGCCATAAATACTAGTAACATCTAATTTATCAATGATATCCAACTTCCGATCTGGCTTCTTTGACTTGCTGCCATCTTTGCTGCTTCCTTCACGATGTCTACGCTCGCGTCTGCGTCGCTCTTGTCGTTTCTTTTCCTCTTCAGGGTCCAGTAACTTGGCGCTTCTCTCCATGATTGATGATTCGGAATTTCGACGCACTCGGCGTCCATCACTCTTTTTAGTCGACTCAGTGGGGTCAGCAAAGATGTCTAATTCTCCGCTGGGTTTGACTGGTCTACTTGAAGACCCTGGGGCGGCTCGTCGAGCGCGCATCGCCTCTTCTTGCGAACGGGAGGGTCGATGGCCAATCGGTGCTCGAGGAGGCACATTCTCACCTCGACCTACAGATGAGTATGGAGGTGGTAGCTTATCGCCTGTGTTTGATCGTGCAGGAGGAGGTCGCATTCCATTGCTGGCAGGAGGTTTTTCATCGAGAGTGAGGTTGTCCTGCATGGATAATGTCAGCGAAAGAAAAAGTGACATTTTGACAGTCAAGTAATTGACACTCGCATTCAAGTAAAGGATCAGGTCGTGTGGGAAACGGATTGATCTGACGTACAAATAGATCGGCTGCATTTCCTGTCAATGCTGGCCTTGGCGGTGCCGTAGCATCTGGCGAGAATGACATCTTATCTGGCGATACCACAGGCTGATGGAGAGTAATAGATGAAGAGTCAAGGAAGGGATTTGTTGATATCGGTCTTGCAGCGGGTGAGGGAGGTGCTGGAGAAAGTTGTCCTGAAGCGGAGAGGGGAGACGCTGCTCGATTGCGAAAAGGGTTGTTGGATGACAGGTTGAGCGTCAGTCCCGGGGATGGACGAGAATCTATAAACAGGATCTTCGTTAGCATCCGGGTTCATGCATGCCCATGACGCTCATTGTGCCAAATTGAGAGAGTGTCTGAAACAGAGCGATTGCCAACTTGATACGCCCAACTAAGTGATAAGTGGGGAGGGGGAAGTTGTCGAGGCGCGCTCAGAGGATTGCTTAACAGGGAGACTGACCTGATTGATTTGGTTGGGCGAGCGACATTGTGGCGATGAACCTGATGCCCAGGATTATTTCCTGTCTGCGTAATGCTTCAACTAGGATGGAACAATGCAATGATCGTTTGCAAGAAGTGGTCGTCCGGGCCGCGATTGTTCAGATTGGATCTGGAGATTGGAAAATGCTCGAGCGAGAAGATTGTTGTTTGTATAGAAACTCAAACAGACGATGGTGAATTATCTTAGCGACCGAGAGCCAAGACCATTCGTGCTTAGGAACGACCTGCAGTAGTATAGTATGGCTAGAAACAGTTACCCTCTCAGCCGTTGGCGACCAGGTGATTCAAGGAAATAAATTGAATTGGATGATCAACGCCAGCCGTCGAGAGAAATATTCCAAGTCGGGCGCTTTCGGTGGATGCGGAGATGTCTCCCTAATCTTCTCTGGGGATTTGAATTTGCAAGCGGGGCGAATTCTCCTGAACGCCTCGTATTGTTGGTAATCGTACTCTCTATCCAAATGGCAGGAGATATATGCGTTTTGAGTCTGTATCCTATGAGGAGATAACAATTGTATGCTGTAGGAGAAGAAAAGAGGAAAACTGAAAAGTGGAAGGTTGTATTCTGTTTTTTTTTTTTTTCTTTTCTTCCTTTTCGTCTCAAGTGGTTAATGTTGAAGGGGCAAGAGGCGACATCGAAATGCGAGCTTGTTCCCGGTAGGAAGGACCACCATCATGGACCCCTAATGAAATCTCAAGGAAGCAGCGGGGACCCTTTGAGTGTGAATCCATACATTCAAATACCTATTCTGTATAAATCAAGTTCAATATCTCAACTACAGTTCATCCATTGATGGTTTTAAAAAAAGCGTTCCCCTTCGATTTGGCGATCCAGTGCCTGAATGCTTAATAACGCCCCTGATTTTCATATCAACAGCAGTAGTAGGTAGCATCTTCTGTCCCGAAATTGTTCACAAGTTTAGTTACAGCAGCAGCAGTGTTCGATATGCCGCTGGACAATCGCCAAATGTGGGGTAAGCTCCATTTTTGCTCCCCCGAAAGCCAGCCTACGGAGAAATACGAAGTCTTCGGGAGACAGAGAGACTGTTCTGACAACTGTTTTCATTTACTTGTACGTAAACTTCAATCATCGATAGGATAGCCGGCGCATAAATTCGAGGCACAGGGGTAGCGGTGAGGTACCAAAGATAGCCCAAGATTACACAGCGATGTGCAGAAGCAGGGTGGATCTTAAAAACTGCCAAACAAAGGAGAACTAACGGGGCAACATCGTGGTTACCATAAGTTCAGCTCGAGATCTTAACATGAAACATAGCGTATGTGAGACTGATCCCTTGACTATATTCGCATTCTCATATCATAAGTAAAGTCTCATATTGATTCTGTACCTGCACAGCACAAATATTTCATGCAAGCCTCGTTCCCGCAAAATCTCCATTGGGAATTATGGTTGGGATGCCAAGCCTAAAGATCTGCACCTAACTTTCAGCCTTGTCTCTAAAATCATCACCATCCAGCCTCACTGGCATTCGAATCTCACCGTGGACTGCGGAGAAATGGATACGAATCCACCTTCTCAGGATATATCAATGACTGATGGTCAGTCGCCTCTTCCACCTAGAAAAGAGGGGCCTCAATCACCCCCTCCAATACCGGCGGAAGAGCCCAAATATGGAGGTTTCACGCGCTTTGAGATCGAGCTCGAGGTAAGTCTCCCATGATGTTATAGATCATCAACTGAGCCTCTACAGTTCGTGCAATCTCTCTCCTCACCCCTCTACCTTAATTTCCTCGCCTCCCAAAAGTACTTCGAAGACCCTGCCTTCGTCGCCTACCTTTCCTACCTTCAATACTTCGCACAACCTCCGTACCTAAAGTATCTGACATACCCTGGACCTACGCTGAAGAATCTGGAGCTCTTACAGCAGGAGAGGTTTAGAACAGATATTCTAAGTCCTGAGACAATGGCAAGAATGATGGACGAGGGATGGAAGGCAGGTATGGAGTGGCCAGAGAAAAAATAGGATGCAGTCTGGTCGAGGAATAAAATACCAAGGCGTTATGGAGTCACAGGCAATGAGAATGAAGGGAAATTTGCATTGAGATTCCGAATACCAGGCGTGACAACACCTTACACAATGCGATTACGCTCCTAAACGCCCTGCTGAATTGCTATAGCAAATAAGGTCCCGATCCGTTTGCACCTCCCAAAACCCTTCTTCAAGACATCACCGCCATGCTGCATTCCAATGTCTCGTATTTTCTACTCCCAAAAGTGAAAATCACTTTCGCAAGGCATTTTTAAACACCTAACCCCTGGAAAGTGCATCTCTAGTTCTCTCTCCATGAGTTCCCACAAGTCATACACTGTTCCCAAATTAGCCTTCCGTTCCATGGCTCCGCTGAACCGCACTCGACTCACCTTGTAGAACATAGTCATAGGCTCATCCGCACTCCTAATCTGCATTTGAAAGAAAGCCGCCTCCTCTCCATCACAGCCATTCTTCGGGCACTGCGTCTTCATCTTATCTGCATTGTCCCACTGGCCTGGTCCTCCAAACACATCTTCTTTCTCCTTCCGCTTGAATACTTTGCGCTCGAAGACGTTCCTGTTGAGTAGGTATTCATAGGGACAGGTTTGGCATTCGAGACGGTTTGTTTCGACGATGTTGTCAAGGCCGCCAGCGGTGGGAATTTTGACTGGGGTGGAGGAGACGGTAAGGACGTTGCTGCAGGAGGGGCAGACTGCCCAAGTCAGTAGGGGAGAAAATTTTAGGCAGAGGACGAACAGAGCAACATCTTGACTTCTATATTTAGTTTTTTTGCGATAACGAAATTGCAAATTCGGAGTTTTCGATTCCAAAGATCAATCGTCAATCAAAGTCAAAAATATATAGAAATTCTGACTCAAATGCAACCAAAAGATGGACCCCACCATCAAAAGTCGGCGAATATTTTCACCGACTCCGTCATCTTCAAAGTCGCAGCATTGGAAATGCGAAACCTCAAATTCACCAACTACAACTCGCATACCCCATTCCATTTACTTCGTTTGACTTGGTCCTAAATTTTACAAGCGCATTCAAAATCGTTGCTATCTCTAAAACCCTCGAGTCGCGATACAGAGCTCCACGAAGTGCTGAAACAGATTACATCGCCTAACGTCCGTCAGGTACGCGCCAACGCAGGTACAAATACCAACTCCATTTTGAAGGAAAGCATAACGTGTGCAAGAGAGCAAGATGGCAGATCCAAGATCTCAGCCGGAGCACGAGGAGGAGCATGATGTATGTCCATATTCCCCAACTTCCCCATGCCATATCCCCACACTCCCTTATTGAACGGTTCTTACCCTCCTGCTTACTTCTTCTCGACGTCTTTGCTGATTATACCAGGGCGCCAAACCATCTGAACTTCTGATTGAGGCCGCGCGCAGAAACAATACTGAATTATTACAAGAGGTCATCGATAGCGCAGGAGGACCAGAGAAAGCGGCTGTATTGCTCAATGAGACAAAGACCGTTATGGGCAATTACATCTACCATGAAGCTGCTTTACGGGGAAACTGTAAGCTTCACCTTGCACTGCCTATCCTACTCCCCGCGGGCCGCTCTCTTTTGATTCAAGTAGTATATACTCGTCCCGAGTAGAGGGAGCACCGGCCAAACAAATATAGATATTGAAGACTCAGCTAACTTTCTTGATAGATGAGATAATCGACATGCTTCTCGACCAAGAAGGATTCGAATGCGATCCCATCTCCCGCGTTGAAGGCGACACCCCTCTCCACTCTGCAATTCGATACATCAACTCCCTCCCCATCAACGATGAGACTTCGGAATTCGCATCCCAACTCATATCTATGATGATTGAAGCTGGCAATGACCCACGGTAAGCCTTCAAACCCCCAAAAAGAAAAGGAGTCAATAATGATAATATGGTGTTGTAGAATAAAAAACAAAGCCTCCCTAACACCATACTCGCTCACCGATCCCCTCAACGTTTCTCTCCGGCAACAACTCCTCGACGCAGTCGACATAATGCAAAACGCAGGTGACTTCATCCCAGCCAACGACTCCTACGCCGACGGTGATGCAGTTGAGCAAGAAGAGGATCTACCCGATGATTATGCGGGATCCGCGAGTGATAGTGATTTTGATCCTGAGGAGTACAAGAGGGAGCGGGAACGCATGAAGAGGGAGGAAAGGAGTCAGATGAACGGGGCACCAGCGGGGATGATTTGATTTGCACTTAGGTCATCTGACTTTTCACCTTCCCCTATACATCGAACCTGGGGAGAGGGGATCTCGATACCGAATTTGTGGATACGGGCTGTTGGATTATGTACACTCAATACCTATGCATAGCGCCAGGCGCAGAAGGCTGAATCTCCTCTTTTTGTAGGTGGGGATTTCTAGAAGGCTCGTCCATTTTGCTGCTACAGGGGGAGTATTGATTTGCTTGCGTACGGTGTGGGTAGATAGCATTGCGAACGAAGGTTGATATGAACGACTGAGGCAAGCAGAATGCTTAGTCTTGCTAAATGAGAAAATTTACGTCAAGATCCTTTTCCTCTCCTTACTTCTTTTAGTGCGTGTGTACTTAAAGTTCTCGATATATCACTAAAACCCCAGAGTGAAAGTCTATTTAATGGCATAAAATCATTCTAATTCAACTAGGTTCTAGGGCGCATAATCCGCAATAGGGGGTATCGTAACGGGTATCTCGAAGACAAATCCTCCTCACTCATCTTCATGTACAAAACCAAGGCACTCTCCAACATCAATCCAAACTTCTCTATTCACAAGTAGGCGGCCAGCGCCTACCATAGTACAGCCCAAGCAACAACAATGACCAGCGCTCCTAAACTCCTTCCACCTAATCTTTCTCCTGTCCCTCTACTTGCAGCATTCTCTTTTCCACCTTCTAGAATGATGGTGAGATTCATAGAATCGTCCTTGATGGCATTTGTCATATGACCCGCCTGACTCAATGCCTCTAGTTGGGGTTTGAAGGTGGCTAGAATATTCGTGCTTCTTCCTTCGGGACAGAAAGTCACTTCCCAACCACCCCCTGATGGAATGATAAATGTCGAGGTTTGATCGTCGAAGGCGAAGGAGTAAGCATCTGGGCAGACCGTTTTCGCGGCTCTGGAGTAAAGACTTGGTTTACAGACTTTTGGGTCGTTGAAGGAACCAGTGCAACAATCTGAAGGGGCGTTGGTCTTCGCACAAGCTGAAAGACAAGGATCGAATATGGGACGTTGAATGTTATCGTCTGGGTAAGGATAAACACCATCCCCAGGTTTGGTAGGTTGAGTTACTTGAAGGTCCCAGGGACACCAAGATGCGACTTCAGTGGACGTCTGGGTCGATTCGTAGGGAATTGGATAAGAGGAGTTCGAGGAATTCCCTGATGTTCCTGAAGGGGCGGGGGGATCCAAGAGACCAGCGGTGGCAATGCAAGCGCAGTTTGTGAGATTAGGTGGGATTTCCTGCAGCTGTGGATCATTACCAGGGATATAGGTTATGCCAAGAGGTATATTGTAGCCATCGACGAGCGAGATATCATAGAAGGTCTGCTTGTTGTCAACGCCGCCTGCCAAGTCGAATTCTGCCAGAGTGACAGGTGTTTCGCCCTACTTATATCAGCATAGTCGGCCATGAGTATAGATGGGACACCTTACAGTATTAACGCAGCTCAAAACCCCGCCACAATCCCCTGAATCGCAAGCACGTCCAGCACCATTATTTCCATTCAAATTACTAGCCGATGCACCCCCAGGAGCGAAGCTACAATTAGTCCGTCCCCATACTCTGCCTTGCCAGTCCGCACTAACAGTCAAGTTATTGCTGCTTCCCGAAGAAAGCTCAAACCCTCCAGTACCAGGACCTGTACCTGCTTGTGTCCCAACGCCAGGCCAGATAGTGTCTGCGCAATTATTGCTAATTATGAGTGGCATTCCTCCATCACGTTTCTTCACAGGACCCCAATGGGCGGCGCGAGCTGGAGAGCCGCTTCTTCGTCTGATATTGGCTGGCGAGAACTCGGAAGGATTGGAGTAAGAAAATACATTAGGTATAAAGCTAAGCAAGAAGATCGCTGCGTAGAAATTCCGCATTGAGGGTCTCGGATTCGTAAAAGACATAGCTATGTTCATGATGGTTTCGTGAAGTCGTGAATGCTAGGAAGGTAGAAGCTATAGGAAAGTTATATAGAGGTCGTCGTAACTCTACCGCCACGCGCAGTCGCGCTCACAGCAAGGTCAAGCTCGAGGTCTACCCAAGAAGGAAGGTTGACCTGCTTTCCAAGGCGACAATCACTCGCATCCAACGAATATCGGAGAGTGGTCGATGGCCAGCATCGCCAATGACGTAGAACGGGGAGGTTGTGGAGATGACTGGGATGTTTATTGAAGAAATTCTTGGAATCCCTGCTTGTACCTGGTGTACCTTGACTGACTGAGCCCCACGACGATCACTTTGCAGCCGATAGGAAGATAACGAATAACCAAGGAAGAGAGATTAGAGAATGAAGTGCGCCGAGAGACGCCTGATTGCAAGCAAGAATAGCAAAGAGGGCAAAAGAGAAAGTTGGTGTTTCATTTAGCATAATTGGAACCGAATGAATTGAAAGTAAATGCCTTGAAGCCGTTTCAGATGCGGCGACGTTTGAAATGGGGAAGGTGCAGATGGTCTCGGGTGCTTCCGAGCTTGGGGCGAACGGTTGATGGGTGAAGGGTAGCTTCAGGTACAAGATTTTGAGAACAATTCAATGTGAGCATGTGGAGGAGAGGGTGTATCTGAATTCTATCTCGACAATCTTTGTGGAAGTGGAGACAAGCAGAGAAATGGCTTCAGTGTTCGGAGGTTTCCTTCACGATCAAACAATCAGAGAATTCAACTCTCTCAAAATCCTTCAAGATTCATTTTGTCTGCTAACAACATTGTAAGGATGATTCTACTATGGACCACCGATTACCTATTTAAAAGTCCTCCCGATATATGTAGCCATACCCCACGCCCGCAGCCGGCCCCTCATGTTCATCTCAAAGATCATCATCTCCAACATAGCATCCCAACGCGTCAACGGATATCCTCTGAACAAAAAGAAAGAAATTCGTGCAAGCCGTCAATTTTACGCAGCATGATCATTTGAATCTCGAAGTACAGCGCCCCATCACTTCTCCTTGGCATACGAGCTCTGCGTTAAATTCTGATCCATCAAGGGTTAAGTAAATATCGAAGTATACTCGGTAAAACGTTCCTTGTGGAGTATCCATTCGCTCGAAGTCCTTCTCGAGATTCTTTCGGGAGAGATCTGAGGTGAGTGTGACGACTTCCTTGACACCTAGATAGAGTGAGTGTGGATTCTCTTGATACCAGAATAAGTTACTTACGGGGATCCTTGGTATATTCAGGGCAAACATCATCATCGCAAGCATATAAGATATCCTCGTACATTAAAGTAGCACCAGGTGCAACTTGTCTGAAGAATGATACCTTGACAGGTTCACCAATCTTGACTCTTTGGCCCTTCTGGACGAAGATTTGACGGGTGAACTTGCATCGATCCTTACCATCCAAGGATGGAACTCTGTAAGCTTCTGGGTGATGACCCTCCTTGAAAGGTTGAAGAGTTGCCATAAGATAATGACGACGGGCAACACGGGATGTGACCACTCGCTCGGTGATACCAGCAGTCACAGCACCCTTAACAATAGCTGCCACTGAGTCCATAGGTCTGACTACCTTGGCTTGGAATTGAGGTGGTACGTGGAGCTTGATCTGTTGGAAAAGGTACTCGGATGCACCAAAACCACCGACAACCAAGACGTTTTGAAGAGTCCGGTTCTGTGCTTGAATGGCAATGATCTGGTTTCGGACCAATTCCAAAATCCGGTTCACCACAGGCTCAAAGCATTGTAAAATTTCCTCGTTGGTGAAGGTCATGTACCCTTCTTCAATACCAGCTTCTGGGAATTCAGCTTCAATACCCACGTCTACAGCCCATTTCTGGTTGTTGTTCCGGAAATCAGCCTTGATTCTGTTTTCGAAATCCATGATACATTTTGCGTAGACACGGCCAGCGGTCTTTGATCCATCTGGTAGCTTCATTTTTCGAATCTTGGTTCGAAGGATGTTGCTGAAGTTTCGGTTCAGAGCCGTTGAGCCACACGAATCCCCAGAACCTGCTGTACACTCGGACACTGTAAAAGGAGACTCTTCTTCGACTTCGTAAGCAATCAAATCGACGGTACCACCACCGCAATCAACAATCAGAACTGCATCGTGGACCTTGAGATTCAGGAGTCCAGCCTTTGAACAGAACAGAGCAGCTGCTTCTGGCTCAGTAATGAGTGTAAGTCTGTTATCATTCTCATCTCGCAAGAAACCAGCTTGGATAGCTGCGGCACGAGTAGCAGCCTTTCCAGCATCATTCCAGATAGCTGGGACAGTGAGGTAGTATCGTATATTTCGCTCTTCTCTGTTGAACACCTCTCCGAGGGTCTTTTGTAATTGATTGCGCATCGCTTGTCGAAGTTTGAAGAGGTAATCAGCAGCGACATCGATTTCTGACTTTCCAGGAGGAAGGGGAGGCAGATTGATTGGGTCGATATATGTGTTGCCAGACAGCATGAGTTGGAGCTTGAACCATTCGACCTTCTGCACACCTGGTTTGGGGTATCCGGTAGGCGCCAAAGCGTCGGCGATATCAGGGCCCCAGCCCACGACCTTCTGATATTGATCGTAGTATAACACAGTTGGGATCTATCTCATTAGCTTCAGCTTGCTTACGAGAGTCGCCACTCTGACCTTCTGTTTTGTGTATGATCCGGCACCGGGCCATTCTGTGATAATATCTTCTTTGGCTTCTGTATTTGTCGCAAACGCAAAGGCTACACCTGAGAAAGTAGTACCCTATGCTTGTTAGAGAGAATTATTAAAAGTAGAGATCATGTGGCTTACGAAATCAATGCCGACGATGAGCTGTGCTTTACTTCTACCTGCTCCCTCGACCTCAACGGCATTGTTTCTGTTTGCATATTGTGCTGCAGCCATGCTGCTTCCCGCAGGAGCATTTGGAGCTCCATATTGCGGTGGTCCATATTGAGGTGGTCCTGCGGCAGGAGGCGCACCCATTCCACCAGCAGCTGGATGTCCAGGAGGATATCCCGACGCTGCTGTATTAATCGGAGGCGGTCCACCCATCATTTGTGTCGGCGGTGTGCGAGGATTTCCAGACGCCATCGGACTTGCAGTGCGACCAACAGCAGCTGGAGCAGGTGCGTAGTTGTTTGTATAACTCGGCGGTCGCCCACCAGAACCAGGATGATTCATGGGAAGACTAGTAGTTGAAGATGAGGCTGTTGTTGAGGGGTCGGGCCCGACAGGTCTGCCTGTAAGTTGAGGCTCTGATGAAGTGGGGTTCTGCTGTAGAGCAACAGTAGTAGGAACGTTGGCGCTCGACTTGCGTTTGGAACCGAATCCAAGGCCTTTAAGACGGGAGTTCATAGAACTCATAAGGACCAAGGAAGGTGTAATCAGTGCGCTTAACAAGTAGAGAAGAGAATTCTGGCAGATTGCTCGACGCCGCAGTCAGCCAACCTTCCAAAATTGCGCTAGCGGAGCTGGGTATGCTGGGGCTGAGCGATCGAGTAGCTCTACGGTCCTTTGCGCTGAAGGATTCCTGGCATGGAAGCCGGTGACATAGGTTCAGCAGGAATGGGCGCGATGTCTCGATTGGAAATGGAAGGGAAAATATTCACGGCGATAATAAAAGGGGAGGTTGTGATGAGCGTGCAAAAGATATTGCAGAAGACCAACGGAGGCGTGTTGGATGCTTTCGCTTTTTCGCTTTGTTCCTCAAATGCGGCGAGCGGAAGGACTTTCTGAAGAACGCCACCAGGCCAACGGGCAAGAAAGTTGTTGGAGTCCTGAGATTCAAGGAGACATTCAATTTGTCAATATAATTTGAGTTATTTCATGTGGATGAATTGTTCGAACCAGGAGACTATACGACAGAAAGGGGAGGGAAGTTTCCTCCCCCTCTACCACATCTTCTCTATGTGGCTTCCGTTCGCAATTCGTGGCTTTTGAATCAATTGCTCAGCCTCATGACACCGCCCTAGGCTTTCAGCCTTGACCCCGCAGTCCATCGACGGTTGCCTTGCGATATATATTCCCACATCATTCCTAGATTAAGTGGTAAACGATATGAAGAAAGCAAAGGATAAGATTCCTGACATCTGAAACTTTCCCATAAAATCCTTATTTTTTTTTTCCACATATAAATCTTTGTTCCCATTGTTTCGCCTCGGCCCCCAAAGACCGATCTAGCCCTTTTTGCGAGGTCAGAAGATGATTGGTCGATTGATGAGAGAGAGTGCTCAGCATCTTCGTATATGAATTTGTCAGACACCTGGGGAGTAAGACAGAATGACGTTTAATAAAACTTCTCGGCGATGTTCAAGTAATCTTTGATTCCAAAGATCTTAGAATTCCTTTTAAGCTTGGAAGTTCTTCACGTTTTTACTCTGGGTTGTTCTTGTGGGTGAAGTTGCCCCTAGAAACGACCGAGATCTCACATGGGAGTTGAGAATTCTCATATCGCAGTTACATGTGTTGCTCTTTATGATTAAATATCTCTTTATGAACCTCGTCCCATCCCATGTGACAATGTGCAGTCCAATGGATCTTATACTTTATATTATTTCCCGCCACTAGTGTGGGATGGGTATAAATGAACAATCCTTCAAAGAGTTTCGTCTCGTTATCGCCTTCTGGGTTTGTAGGATAAGGATCAGTCGACATACTCCCAAAGAGTTTCGTTACCTCTTCGTTATTGATATCTTTACCAGTAGTCGCCGTTTCATATTCCTTTGCAGTAACCTCGTTCTCGTCCAACGGGCCACGATATCGGCACGAGCACCACCAGCGTATGGGACCCTTTGACTTTCTGAGTGCTTTGGGCTCTTCGCCACAGAATATCCACGGCATGCACCACTTCTTGCATTGAGAACATTATATCTACAGCTGGATACTCGAGAATAATATCCTAGATTTGAGGGAGATCAGAATTAGGTTACCTGGTTCCGAGGCAACTCTCACTTTGAAAGGAAACATTTGGCAAGGGCTAGCAAGCTCAGATTGGAAGGGAGACTTTGACTGGCTTTGGACGAAACAGCTGAAACGGAAGAAACGGAAGAACCAAGGGGGTGATGACAGAAAGAGAAAAGGAAGGGAGACTTTGAAGAAGTTGATGGGGAAATTTTCGAGGGGAGGGACAGAGGAGAGGGTAGCTGTGAGGTGGTGCGAGAGGTGTATGAATAGGATTGGAGAGAGCAGCAGGATGGGGTTTGATAGTGGCCATCAAGATGAAATGCAACACATCATAAAATAGAAACCAGCAGATCATGCGCTTCAGGATCCATTCCCATCTTGGCTGTGCTTTGGGGCCCAGAGAGTCCGCTTATTCAAGTATGGAAACGTCTTGCCCACCAAGTAACACTAATATAACTAGTTGCCTTCACCATCACATGCATACAGAACGTGATACAGCCATTTTCGCGGCTCAACCTCGTTGGGAGGTGGCAGCTTTAAGTACAATCTTGCCTAAATGCAACGTCCGTCTCACCCTCGACAAGACACTATGAGGAATGCATATCGTCGCCTACTCCTTACGTGCCCAATGCCAATATACCTTGATGAGAGAGTAGAAGAATTATCCTAAGATGACAGATCGTCCGAAACATCTCTAGGAAACTATTTCCGGCTCGGATCGTTGGATCTTGAGTGATGGAACATAGATCAGACACTAGACCTGGCGTTCCTCCAGTATTTATTTGAAAACCCCTCTCAACCCCAGCTTCTGAGAATAGCCCCCAAAGAATATATCTTCACTCCTCAAGTTTCCAACTTTCAAATTCACGACCGTCATCACCGTTGATACCGGCCATCCTCGCTGAAACACAGGGCTCGAATTCGCTTGGCGTAGGCTTTTTGGTGGATACTTTGGGCACCAACAAGCCTAGAACACCGCACCAGAAGTTTGACCGAAAATTTCTGACAGACGCCGAACAACGGTCCAATCACTCAAGTACATCATAGTATTCCGCACCAGTTGTGCTTCCTCAAAGTCGGATCCAGGATTTCATGCATTAGGCGACTCGGCCCAGGTTGATACGGTCAATTGATGATCCTGAGAGACTGGCGATCTGATTGACGTAGCAAACGGGCCTTCCTGACGAATCTTCAGCCCCTCTTCTAGTCCTCCTCCCTTCTGCTGCCCCGCCAAGTGTGGCTTTTGAACATCCTCCATCACCAAAACGTCGTCAATAAGTAGAAGACGGGCCAGTTCGCCCAGTCCTCTTCGTTCTTCTTGGGTTTCCCCCGCAATTGACGAATCTAATCTCTACAAGGCTCACAAAGTGTCCGCTCAAAACCCCGTCGGCCTTGTACATCTTGCTTCCTTCGCACTTCTCGCTGTAGTCTTGGTGCGTTGATCATATGAATGCATGATCATGCGGGCACTGACTTTTAAATGCTATTTAGATCGTACAATTCCTGTTCGTAGACAGTCCTACTCAGTATTCTAGATCACCGCAACGCTATACACCAACCTCCTACTCGCCGCCTGCGAACGTGGAGGCTGGCGTTTGCGAATCGCCTCATCCTTTCCCTACCGAAGCTCCAACATCCAAACCGCACACAATGGCCCTCGCAGCAGAAGCAAAGCGGATAGCCGCAGAGTTCGAGTTTACAGATAAAGATGTGCAGAAGACCGTTAAAGAGTTCATTGCGGAGATGAGTGCGTAGAATCTGTTCGGGGAGTCGCCATCGCAAGGCTGATAACTTTATAGACGAGGGATTGGAGAAGAATGCAACTACTATGAGCCAGATTCCGACATACGTAACTGCGGTTCCCAATGGCACAGAAAAGGTTTGTAAATTCATTCCCTCAAGAAATATGTACTGACTGTCCTAGGGATTGTATCTTGCTGTTGACCTTGGAGGAACAAATTTCCGAGTCTGTTCAATTCAATTGAATGGAGACACAACCTTCTCGCTCACGCAATCGAAGGTTGCGATTCCTCGTGAGCTAATGGAAGCCAAAACCGCCAAAGAACTTTTCTCGTTTCTGGCAAAGCAAATTGAGATTTTCCTCCAGAAGCACCATGAAGACCATTTCGAAACGCATATCAGGAGGCGTCAAACAGTTAGCACACCGGAAGGATACAGGGATGAGCACATTTTCAGACTTGGCTTTACGTTTAGTTTCCCTGTTCATCAGATCGGCATCAACAGAGGGACACTCATCAGATGGACCAAAGGCTTCAATATCCCGGATGCAGTTGGACAGGATGTCTGCGCTTTGCTACAAAAAGAGATTGATCTACTTCGATTACCTGTCAAGGTAGCTGCTTTAGTCAATGACACTGTCGGGACACTCATGGCACGGTCTTATACTTCCCCTGGAAAGACTACCACTCTACTTGGTGCTATCTTTGGTACTGGAACAAATGGTGCCTATGTTGAAAAGCTCTCCAAGATTACCAAACCTTTGGAAGGCGAATACGACTCTAGTACGGGAGAGATGGTTGTTAACACAGAATGGGGCTCTTTCGATAACGGCCTCAAGGTGCTCCCAAATACTATCTATGATCAAATATTGGACAGAGATAGTGTAAATCCAGGTATACAGATGTTCGAAAAGCGCATCTCGGGCATGTTTTTGGGCGAGATCCTCCGTGTCGTACTCGCCGAGATGGTGAAGACATCGACAGTGCCCCTTTTCCGCGATGATAATAGCTCGCATAACGATTACAAGACGACAACTACAATTAATGAATCTGGACCTTTATTCACGCAATGGGCTGTTGATTCAAGTATTCTATCTTACGCTGCAGAAGACACGAATCCTTCTTTGAAAACGACGAGGCAAGCAATTGATACCCAATTAGGCGTATCGGGAGCGAGTATCGAGGACGCGCTGGCAGTAAAGGAGATATCGAATGCGATAGCCAAACGTGCTGCTAGACTTGCAGGTGTAGCAATCGGAGCCATCGTCCTTCAAAGTGGTCGTTTAAACCCAGGCGCATTTGCCCCACCTGGACCAAATTCATCAGGCGCCATAGTGGAAGACGTGAAAGCTGGTAATGTAGCAGAAGCTGTTGTTGCTACGGTAAACAAGCTCGCTGATACAGCTGGGCTAGCCGTGAACGAGGATGAGATTGTGGATATTGGTGTTGATGGGTCATTGGTGGAGTTTTATCCTGAGGTATGTATTCCCAATTTGAAAGTACTACAACTTATCGCACATTTGACCGAAAACGTTATGCTGACTCCCATCTAGTTCGAGAGTTACATGCGCGAGACCCTAAGAGCCATAGACGGTATCGGGCTTCCAGGCGAGAGGAGAATCCGCATTGGGATCGCCAAAGATGGATCAGGTGTAGGCGCCGCATTGATAGCACTAGTCGCCGCAAACATGGAAAGGAGAACCGGTCTGGACTATATGGGGGATTTACGCCGCGCAGCAGCCATGATCAAGGAAGAGGCTGGTGATGAACTGGAGGAAGCATAGCTAATGAAATCATTGACGGGATGTTGCTGCTGGTTTTCTGCCAATATTTTGTGCATAGCTTGGAGAAAATATATGAATTATGGGCCTTCACGTCTATCACTAGTAAATGAAACAATAGAGCAATATGCTCACTTGCATGAAATTGAGCCATGTTCGCTGTTGTGACTGAGGATAAATCCCATTTGATGTATGCATCTTGATGTTGTCTTCAGAAGGATGAAATGAATGACAACAAGATATCTATTGCAAACTATACACACGATACTAAGTATCGTCCCATTCGTTCCATTCGTTCAATAAAAGTCGAAGATCTCCCTCAACGCCAGCGCTCTGTTCGTACCACGAATCTTATGCTTCTTATAAGTCAAATGAAAATATACGTATGCTTCTATCAATACAACATCGCCACTCGATAGTGCTCCTTTCATGTCGGTGGAGCTTGGAGGCCAGCCCACTCGACGACTTCTAAAGCGCACATGACAAGGATGAGGGTTGATGGGAGGATCCTAGAGTTACGTTAGATGAGGGGTTTTTTCGTAGCTTTGGGGGTTGAGACACATACCAGATGACATAACTCTGGAAAAGTAATTTACTCATGACCCCTTCATATACCCCATTGATCTGGCAAATCTGAGCCAGTTGCAATGTACTCGGAGCGCCCGTGAGCAAAAAGCACACGATAACAAAAATCGGATCATCCACAATACTGACTGGGATATATTTCGCCGTCAAAGCAAGTATTGGAGCCATGATGAGCGTAGGGAGTAACATTCTTGATATTAAAGAAGCAACAAGGAGCTTGGTACCGATTTGATTTTCTTCGGAGTTCTCGTCTAAAGATTCCTTAGGGAGAGTGTTACGGGCGAGATTGGCACCTAAGACGACTAGAATCAGAGGGACAGCAACGCCTCCGGATTGTGAAATAGCTCGTGTGGCAGAATTGGCGATGAATGACCCCTCCTCAAAGAATAGTCGTTGAAGCCGAGGGATCGAGGCGACAATAACCGCTATCAACATTGCCCAGAGAGGAGGGTTCATAAATTCCCATAGACCATTGAAGAAGCGTGCGAGGAGAGTATAAGATTTGGTCAAGAGCCTTTGGACAGAGATAGGTAAGGCATGAAACGCTCTTTGACCAACCCGTGAGAGCTTATGGCTAGTCAAGTGAATGCCGCGTTTAGTGTGGTGGTGTGCCCTGGGAATCCAACCCTTGACACCATCAGGGATCTCGACATCTCCTGGGGTGGAACTTCTGATGCTGGGGAAAGATGTGATATTGCCGTTCGAGCGGTCGTGTGGAAGAACGTTTCCATTCGCGGGAGTTGGAAGTAGACCAGGGGGTTTGCCAGGTTCAACTTGCGCTTCCTCGTCATCTGAGAATGATTGGGCATATTGGACATTCGTAACGGGCGTCCTGCCACCGGATTCGAAGGAAGCGGCAGAATCCATTTCGTTTTGACAATCCTGAGAATCTTCCGAGCCGTCGAGACCCGGGATTAGCTCAGGTTCGTCCCTGTACCGTCCCTCTTCAATATCTGTGCCTTCGCTACCATCCTCAGCGAACTTCTCGGGAGGGGCGAGGAGAACATGGTATCCCCAACTCCACCTCACAAGTTGTCCTAGCTGTTGAAAGATCAACAAGTATAAAATACCTCGAGCAGCAACATCATCATCGTTATCCCCCGGTATTTGATCCCAATGTAAACCCTTCAATGTTTGTGACAACGAAATCACCAGAGAAATCGGAAGAGAGTTTGAGTTTCCGAAAACCTTCCATAGTCAGTATCTGTGAAGTAGAAATGAGGATCCAATTAGTTACTTACTCCCATAGCAGTCACAAAATTTGCAGCTCTCTTCTTGAAGCCAAAAGCCTTTGAGACCCCGACAGACACGAAATATGAGACAAACGTCTGTATAACGAAAATGACTGGAATGACAGCCAATTCCAGCAACTTATCGGCCGTCAACTGTGATGCCAATTTTGTGAAGACTGGATTTGGTTAGTATAGACAGACCAATGTTTAGCAGGTCTCAGAGCTTACTCAGGCAAGGTGTGAATAACGCCACATTCAAATTGGCCACGAATTTTTGCTTGTCTTGGTCGAACATGCCTTGTCTTGCAACAATATAGCCGGGTAGGCTGACGCACACTACTTCCATCACAGCCTCGAACACCAAAAGAATGAGATGCCCTAAGGCGGGATGTGAAGAATGATCGTTTTCCGCGCGTCGTAAGATGCCAAACCCAAAGTTTGACGTCCTGTCTAGAATCGAGGGACCGAAGTCGTTGCCCGCAACGGCATTCAGACGGTAGGACGTGGGAGTGGTGAAGAAACCCATTGTGAGGTTTTGACGAGCCTCAACCGTTGTGTAAGAGTTGAGGTTGGGTTGTCGAAGAGGAAGGATGCGCTTTGGGAATGGGATTTTGGAGTTGTCGGAAGGTTCCCTGGCAGGAAATGGCGCTAGAACCCGTACTGATAAGGCCTGCGCCGTATGCGAAAAAGCAAGAAAAAATGGCGAGAACGTGGGTGAAAATTTGATAGAAAAAGCTTGAAGAGTTCTCACTCTGTTCAATTATTTCCTCCCTTGTGATCAATTCAAAGAATTTCAGAAACACGGAGGAAGTTCAGCTAATTTTTGATATTCTTTGTTCGTGGAAAGTAACTTGGAGGATCTCTTGGCGTTCGTCCTCGTGGTGGCTGAATTATCCTTGATTCGTACCTGAGAGATCACGATTAAAGGCGTGACGGACAATGTGTGCTGGCGCCCAAATGTTATCTGAGCCTGGATGACTTGATTGATGACTGGATAAGGTGAATGAATCTCTTATTAATCTACGATATACTTGTTATTCATTGCCCTTGAGCCGCACTCTCCTTACCTCCCCTGGGTTGATTGCTGCTGCTGCTGCTGCTGCTGCCGCTGCTGTCAAAACATCGATCTCTCGATGATCTCACCCAACATGAGCCACACAGGGGGTGACGACTCAGTGGCCAACTTGAAGCACCAAGCGAGCGTGACTAACGGCTTAATTATTATTACAGGCAGATATACCTTACCGATCCTCCGCGGCCAGCAAACCTGATCATATTTGAAGATTTTGATAGGAGGCCTGATGAAATTCGAGTTCCATCTACTAGTAACCTCGGTCTCTTGGCGACCTTTTGCTTTGTGCCAAGGCTTCGATGCCTTTAAGACCCTGTATTGCAAGATTCTGGTGCGGGATATCAAAATATCAAGTAAGAACTCTCTTTTCAGCTCTCAATCCCAATTCGGAATTGGGGTCTGTTTGGGGTCCCATAGATGCTTCAAACAACGACCTCAAATCAAGGTTTTCGGCAAGACCTTCCTTTCTGATCCTCACCATACCAAAACCCCCCCAACTTTGTTCAGCTTCTTGGTAGAGACTGCGGGGTGACCTGTGCTGAACGGATTTCCAGAACCTTTCCTTCTTTATCTTCAGCTTGGCATGATGTGGCAAGATATTCTAATGACGAAGAGTCAAAGCAAGCAAGCAAGCAAGCAAGCAAGCCCTATATCTTACTGATTCATGACACCTTTATAAAATCTGGGGGCTTTATTTAATGTTTCACCAGCCGAGATGCCGTTTAACCAATTGACGATCGTAAGAGGCCTCTCGACACATCAACCTCAAACTAAATACGAATTGGCTATGCCGAATATGCATAGGCCCTAGTAGTATATCTCTCTATCTCTTCTCGATCCGAACGGCCCGTCGAAGAATTGATATCCATATGCATATGCGGATGAACTGTATTGAATCTCAACGACACAGCCTCCCTGCAAAGCTATTCCAGGGGCAGAATGAAGATTATTACTTGTTATGGTCAGATGTAGATGTTGGATGTGGCTTGTATGCTCGACGTGATTGATCTGAACTTCTCTGGGGCTTACTATCAACCACTCACATCGAAGATAAGATGAACGGTCAAGCCACTTTCCACAATTGTCACCCCTCCTCGGGGGATCATCCTTTTTTTGACCCCTCCAACTAAAAGGTATCAATGCTTCCCAACAACGTCATCATGATCGTTCCCTGCAAAGATTGTGGTTATTCAAACGCCGTACTCGTCACTCCGACATTTTCAGCTGAAACAAGGGCAAAATGCTGGCAACTGTGAAAAGAGACAATGCTTCATAAGATTCAAAGTATTTAACTAGCTAGTCGAAAGTCTCATGAGAACTCAAAAGTCAAATCTTTACGCGACTCTTGGACCAAAAGAAGACCCAACCTTTTGGCGAATGCTAGTCAAAAGAGACGACCTTCAGCCAACCTTTCTAGGTATCAACAAGCTCATCCACCCATATACACTCAATCAAGAATAATCCGATACGATTAGCTTAGTCGTCTAGAGTTGCTGCACAGCCTCTCAGGTACCGGTCCATCTCCGTAACCACTTTTTTATTTTATCCTCGGAGGCCAGCCAAAACATTCAATTATCGACCAAATTCTCCCACGAACGGTAAACTTATTATTCTCTGGTACCTAAAAGTTCTCCAGAGCATTAGAGGGATCCTTCACACGGCCCTTTGTGTACCCGCTCTCTCCTTCAACCCTCTTTCGTTGGGCAAAAAACCTTCGGACCTTACGGCATTTGATTCTCTAGGTCAAACATACGTTAGTCCTCTACTCCTGATATTTGCAATGACTGTGTCTGCCAAATCATTCGCATGCTCACTAAACGCCTTTTAGAATTCCTGTTCGCTTCCAAACCTTCACAGGCGCGGTTAC
>Ga0182030_10002707_pt1 | contig 37730 bp, 29 predicted proteins | sample 812S3MmetaG_FD_121299 | JGI IMG/M metagenome (GOLD analysis project Ga0182030, IMG submission 121299) | Permafrost microbial communities from Stordalen Mire, Sweden - 812S3M metaG (Illumina Assembly) | ecosystem: Environmental > Terrestrial > Soil > Wetlands > Permafrost | place: Sweden...
GGTGAGCGGGACGGCGAGCGACAACGTCGCGGTGGCGGCGGTCAAATGGACCAACTCCACGGGTGATGCGGGTGTAGCGGCGGGAACGACGTCCTGGTCGGCCAGCGTTCCCCTGCTGGTCGGGACGAATACGATCACGGTGCGGGCATACGATGCGGCCGGCAACTCGGCGTGGCGGGCGCTCACCGTGGTCAGACGCTAATGTAGCCGTATTTTTGCCTTAGACCGTGATGTTTCCGGAAACTCCGCCGATATAGAGGCTAATACACAATGAACCGACACCGAGACAAGCAGGCGTCGAAGCCAGGGGCGCTCGCGGTTTACCAACCCGGCGCGGTCCGCGATCCTGCCATCGATCCGGAGTTGCCAGACGTCCCACGAGCCGACGTTTCCCTGATGAGCGCCCGGGCATTCGGAGAAACGGTTGGCGTCCTGTACTCGCTTGCCCGGCTGGTGGAACAGAGGGATCGTCACACGGCGGGACACTGCGAGCGTCTGGCGTCTTCGGGTGTGGCGCTGGGGGCGGCGATGCGGCTGGACAGCGGCAGCCTGCTATCGCTTTTTGTGGGAGGCTACCTGCACGATATCGGGAAAGTAAGCATCCCCGATTCCATACTCTTCAAGCCCGGCAAACTGACCGGGCCGGAGTGGGAAACCATGCGCGCCCATCCGGTGCTTGGCGAAGAGATCTGCCGACCCGTGAAATCGCTGGAAGGAGTGCTGCCGCTGATCCGCCATCACCATGAACGATGGGACGGAAGCGGCTATCCCGATGGCCTTCGCGAGGCCGAAATCCCCCTGCTGGCGCGCGTGCTGCAAACGGTGGATATCTACGACGCGCTGACCAATCCGCGGCCCTACAAACAAGCGTATTCGAGCGTCCGCGCATTGGAAATCCTGCAGGAAGAGACAGACCGCGGATGGCGCGACAAGGAGATCACTTCCGTGTTCATCCAAACTCACAAACACATGGCGACGGCGATGGCGGATTCGCGCATCGGGGACTACAGTCTGGCTGGAATCGGGGATTCGTTGCGCAATCTGGAGGCTCTGGCAATGCATTGAGCCGGCGTAGGACAGGCCTCCCGGCCTGTCTCCATGCGAAAAACGCGGGCCAACGCAATCCTAAACTAATGCCCGTACTTTTTTTCGCCGGCCTCGATGCGCACCGACAGGCGGTTTTCCGGCGGCGGCAACGGGCACGTGGCGTACGGCGTAAACGCGCAGGGCGGGTTGTAGGCCTTATTGAAATCGAGCACCACGTGGCCGTCGGCGGGCATCGCCGAATAGAGAAAGCGGCCCGCACCGTAGGTTTCCCTGGCGCTGGTCAGGTCGCGGAATACATAGAAAAGCTCTTGGGCGTCGGCAGTTTCCAGGTACGGGCGAAGGCGGTACTCGTGGCCGTGCAGATTGAATACCGCATAACCGGGGCTGTCCATCGCCTCGGTCTGGCCCAAAACGTTCAGAATTGGAATCTTCCGCGGCTCCGCTACCCACCTCGCCGTCAGCCTGTACTCTTCCTGCGCCGGGTAGGTTTCGATGCCGTGGAATTCGCGGCGGTATTCACTCTCGGGATCCTTGAGCCGGATGCCGTATTTGTCCGATCGTTTGATGACGAACAGGCTGAGACGGCCCACTTTGGCGACGTCGAGAGAATCCGGCCACAGCTCGCGGGTGGCGCCATCCATCCGTACCCTGACCTTGCCGTCGAGCAGTTCGAACACGCCTGCCTGGGCTGGACCGTCGGGCAGCACAATTTCGTTGCCCGGATCCTTGCCGAACGTGTTGCCGCCTTCGTGCAGCCAGAACAGGCCCGCCACCGAGAGCCAGCCGCCATCGCGCTTCAATCCCTCTTCCCGCTGGCGGCGCCATTGGGCGATTTCGGCCTGGTAGGAGGTGGCGGCAAATAGCGCCACGCCGGCCAGCGCCGGCAAGGCCATGCGCCAGATCACGAGCGTTCCCCCGTGCCTTCGATGAGTTGCTCCAACATCCCGGCGAACTCTTCGCTCTTGCGGTCCACGCGTTGCTTGAGCTGGCTGAGATCGCGCTCCAGCGTGCGCAGCCGGTCGGCGAGGTGCAGACACGCCAATACGGCGATGCGGGTGGAGTCGGCGTTCGGCGCCTTGGCGGCAATCGACAACATCAGTTCGTCGACGCTGGAGGCAACCTCTTCGACTTCGCGAGAATCGCCGCTGGTGAGCAGCGTGTACGGCCGGCTCAGAATGGTGACCCGGACTTGCTGTCTATCGGGAGCGCTGTTTTCCATGCAATACTCCCCCCAAAAGCGTGCAAGCGCCCCGCTAGGATGCGCTCAGTTGATCGATCTGGCCCAGCAGCTTTTCGATGCGGCCCCGCACCTGCTTGCGTTCCGCGTGCAGGGCTTTGATTTCTTCGGCGAAGCGCGCAGCTTCGCGCCGGGCTTCGGCCGCCTCTTCCACGGCGGCTTCCCGCTCCTGGCGCAAGCGCGCCACCAGTTGCACCGCGCGCTGGATGCGATCTTCCAGGCTGCTGAGGGAATCGTTTTGCTGTTCGGCCGGGGTCATTCTTTCTCCAGGGCAGCCTGGGCCGACTCCTTCACGGCCAGGGCCGATTGCGCCAACTCCGCCAGGTTGCGGAAAGCGGCATCGTCATGCAGCGCCACTTCGGCCAGAACCTTGCGATTCAGGTCGATGCCGGCGGCCTTGAGGCCATGGATGAACTTGCTGTAGGAAATGCCGGCGGCGCGGCAGGACGCGTTGATGCGGACAATCCAGATCCTGCGGTAGTCGCGCTTCTTGCGTTTCCGTCCGACGTAGGCGAACTTCAGGCCGCGGTCGACGGCCTCCATAGCGGCACGGTACAGCTTGCTTTTGGTGAGGAAGTAACCGGAGGCGCGGGCTAAAACCTTCTTTCGCGACGCCCGGCGGTGGGTACCACGTTTTACTCTAGGCACGTTTGTCTCCTTTTAATTTGGCTGGTCATCATTGGCGGAATCGGGCACGTGCCACGCGCACCGTCCGCGCAAATCGCGCATACCTCTAAACCCGCGGGTCTAGTAGGGAATCATGCGCTTCAACACCGGCTGGTCCGCCTTGTCGGCGACCACGCTCTGGTGCAACTTCTTCTTGCGTTTGTGCGGCTTCGAGGTCAGGATATGACGGCCAAAGGCATGATTGCGAACCACTAAGCCCGTGCCCGTCTTCTTGAACCGCTTGGACGCACCTTTGTGAGTCTTCAGCTTCGGCATAATTATTCCCTGGATCTTTGCAGGAAAGACTAGACGATTATAGCACGGCGGAAGTTGGGTTGTGCCTGGCTTGTCCGATTGGGCCGCTTTCGGGAGATGGACTGAATGTGGTTACGGAAGCGTGTAGAGCCATAGTTCCGGCATCGGGAAGTCCTTCGGGTTGTCGGTCGCGAGGAGCAGACCATTGCGGATTGTGACGGCCGCGACAGTGAGATCGGGCCGGGCCAGTGTGAGCCCTTTTTGACGCCATTCCCGATAGAGTTCGCCGGCGTACTTGGCAACCTCCGGAGTCACCGGATAGAATTCCAACCTCCCAAGAAACTCTTCCGTCCTCTCGGCCTCGTGGGGACGCATTCCCATGTGGACCTCAGTGAGGTTGATCGAGCAACACGCGAGCAAAATTCCTTCGGCGATCACTCCCTCCAGCAACTCGTTGCGACCGTTGCGGTCGTTAATTGCGTCGATGATAACGTGCTGTCCAGCAGGCAGGTCGTAGCCATCTATTATGCTTCGCGGTGGTCCTCGATCCTCTCGAAGCGCTTTACGGATTCCTGGCGGATGTCCCGAACCCACTGGGCCGCTCCTTGGGCCAGTTCCGGATGGTCTTCCTGTGTCCAGGCTCCCTTGGCAGCGCGCAGCGCGTTGCGCTGGCGATTGAGCTTGATCTCCCGCTTGGCCAGATCGACCAGAAAAGCGGTGCGGTACCCTTGGCTGACGATCTTGTCGATCACTTCCGGAGGATATGGAACCATGATTCGTTGACGTTGCATAGGCCCTACATCTCCATTGCACCACAGTGGTCTACCGGGTTGCACTACCGACGGTAAGCCGAGTGTGCTCGGCGCCGCTTCGCGGTGACGGGCAAGCCGTCAAGGTATGCCAGCGCCGCGCACAGCGGTTGCAAGCGGCCATGCCGACGAGGGCGCGGCGTGGCCTACGCCCCTTCCTGGGGCTCTGTATTCCCCCTCGTCTGATTCCACACGGCTCGCGCCCCATGCGAGCCGCCCCTTACCCCCGCTCGCCGTCGCGATGGGCGGGCAGCGCGCCGCCCGTGGGAGCCTTCTTGTAGTTCTCCACACTCACCCCCACCGGCCCATTCTTCGTCCGCGTCAGCAGGTCCGACTGTTCCTGGGGCGTCATCTTGTGGAACGCCTTCACCGTGGCCACGTTCTGCTCCAGTTCCTCCACCGTGGTGGCGCCGGAGACCACCGTATCGATGTCCTGGCTGAGCGTGAAGCGCAGGCACTCGGCGTAGGTTGCGATCTTGTTTTTTCCGATCCCGCCCATGGCGTTGCACTTCATCGCCAACAAGCCCAGGCCTTTGGCGCGGACTTTGGGCAGCACGTTCTGGATGAAGCTCAGGTAGTGCGGGTCCACCAGGTTGACGGGATGTTGCACGGTTTCCCAGCCATCGAAGCTGGCCAGCAGGCGCTGATGCACTTCGGGATCGGCATGGCCGGTGAAGCCGATGTGGCGCACTTTGCCCTGCTTTTTGGCCTGCACGAACGCCTCCAGCGATCCACCCGGGCCGAGGATCTTGTCGACCTCCGCCTGCGTGACCACCTCGTGGCACTGCCAGAGGTCGAGGTAATCGGTCTTCATGGCGCGCAGCGTGCCTTCCAACTGCCCCATGGCTTCGTCGCGCGTCCGCAGTTCGGCCTTGGACATGAGGAAGACCTTCTGCCGGATGCTGCCGGTGATGACTTTGCCGTAGCAGGCGTCGCTTTCGCCATCGTTATACTTGCGCGCGCTGTCGAAGAAGTTGATGCCCAGATCGAGCGCGCGGCGGATCATCTTGAGGGCGTTCTCCTCGCCGCCGTAACGCATGTGGGCGCCGCCCAGGGTGATGCGCGTGACCTGTAACCCGGTCTTGCCCAGTTTGCCCGTCGGAATCGGCGTATCGCCATAGGCCGCGAACTCGGCCGCCAGCACCGCCGAGGAAGTTGCTTGCAGGAACTGTCTTCGATTCATGATCCCTCCTTATGATGGAATCATACCCCACCGGCGGACCGCGGTTGGCCGCTCTCCCGTTTCACCCAGCGGTACGCAGCCACCGAATTCTTCCAGAAATACTTCTCCTGCGCCGCGCGGCTCTGGCGGCTGAAGTAGTCGCGCGCCAAACCGAGCACTTTGGGATAGGGTGCCCACTGGTCGCTATTGGGCCAATCGCTGCCGAAGAGCACGCGATCCTCGCCGAAGATGCCGAAGAGTTCGTCCAGGCGGGCGCGATAGAAAGCGGGGTCCTCGATCACTTTGCCGTCGACGCGGCGGATGATCTCCGAGAGCTTCACGTAAACCTGCGGGCGCTTGCCGAGTTCCCGCAGATTGCCATGGTAGGCCGCGAGGGCGGCGGCATCGTTGGGCGGAGTGCACTGCGGCAGATGGTCCACCACCAGGCGCAGTTCGGGCACGCGGTCGGTGAGGCGCACCACGGTTTCGATCAGCGCCGGATCGGGGTTGGCGGTATCCATCGCCAGTCCGGCGCCGGCCAGCAGTTTGAGGTCTCTGGCGAATGCCGGCCTGGCGGCTTCCACCGCGAAGTTCCGTCCCCACAGGTTGCCGTAGCGGATACCGCGGAACAACGGGTTGCGGTGAAACCGCTCGAGCTGCTTGCCGAATTCCGGCTGGCCGGGTTCGAGGTTGCCCACCGTGCCTACCATGATGGTGTCCTTCGCCGCCACGTCCAGCACCCACTGGTTGTCTTCCAGCCACGCACTGCACTCCACTTCGATGGCGCCGGTGATTCCCAGGGGCGCGGCGAGCGTACGGTAGCGGCCCGGCAGCGCGGGTTGGTAGAGCACCGGGTTGTCCTTGCCCGGCCACGGAATCCCCTGTGGGCGGGTGGGGTCGAAGAGGTGGATGTGGGTGTCGATAATCGGGATGTCCGCGGCCAGGGGAGCGGCGGCTGCGACGACCGCGCCGGCGGCGGCGGCGCCGAGAAAGGTTCTACGTTGCACGCTAGGTATTGTAGTACGCGCCGCGTGCCCCCGCGAGGTTACCTCATTTCCTTTCAAACGGATTGGCGTACGCCTCGTCCCGCGCGTAAAGATCGGTAGAATCGAACCAGGAGTTCCCATTTGCTTAAAACCGCATTTTTCGTCTCCGTGTGCGCGTGTGGGGCGTTTTCCCAGCCGCCCGCGCCCAACGCCTCGATGGTCCGTTTCGACGTCAAGGCCATCGATAAAGCCGCCGATCCGTGCCAGGATTTCTACCAGTACGCTTGCGGCAACTGGTTGACCGGCAATCCCATTCCCGCCGATCAGGCGCGCTGGGGGCGCTTCAACGAACTGCAGGAGCGGAACCGGCAGGCCTTGCACGAGATTCTGGAGGAAGCCGCCAAGCCGGACGCCGGCCGCGACCCCGTGACCCGCCAGCTTGGGGATTACTACGCGGCGTGCATGGACGAGAAGGGAATCGACGCCCGCGGACTGGCGCCGCTGGCGGCGGAGTTCGACCGTATCCGGCAGCTTTCGGACAAGACGCAACTGGCCGCGGAAATCGCCCACCTGCACCGCATGGGTGTTTCCTCCCTGTTCGAATTCGGCAGCGGGCAGGACTTCAAGGATTCCACCCAGGTGGTGGCGCAACTGGACCAGGGCGGGATCGGCCTGCCGGACCGCGACTACTACCTCAAGGACGACCCCAAGAGCGTCGAGCTGCGCCAGAAGTACCTGGCGCACGTGCAGCACATGTTCGAACTGGCGGGCCGCAATCCGCAAACCGCCGCAGCCGACGCCGCCATCGTAATGCGGATCGAGACGGAATTGGCCAAGGGATCGCTGGATCGCGTTTCGCGGCGCGATCCGGAAAAAATCTACCACCCCATGAAGAAGGCGGACGTGGCGGCGCTCGCGCCGGCGTTCCAGTGGGAACAATATTTCGCGGGCACGCGGGCGCCGGGCTTCCAGGCGATTGTGGTGTCCTCGCCCGAGTTTTTCAAGGCGCTCGACCGGCAGATCCAGGTGATCTCGCTGGCAGACTGGAAAGTCTACCTGGACTGGCGCCTGCTGCATTCTGAAGCGCCGCTTCTGCCGTCCGCCTTCCTCCAGGAGAACTTCGAGTTTTACGGCCGGACGCTGACCGGTGCCGCCGAACTGCGTCCCCGCTGGAAGCGCTGCGTGGACTTCACCGACAACCAGTTGGGCGAGGCGCTGGGCAGGAAGTATGTCGAGAAGACCTTCGGCGCGGCCGGCAAGGAACGCACTCTGAAGATGGTTCATGCACTCGAAAAGGCGCTGGGCGAGGATATCGACAAGCTGCCCTGGATGACCGCCGCTACCAAAAAGGAAGCGCTCGTCAAGCTCCAGGCGATCACCAACAAGATCGGCTATCCCGACAATTGGCGCGACTATTCCAGCGTGGAAATCAAGCGCGACGACGCCATCGGCAACGGCTTCCGCGCCGACCAGTTCGAGTTTCAGCGCCAGTTGGACAAAATCGGCAAGCCGCTCGACCGGCTGGAGTGGAACATGACCCCGCCGACGGTGAACGCCTACTACGACCCGCAGATGAACAACATCAATTTCCCGGCCGGCATCCTGCAACCGCCGTTCTTCGATAACGCCATGGACGACGCGGTGAATTTCGGCGGCATCGGCATGGTGATCGGACACGAGTTGACGCACGGCTTCGACGACCAGGGCCGGCAGTTCGATCCCCAGGGCAATCTACGGGACTGGTGGACGCCGGCCGACGCCAAGGAGTTTCAGCAGCGCGCCGCCTGCGTGGACGATGAATACTCGAGCTTCACGGTGGCGCCCGGAGTGCACATCAACGGCAAGCTCACCCTGGGCGAAAACACGGCCGATAACGGCGGCGTGCGCGTGGCGCTCATGGCGCTGATGAACACCATTGGGAAAGCGGCGAAGAAGATCGACGGCTTCACGCCGGAACAGCGCTTTTTCCTTTCCTTCGGCCAGGTGTGGTGTTCCAACGAACGCGAGGAGGCGCAACGCCTGCAAGCCGCCACCAACGAACACGCAGCGCCGAAGTTCCGCGTCAACGGCGTGGTCCAGAACATGCCGGAATTCCGCAAGGCATTCTCCTGCAAGGTGGGCCAGCCCATGGCGAAAGCCAACGTCTGCCGCGTCTGGTAGTAGTAGGACAGACGATCGCCTTTCGTCGTCTGTCAACAACCATGTGTTGTTGACAGACCACCCAAGGGATGGTCTGTCCTACCTACTTCACCTGTAAAATCGCCGTGTTGGAGACCGTTCCGTTCGCGTTGACCACTTGCACGGTCCAGTTGCGCGCCGTGGCGCCGATGCTTACCGTCGCCAGGATCTGGCTGGCGGATGCGGACTGAATGGCCGTGCCCTGCAGCATCAGCGACGCGCCGGCGGTGGTCGCCACCACGCGCAACCCGCTGCCCGGCTGGAAGCCCGAGCCGTTGATGGTCAGCGTCTGCGCCGCGCTGGCACGGTTGATCGGATTCGGACTGAGCGAAGCGATCGCCGGCGGCACCGGTGGCGCCACTACCGGCAGGTTATAAATGTTGGAGGCCGTGCCGTTGGGATTGACTACCTGCACGGTCCAGGTGCGCGCCGTGCTGCCGACGTTGATCATCGCCAGAATCTGGCTGCTGTTGACGAACTGAATCTGCGCGCCAGTCAAGGTTGTTGTGGCGCCGCCCGAATAGCTCATCAGCACTTTGAGCCCCGTGCCGTTCACGAAGCCGGAGCCGTTGATGGTGACGATCTGATTGGCGTTGGCCCCCGTCAGCGGGTTAGGAGTCACGCTGGAGACCACCGGAGGGGCCGGCGGCGCCACCACGCTCAAGCTGGCCGCGTTGGATGCCGGACCGGTGGTGTTGGCGACGGTGATGGTCCAGGTGCCTGCCGCCGTGCCGGTGGGGATGGCCGCCTGAAGCTGGGTCGCGCTGACCAAGGTGGTCGCCAGGACGCTGCTGGAGTTGCCGGATGTGGCCGTGGCTTTGGCGCCCGCCAGGAAGCCGCTGCCGTTGATGGTCAGCGTCTGCGCGGTGGCGGAGCCCGTCATCGGGTTCGGGCTGAGCGAACTGACGATTGGACCCGATGGCGGCCGCGCTCCCCAGTTCAGTGCCATCGTGTAAGCATCGGCCGATCCCAGGCCGGTGGCTAGATCGTACCCGGCGGCGGCGCTATAGCCGTTCATCTTGCCGACATTGCTGGCCGGCGCGGCCGTGGAACATCCGGGCGAGCCGCCCGCGCAGGGCACCGCGTTGCTGCCGCTGGTGACGTCGTGGAACGCAGCGGGCGTCTGCGTAGCCAGCGAATAAAAACGCGTATTGGGGTTGCCATTGCGCCCGCCGGTGTATTGATCGACGATGGCCATCAATCCGGCGAAAGAGGGCGAAGAGGCCGAGGTGCCCCCTACCAGATAGAGGCCGCCTTCCTGATACACCAGGTAACCATCGTGTCCAGCCGCGGTCAGCGAAACGTCCGGCAGATAGCGGTGGTGCTGGTTGGCGGCGCCGGGGTCGGCTGTGGGCACGCCCGCACCGGTCTGCCACGAGGGGTTGGCCCAAACCGAGCTCACGCCGCCAGAGCCCGCGTAGAGATTGTTGCCGGCGCCGGTGGCGGTGGTGTGCGAACTCTCGTTCCAGGCGGTCTCCGGAATGTAGCCCATGGCGGAAGCCTTGTTCGCATCGTTGGCCGGCTTCCAGTAGGTGCCCGTGGCGTCGCCGAACTCCGTGCCGCCGACTGCCACGTTATTCGGCGTCGATGCCAGGCCGTTCACCCCGAAGCCGTGACTGGCGGGAGCGGTCGAGCCCGGACTGTCGCAGGCCGCCGAACCGGAATCGCCCGCCGAGACAAACACCGAGATCCCCTGCGCCGCCGCCTGCTGCCACAGCGAGTTGTAGAACTGGTTGCCGCTGCCCAGGGCCGCTTCGCAGGCGCCGAAGCTCACGCTCATCACCGGCGCCACATTGTTGTTCACGATGTACTGGTCGGAAAGATCCACCCCGTCGGAAGCGTTGGTGCTGGCGGAGACCACCAGTTTGATGGCGGCGCCCTTGGCCACGCCGCCGGACCATTCCACGTCCAGATCGGCCTCCATCTCTTCACCGGTGCTGATGACGCCAGGGTCTTTGCCGTTGACGATCACCTGCGGAGCGAGGACGGGCAGACCGAACGTGGACCGGAAGAGCGCCACGTCGCTGAGCTTGATATTGGTGCGTCCGGCGATCGCCACGGACTGGCCGGTGCCGTCAAAGTTGAGACTCCACAGGTGGGCCAGGTCGTAGATGGCGGCGAAATCGTAGGGGCTGAGCCCGTGCGATCCGCCGTTCAGATTGGTGGCCGGCGTGGGCGCAGGCGCCTGGCCCAGCACATGGTGCATCGGCTGGTGGCGGAAATCGTGCAAGCTGGCCACGCCGCCAATTACCGGAGCCAGAGCTTCGGGAATGGACAGATCCGTGGCGTTGGCCACGTGCCGCTCGCCATTGACCTCATAGTGCCGCATCTCGGTGTGGAACGCCCGTTCCACCTGGCCCGCCGTGCCGCTGAATTCCAGCGTGCGGCGGCCGCGGCCGACCTCCTCCACCTGGAAACCGGCATCCTGAAGCCAGGCCACGATCGTGTCGATATCCTGCTGGGCGGGCCCGAAACGCTCGCCGAACTGCTCGGGCGTAAGCCACTCCTGGAAGTGCGGGGATGCCGGGTCGTGCTGATCGGCCAGCAACTGCTCCAGAGCCGCCTCCTGTTCCGGGCTGCTGGAAAGCTGCATCTGGATGCGCTCCATCGGCAGGTCCGCCGCGGCGCGGCCCAGGTCGCGGCCGGTTCGCGTGAGAGGGTGAGTGGTCCGGTCCAGGCGGGTAAGGCGCGTGCTATCCACGCGCTGGTTGATACGCGGCCGCTGCTGGGCCGTGAGCACACCGGCGAGGGCAAAAATCAATAGGAACGAGGTACTACGGAAGCTGGACAAAGAGTATCCTTTTTTGAAGCTATAGGACCATATCGGACCGATGATTGGCTTCTTTAAGGAAATCTTGAAGAAAAGTTTTCTACGCTTCCAGCGGCGTCGCCGGGTCCAGGAACATCCAGCAGACGATGCCCATCAGATAGATGGCCGCCGACACGTAGAAGGTGACGTTCCAGTTGTTATGCGTCCAGTAGAGAATGTAGCCGATCGCCAGAGGACAGATCGCCCCGCCCACGTTGCCCATCATGTTCATCATGCCGGAAAGCGAGCCGGCGTGTTTGCCGCCCACGTCCATGCACGCTGACCACGCGCCCGGCATTACCATGTCGTTGGAGAAACTGGCCAGCCCGATGCACAGCATGGCCGTCACCGGGTCGTTCATCCGGGTCGATAGCAGCAGAAACATGCTGGCGCCCGTAAACCCGATGTAAGCCATGATCCGGCGGGTTTGGGGCATGCCGCCCACCCAGGGCGCAAACTTGTTGGCCAGAAAGACGCTGGCCAGGTTTCCCAGGCCGCCCATGAAGAGCGGAGCGATGCCGAAGATGGCCACCGACGCCACGTTCAGGTGGCGCGCCTCCCCCAGGTACGTGGGCAGCCAGGTGATGTAGAAATACCAGCCGTAGGACAGGCAGAAGTATTGCAGGCAGATCATCCACACCTGCCGCGACGCCAGGAATTTGGCCCACGGCACGTCGCCGTGCGGGCGGGCGTTGGCGCTCGCCTGGCGCACCAGTTCCCGTTCCGCCTCATTGAGACGCGGATTATCCAGCGGGTTGTTGCGGTACCAACGGTAGAAGATCGTGGCCCAAATCACGCCCAGGCAGCCGAAGATCTGGAAGGAGTGGCGCCATCCCACGGCATGCATCACCAGCGCCACCAGGGGCGGCGTGAAGGCGCCACCCCAGCGCGCGCTCAGCCACATGATGCCCTGCGCGCGCACGCGTTCCTTCTCGGGCAGCCAGGTGGTGAACGTCTTGGTGAGGTTCGGGAAGCAGCCGGCTTCACCCGCGCCGAAAAGAAACTGCGTAACGGCCAGCGACGCCAGGTTCCAGGTGGAGCCCATGGCGGCGGTGAAGCAACTCCACCACAGCACGATGCGCATGAGCACGCTGCGCGGTCCCATCCGGTCGCCCATGTAGCCGCCGGGGATTTCGAAGGCGGCGTAGGCCCAGCCGAATGCCGTGAAGGCCCAGCCCATGTGGCGCGAATCGAGGCCCAGATCCCGGGAGATAAACGGGGCGGCGAAAGAGAGGGATACGCGGTCGATATAGGTGATCACCGCCAGGGTGGCCGCGAAAACGATCACCCAATATCGTACGCGCGTGGGCGCCTGAGTGGCCGTCACGCCGGCCGTTCCCCGTTGATCTGGCGGCACGCGCCCATCCCGCCGAAATCTCTTCCCGAAAACATGAATGCCCTCTCCCGTTGCCCGCTACACCCTGGGAACACGCACCCCATACCGGTATACCAATGCTCCCGCGCCGACCGTGGCCAGCGCCGTCAGCGATGCGCGCGGCTGCCAGATCACGCCGTAACCCATCATGCAGGTCCCTACCAGAATATACGAAGCCGGAATCAATGGCCACGCGAATTCCAGCGCTTTCAGCCGCTGCCATCCCGCGCGCCGCCGGCGATAGACGAAAATCGACGCCACCGAGAGCACTGTGAACAAGGTCAGGCTGAACCCGATATATACCACCAGCTCCGGAAACGGCGTGACGGTCATCACCATGGCGCAGAGTCCCTGGCTGAGGATGGCGTTGACCGGAGTGTGCCAGCGCGCGTCCACCTTGGCCGCGCCGCTGAAGAACGCCTTGTTCCGGGCCATCGCGTAATACACGCGAGGGCCGATCGTCACCATGGCATTCACCGTGGAAACGATGGAAATGGCCATCAGCGCGGAGAATATCCCCGCCACGCGCGGGCCGAAGAGGTTCGATGCCGAGAGCGTTCCCACGGCGATCACGCCCTTCAGATTCTCCAGCGGCGTGGCGTAGATGAAAATCATGTTGAGGGCCAGATAGAGCACCGCCACAATCAGGCTCCCGGCCGCGATGGCGGCGGGCAGGGTGCGCTCCGGCCGGCGCAGTTCCTCGGCCACGTAGGTGGCGGCGTTCCAGCCGCTATACCCCACCATGACCCACAGCAGGCTGATCATGAACTGCGTCGGCAGCGCCACCGTGGAAGTGCGCGCGGCGTGTTCGGAGAAGTGATGCCAGTCGCCCGTGCCCGCGGCGAAGCCGAGGATCACGAAGCCGGCGATCACCACCAGCTTGGTCGTCGTCAGCACGTTCTGCACCTTGGCGGTGCGCCCCACGCCCAGGCAATTCAGCGCCGTGAAGGCCGCGATCAGCGCCGACGCCGTCATCTGCCCCGCGCCCAGCCGCAGCGAGAATGCCCCGCTGCCGATCACCCACGCCGCGTTGGCCTGCTTCAGCGAGGGGAAAAAATACCCGAGGTAGTCGGAAAAGGCCAGCGCGGCGGCGGCGATGGGCGCGGAGAAGCCGGCGAAAAACGAAACCCACCCCGTCATGAATCCCCACTCCGGCCCGTAGGCGTGCGTCAGATAGACATACTCGCCGCCCGAGCTGGGGAAATTGATGCCCAGCTCCGAATAGCTGAGCGCGCCCGCCAGGGCGAACAGCGCTCCCACCGTCCAGCACGCTAGAATCAAGGGCGCGCTGCCCAGATCGCCCGCCATGAATCCCGTGGTGGCGAAGATCCCCGTGCCGACCATATTAGAGATGACCAGCGCGGTGGCGCTGAAGAACCCGATCTGCCGCAGCAAACCGGGCCGCGGGACCTGCGTGTTAGGCGATGGCATTCGCTAGACCTGGATAACATTCTATGATGCGGCGCGCGTGTTGGTGGGGCAGGCTTCAGCCTGCAAGGTGGGACAGGCTTCAGCCTGTCAATCCGAGCCAAGCTCGGACTCTCGTTCCGCCTACCCCTTCCCGCACCCCATCACCCGCCCCATGAACTCCCAGACCTTGGGATTGCCGAACGGCGCCATCTGCCCCTCCACTGGGGCCGGCCAGTTGGGACGATCCGCGTGCACCCGGTTCAGCCCCGCGCCGATCTCCCGGTCCCCGCCGGTGAACCCTTCCACCAACTTCTTCCAGCGCGCGCCCAGCGCCTGCGCCGTCGCGCCGGTCGGGTCCTCATCGAGTGCCGCTTCCACGTCGCGGAACAACTCCGTCCACTGCTCGGACACCTGCGCCTGCAACTCCGGCGTCCACTCCTTGCCGCGAGCCTCGATTTTCGCCTGTGCCTCCAGGCTGTAATACTTCTCGCTCCAGCTATTGTCGTTTTGCATTTCGATCACCTCAATGATTTTCGTCAGTAGTGCGGTGTCCGCCCGCCGTCCCGGTTCGATCGATTTTTCGGCGTCGCCGATCGCCCGTATGGCGCGATCCAGCAGCCGCCGCTTCTCCTCCAGCACTGTGCGTTGCAGGCGCAACGACGCCGGTAACTCCAGACCGCCCCCGTCCAGCATGGTCCCGATCCGCTTCAGAGGAATCCCCAGGAACTTGAGCGCCACAATCTGCTCCAGGCGTTCCAGGTCCCTCGCCGCGTACACGCGATACCCGGTCGCGTTGCGCCGCGCGCGCAACAGGCCCAGGCGATCGTAGTGATGCAACGCGCGAACCGTCACGCCGGCCAGTCTGGCGAACTCCTGTACGGTCACTCGAAATTCCTCTCGAAAATCATCTTCAAGCCTCACCCAACGTCAGAGTCAAGAACAATCGTAGCCATCCTGCGCTACTATTTCTATAACCCGATGGCCCCCATTCTGGAGCTGCGCAAGCTGGTGAAGCACTTCCCCGGCCAACAAGCGGTGCGGGAGATCTCGTTGGCCATTCCGCGCGGCAGCTTCTTTTCCCTGTTGGGCCCATCGGGATGCGGCAAGACCACCACGCTGCGCCTCATCGCCGGCTTTGAGCAGCCCACTTCCGGCGACATCCTGCTCGAGGGCGAAATTGTCAACCAACGCAAGCCGTATGAGCGCAACGTCAGCACCGTCTTCCAGAATTACGCCCTCTTCCCCCATCTCACGGCGCGCGGCAACGTGGAGTTCGGCCTCAAGCGCCACCGCGCCACCGATATCGACGCTCGTGTGCGCGAAGTCCTGGAACTGGTCGGTCTCACCGGCAAGGAAACCCGCCGCCCGGCGCAACTCTCCGGCGGTGAGCGGCAGCGCGTGGCCCTCGCCCGCTCGCTCGTGCTGCAGCCCGGCGTCCTGCTGCTCGACGAGCCCCTGGCCGCGCTCGATCCCAAATTGCGCAAACAGATGCGCGGCGAGCTAAAAGCCATGCAGCGCCGCGCCGGCGTCACTTTCCTGTTGGTGACCCACGACCAGGAAGAAGCCCTCTCCATGTCCGACCATCTGGCCGTGATGAATGAAGGACGCATCGAGCAGGTGGGCTCGCCCGAGGACGTCTACCTGCGCCCGCGGTCGCGCTTCGTCGCCGGTTTCCTGGGCGCCGTCAACTGGATCTCGGGCGCCGGCATCCGCCCCGAAGCCGTCCGCCTGCTGCCCGCTGGCGAATCCACGCCCGACCGCCGCGCCCCCGGCGTGGTCACCGGCAGCGTCTTCCTGGGCAATTGCGTGCAGGTGCAGGTGCGCCTCCATAGCGGCGAAGACACCGTGGCGCAACTGCCGCGCGGCGCCGCCCTTTTTCAACCCGGCGACGCCGTCCAGCTCGCCTGGAGCGCCGCCGACGAGATGACCTTCTTATGAAGCTGCGCACCTGGTTCCTGCTGCCCGCGTGGCTCACCATGGCCGTACTGTTCGCCGCGCCTTTCGCCATCGTGCTGGCCTACAGCTTTCTGACGCGCGGCGTCTATGGCGGTATCGAGCTGCCGTGGACCGCGGAAAGCTACCAGCGCCTCTTCGATCCCCTCTATCTCGCCATTCTCTGGCGCTCCTTCGCCATGGCTCTGGCCGCAACCGCGCTCTGCTTCCTGCTGGCCTTTCCCGCGGCGCTCTTCATCGCGCGCGCCGCCCGCCACAAAAATCTCTACCTGCAGCTTGTCATGCTGCCCTTCTGGACCAGTTTCCTGGTGCGCACCTACGCCTGGATCTTCCTGCTGCGCGACACCGGCCTCTTCAACACCGCCTTGCAGGCGCTGGGCATCGTCCACCGCCCGCTGCCGCTGCTCTATAACGATGGCGCGGTGCTGCTCGGCCTGGTCTACGGCTATCTCCCCTTCATGGTGCTGCCCATCTACGCCACCTTGGAACGCCTCGACCCGGCCCTGGTGGAAGCCGCCGCCGACCTGGGCGCGCGGCCATTGACGACCGTCCTGCGCATCGTCGTGCCGCTCTCCCGACCCGGCATCGTCGCCGGCTCGGTGCTCGTCTTCATCCCGTGTCTGGGCGCTTACCTGACGCCCGACCTGTTGGGCGGAGGCCGCACCGTGATGGTGGGCAACCTGGTGCAGAATCAGTTCACCACCGCGCGCGATTGGCCCTTCGGCGCGGCCGTTTCCATCGCCCTCATGGCGCTGGTGACCCTCGTCCTGGTGCTCTTCCTGCGGCGCCAAAGCGAGCCCCTGGCATGAAGCGCTGGCTCGGTTTCTACGCGGTCGCGTTCTTCGCCTTTCTCCATCTGCCCCTGCTGACCCTGGCCGTCTTCAGCTTCAACTCCTCGCGCTTCACCAGGTGGGAGCACTTCTCGCTCGCCTGGTACCGCGCCATCTTTCGCGATCCGCAAATTCTGGAAGGCACGTGGAACAGCGTCGTCATTGCGCTCTGGGCCACCGTGCTTTCCACCGTCATCGGCACGCTCTGCGCCTACGGATTGTGGAAACGCAATTCGCGCACCCTCACCGGCGCGCTCTACCTCTCGCTGGTGACGCCCGAGATTGTCAGCGGCATCGCCCTGCTGGCGCTATTCCAGTGGGCCTTCCGCTGGCTCCACTGGCAGCTCGGCCTGTACACCGTGGTGCTGGCCCACGTCGCGTTCTGCATCGCCTACGTGGTGATCGTGGTCTCGGCGCGATTGCGCACGCTGAGTCCGGCGCTAGAAGAGGCCGCCATGGATCTCGGCGCCAACCCCTGGCAGGCGTTCTGGTATGTGACGCTGCCCGCGCTCGCCCCCGGCATCCTCGCCGCCGCCCTGCTGGCGCTCACCGTCTCTTTCGACGATTACGTCATCACCAGCATGGTGGCGGGCGTCGATTCCGAAACCCTGCCCATGGTCATCTATGCCATGGCGCGCCGCGGCGCGAGCCCCGTCATCAACGCCATCTCCGCGCTCATCACGCTGGTTTTCGGCGTCCTCATTCTCATCTCCGAAAGGGTGCGCGAAACATGAATCGCCGCTATTTCATCGCCGGGCTCGCCTCGCTGGCCGCCTGTGCGCGCGATACCCGCCCGCGCCTCAACGTCTACAACTGGTCGGCCTACGTCGCCCCGGAGACCATTCCCAATTTCGAGGCCGAATCCGGCGCGCGCGTGCGCTACGCCACCTACGAAAGCAATGAGGAAATGCTGGCCAAGGTCATCACCGGGAATTCCGGCTGGGACGTGGTCTTCCCCACTCACAATCGTCTCGAACCCATGCGCGCCAACGGATTGCTGGCGCCCTTGCGCCACGAGTGGCTCCCCGGCCTGACGAATCTCGATGCGCGCTTCCGCGCCCCCGCCTGGGATTCCGCGCTCCAGTGGGGCGTGCCCTACATGTGGAACGGAACCGGCATCGTTTATAACCGCAGCCTCCAACCGCCTCCCACGCGCTGGGCCGACCTGTGGAACGCCAGCCTGAAAGGCCGCCTCACCATGCTGGACGATCCCGAGGACATGCTGGGCGCGTGCCTCAAGAAACTCGGCCTGCCGTTCAGCGCCACCGCGCCCGCCGACCTGGCCCGCGCCGAACGGGAGGCCATGGCGCAGAAGCCGCTGCTGCGCGCCTACCTCAACGCCGAAGTGCGCGACCAACTGGTAGCCGGCGACGTGCTGGCCGCGCAACTGTGGTCCACCACCGCGCAGCAGGCCATCGATGCCGCGCCGCACCTGGCGTTCGCCTATCCCGAAGAGGGCTTTCCCTTCTACTGCGATTGCGCCGTCATCCTGTGCGAAAGCCGCCGCGCCCGCCTGGCGCATCGCTTCCTGGACTACCTGCTGCGCCCCGCCGTTTCCGCCCAAATCGTGGAATCCACGCGCACCGCCACCGCCAACGGGTCGGCCCTCGATCTTCTCCCCGAGAGCGTCCGCCGCACGCCGAGCCTCTATCCTCCGCGCGAGGTTTTCGACCGGGGCGAATGGCCGCGCACCCTCGACCCCGCCACCCAGCGCCTCCGCGACCGCATCTGGACGGAAATCAAATCGGCATAGATGGGGTGCTCCTTGCTCCGGAGTTTGAGCCGTGATCTAATCGGAGCCAGGTTACCTGAAGGTTCCGACACCCGCGGGACTGGTTGCGCTGCGGTGGATGCCGGCCAGCCCAAGCGGGAGCCGGCTCAACCACAGAGAGTGGCCGGCCTTCTCCCGGAGTTGCCGGGACGCGGGCGGATTAAGGAGGGGCAATGCCTGTGACATATGTGGTGGATCACGAGCGGCGTGAGATGTACACGACGGCGGATGGTCCGATCGCGTTGGATGACATTCGTAAACACCTCACCGGGGAGCATCGGGACAAAGGCCTGCCCTATCGCGAGCTGATCGAAGCCTCTCGAGCGACGGTTGTGTTCTCGCCTTCCGATGTTCGTACGATGGTCGAGATCCTTCGAGCGTACGGCCGGGAGGGAGTACTTGGCCCGACCGCCATCGTGGTAGGCAACGACCTCGCCTATGGCATGATTCGGATGCTCGCCATCCTGCTCGAAGGCGTCTGCGCACTGCAGCCGTTCCGAACGCGGCAGGAGGCGGAGCAATGGCTGGCCGACGCCTCCGCCTCTCCAGGCATGAGTGCGTCCGAAGGGGCGGCCTGAGCCGCCGTTGCAGCGGACTACTTCCGTGACCGCGAATTCGGTTCCAACGCGAACCCGTCGCTAACGCTCCGGGCCCCGATCGGAGCCCCGACCCGTGAGGGGTTGCTCCGAACAGCACGGTATCAGGCGGTCAAACAACTACGCTGTGGGCATTACCCTCGAAAAACGCCGGGGGTTTTACCGTCTGGGAGGCACCGGCCGAGGTCCAGGGTCCGCATCGCCATTCATGCAGGGGACGCCGCGGTGGATTCCGCACGCGCGTGGGGCGGAAGCGCCCGCCCGCAGCTACTTCGAAAATGCCGACGACGACCAGTAACCGACGTTCACCGCTCCCGAGATTGTGGCGCAACCGGCCCACGCGGCGATGGGGTACACCGGGTTGAAGTTGCATCCCCACCAGTTGCCGTCGCCGTTTACCACGCCGCCGCGGCCCAGGTTGGCGATTCCGATGCCGCCGGTGAACGTGTTGCGTTGCACGCGGGCGTCTCCGGGGGCGAAGATCGCCACATCCACCGCCTCCAGCGAGATCGTGTTCCCGGCAATGATGGTGCCCGTGATCGGATCGATACCGGAAATGACGATTCCCGTGGGCCCGGGCGTGGCCGCGTCATCCGTATCGGCGCCGTTGCCGCTGATCTGGTTGCCGATAATCACGTTGTTATTGAGGTTCTGATTGGGGGTGTGCCCGTGCATCGCCACACCGGGCAGGTCGTTGCCGGTCAACTGATTGTTGATAACCACATTGCCATAGGTCGCGGCACTGGGGAAAGAGGCAAAAAGGCCCACCCCGGCGCCCTCGCCCTTCAACCCGTTCTGCGAGGACTGGTTGCCGATAATCGCGTTATGGTAAACGCCCAGCGCCGTGGTGGCTTTGGTGAAAGCGGCCGGCGGGTGGGAGGCCAGGGTAATGCCGCAATCGAACGGATTGTTGGCGACTACGTTGCCGGAAATCACGTTGTCATGCGTGGCTCCCGTGTCGTCGCTGAGCAGAATGCCTCCGGCGTTGTTCTGCACCGTGTTGCCGGTAACCGTGGAGTGATCGACGCCGCTCAGGTGGATCCCCTCGCCACAATCGTCGCCCTCACTTGTCTCAAACGCCGGAATCCCGGGGCACGCCCCTCCGGCCGCCCCAAACGTCAGCGCCTTGTCATTCCCCATGAGCACATTGTTGGCAATGGTCACGCTGGAAGCGTTGGTAATCAGTATGCCTTCGAACGGCGCGTTCTGCACGGTGAATCCGGAGACGAACACATTCGCTAGGCCCGGATTGTCCATGCCATCCACGTAGATGCCGACACCCAGATTGGTGGCGTCGATGATGGTCTTGGTTGCATCGGCGCCAATCAGCGACAGCGGCTTGCCGATGGTCACGCTCTCGGCGTATGTCCCCGGGGAAACCAGGACCGTATCGTTGGCCGCCGCCGCGGAAATCGCGGCGCCGATGGTCGCCTTGCAACCCGACGAGGCGGCCGCATTCACGCACCACGTCGCGCCGGCCGCGGGCAGGATCGATACCCCAGTCAAGATCAGCAGCCAGCCGGGTTGGGCGAGGCGCATCATGCTTCTTTTCGTCTGAACCATTTGTCTCAGCTCCTTTTTCCGACGCCGGACAACGCCGGGCCGGTCCTGACAGTATACACTCCGGCCTGGACCGCCAGACACTCTTAAATGCAAAATCGACATAGCTGCCATCAGTTTGTCGTGCGAAACCCGGTCGAAGAATGGTCACTTGCCCCCTCGCCCGGCACCGTATACCTCAGATCCGGTTCTTGTACATCGGCTCGCACGTTTGCTCCGCGCTTCTTTCAGACGCTCCCTCACGGTTACGCCCTTGCGCTTCGCTATCACTTCACCTCCATCAGGTTGTGAAGGGGACTTCCACCCCCAAGTTGTCGAACATGCTGGGCACAAAAAAACGGCGGCGGGAGTTTGATCTCCCGCCGCCGAGGTTGATTGAGGCTTGGGGCCTCGGTTTAGTCGTAGTGTATGGTGAAGGTGTTCGTACCTAAGACACTTTGGCTGTCGAGAACGTTTATGATGATGCTAAAGCTGGTGCCTGTTGCTCCAGCCGGGACATGCAGGACGTTACCGACCAGCCAGCAGTTGTACGGGGATCCCGAGATCGAGTAAGTGTACCCAGGGGTGCCCCCAGTTGCCGTTATCGCGATTGTACTCTCGGCAGTATGGTCATAGGGGTTCAAAAGGGTTGCCGTTACTACAACCGCAGTCGTGTAGGTTACCGTGAAGGTAAGGTTCTTGACTACTAAGTTGGCATCGGTCACAGTTACCGTGATGGAGAACGAGGAGCCCTGTGTTCCCGCAGGAACGGTTAGGGTGCCAGTATGCGAATCAGCGAAGGAGCTGCCACTTGCAGGTCCTGTGATCGTGTAGGTGTAAGGCGCGGTGCCACCCTGGGCGGCCAATGTAATGCTACCGCCAGTGGTGTAAGTGATGGTCGTTGTCGAAGTGGTAGCCAAGGTTAGCGTCGTTATGGGGGAGACGGTCACCTGGAAGGTTTGCGTCGCGGTGCCCACTGCGCTGGAGCCTAGCGCCCCTGTCGAATCGGTTGCGGTGACAATCACATCCCAATTGTTCATGGGTTGCGCGTTGCCGACCGTAATGGCGCCGGTGTTGGCGCCGATCAAGAGACCGGCCCTCAAGCTGGCTCCATCGAGAGTGTAGGTTATGGTACCGCCACTGTGGCCTCCAGCCGCTTGCACGGTTGCGAGTAAGCCAGAGGAGGTCCCTGTGACTTGCGATGTTCTGGCGGGTACAGGCAGGTTGAGACTGACTACCACCGGGATACTGATGTCCCCGGTCAACGCCTGTGTTCCGGTTGAGTCAACCGCGTGAACAACGACATTGTAAGTACCTGCATCGGTGTCGGCCGAAATCGCCACCGTTCCGGTAACGCCGCTATCCAGAGAAGAAATTGTAATCTTGCTTGCTGGAAGATTCGCAGGCCCGGTGATCGAGTAGGTGTACGGCGAGACTCCACCAGTGGCTGTAACTACGGTCAGCGCTGCCTGTGCGGTCCCCCAGACAGCGGCGGGGGCAGTCACGGACGAACTCATTGCCAGGCCGCCGTCGATCGTCAGAGTGAAGCTCACGGTGCCTGTTACGCTAGCCGAATCGGTTGCCGTGACCGTCAGATTGTAGGTCCCGCTGGTATAGATGGCCGGAGTTCCAGAGAGGGATCCGTCCGAAGCAAACTTAAGACCCAAAGGTAACTGACCGGCGACAAGCTTATAAATGTACGGCGAGGTTCCTTTGGTTGCCACTACGTTCGTGGAGTTCCACGCTACGCCGATTGTACCGACCAGAGGCGATGGGGCGGCCATCACCAGGCGTTTGACTATAGCCATGGTCACGCCAGCCTGGCTGGTTGTTGTAGCCCCGCCGGCGGTGACGGTGAGCGTAACCACAACGGGGAGCGCGATCGGCTGCGTCACGGCAGCATTTGAGTTGTCACTCGGATTCACTTTGAACGCTGCGTTGGCGGGCGGAAGCGTCGCATCGATCTGATAGAGTCCGGCAACGGAGTCCGCTACCCACCCGGCATAGCTGACCGGAGCGTTAACACCGCCGACGGTCACTGTGGGAACGGTTCCCGTGCTGTTGAGGCAAGGAGGCAGGCGATTCGGATTCATCAGGCTGCTCTGAATGACGGCTCCATCCACGGTGGTCGCGCTACCGCCGGTGGCATTGTTGAGCAGCGTCACATAGCTGCTGGCGGCCAAGCATTCCGCGGGCCACAGGCCGGTGGCCGAGGTGGCGGCATTGTCGACGCCGGCCCACGGCACGCCAAGACCGCTCATGTAAATTTGAACGACGTCCGACGCGCCCTGGCTGTCCGATTTTACGGCGGCCGGATTCGCTAGAGTGATCAGGGAATAGTCCGCATTGGCTAAAATTGCGCCGCTGCCTTTACCGTCACTCCCGATGGTGAAGATGCCTGGGTCACTGGCTGCAACCGGAGCGGCGAACGCCTGGCTGCTCATACCCCCGGCCGTAACCACGATGTCCGCGGTGCCGGCGGTAATGTTGCTGACCCCGCTCGGAACGAGTAGGTTGATCTGGTTGTCCGTGGCAAATAACAGGTTCGCGGGGGTGAGCGCAAGTGTCCCCGTGGCTCCCGCACTCTTCTGGAACGTGACCGCCAAGGTTTTTGGAGGGGTGTTGCCGTCCGAAAGGGAGGTCGGATAGACCAGTGCTCTCGGATCGAGCGTGCCGGTCATCACCTGAGCGGTGGAGCAGGTCGGGCAGAAATTATACCCGAATATGCTGATGATGTCGTACGGCGCGACATTCGTCGGTTGTATGAACGCAGAAGCGCTGGTGATGGTCGTAATGGTGGGAACGGAGCCGATAGTGAAGGCGCTGATGGAACCCGGATTGACCGTGTTACAGACGCCGCCCACGGGATTGCACACGCTAAGAATGACCTGTGCGCTGGTGATCGTGTTGAATGGCAGCAGCGCGGTCGCGACCGCCGGCACCGTGATGGTCAGGCTGATGTGCGAGGAATCGGTCACGTTCACGGCGAGGTTGGTGTTCTCGATATACGCGCCGCTATTGGATATCCCAACGTGGGTGGCAATGCTTGTATCCGGGCTCTTGATGAATCCCGTGCCAGTAAGGGTGAGCGTGTAACTGGCCGGGGCCGTCGCGGCTGCCACGCTCGCCGGGAAGATGGAACTCAGGGTGGCGAAGGGTGACTGAACATTGACCGTAAAGGTCACCACGGTGGTGACCGCGGGGGAGCCCCAGACGACGGATAGCACTCCGTTCAGTTGGGTGTTCGCCTGGGCGGACGCGAACGCCGATTGGTCGAATGTTACGGGAATCTGGGTGCCGAAATTGTATGCCAACCCAGTCGCCAGGGCTTTGCTAATGGTGGGCACGAGAGTGCCGGAACCGGTGATCGCGTACGGGATGGTTCCTCCGCTGGATACCAGGTTGATGGTCGCGGTCGGTATCGGGTCGCCGATCACCCAGGTGATGATTGGGGTGGCCGTCTTGACGGTTAGGGTGGGAGCCGGGCTGTTGATCTGAATGGTCATCGTCACGGGGTAATCGCTTTGGCCGGAGACCTTCAACAGCACAGCTTGTGAATAAGTGCCCGGCGCCATAAGGTCTGCCGCCGTGGTTGAAGTGAAGCGGATGGACTTGGGTGTTGTGCCCGTTACGTAGTCCACCGTAAGCCAATAGGGAAGGCTGGTGGTATCCACGGTGAAGAACAAACTCGGCTTCGGGTTGCCAGTGGAATCCACGAGGACGTCCATGGTGCCCGGTGTGCCGGACTTCTGATTGTAAACGATGGTGGACGGAGTAGCCACACTCAATGTGGAAGCGGACACGATCCTCAGGGTGACCGTCAGGATCTTGTCCTGCCAGCCGGTGCTCACCAGGTGAATACTGGCGGTATTGCTGCTGCCCACCGCGAATCCCCCGCAACCAGTGGCAGCCGCGATGGTATGTGTATGTGGCGTAGCTTGCGACGAGCCCGTGTCGGTCATTGTCATCCACGCCGGGACATTCGCCGCGGTGGCCGTATAGCTCACGCCGCCCGGGAAAGCGGACGTGATCGTGAGGCTCTGTGAGCCCCGATGGGAGTAACTCGCCACGCCATCATACTGACAATTCAGCGTGATCGCAGGGGCCACAAGTGTGGAGGTGTTGTTCGCAATCGTGATTACCGTGAGCGAAAGATCGGCCGCGGTGGCGGCGACGGTGGTAGCCGCCTTGAAGGTGTACGTTTGCGAGGTGTAGTTTTGGCCAGGGCTACACGCCGCGAGCGGCGTGAAGGTGTATTGTGCGAGGCCCGATGCCGCTGTCGAACTTGACATCGAGGCATTAGCCGCAGTGGGGGCTGTAACGGTAAACCCGGTAGGCGTGGCTGCGGCCACGGCGGTATTTAGCGTGGCGGCGCCGGGGAGGGTGATGCCGGTGTTGGGCTTCAGCGTCACAATCACCGGGGTGAGGGTGGTCGGAACGGTGCAATTGAGGGTAACGATAGTTGCCGGCGCACTCGCAACGGTCGCCGCCAGGAAGTTTTCGTTCGTGGTGTTTATTGTGACCGCTACGTCGTTGCCTGCCACGCCAGCGGTGGTGGAGGCTGATTTGAACGTGTAGGTCTGGGTGCCCGTGGTGCAGCCGGCGCCCGGCGTGAATGTGTAGCTGACGCCTGTCACGGTGGTCATGGCAGTCGTAATCGCGGTAGCCGAGCCGGTGAGGATCGCCACCGCCACGCCATTCGTGGGCGCCGTCGCACTCAGCGAAACAGGATACGTCGTGACCGGGCTGGTGACGGCGATCGTTGTTTTGGCTGTGAGCAGCACGGTTACCGGATAACCGGCATTCGTGGCGCTGCAATAGAGGTTCACCGTGGAGGGGTTCGCATTCAGCAGAACTGTTCCCCCGGTTCCTGCATGCATGGTTCCAGCGGAACCAAGCAGCGCAAACAGTGCGAACGCTGCTTGCGGGCTGCGGATTCTAAACGTCGAATACGTCATTTAGGATTTTCCTTTACTATTTCTCAACGGCATCCGCCGCAGGCGACCGATATTGTGGTTCGCTGATTTACCTATCGGCGGGGCGAGAGCCCACATGAGATGTTTCTTGCCTTAGTACCCACAGGGAAAACCCTAAGGCCTGGTGCCACTCTGCATCTCCCGGCCACAAGGAAGACTTCGGAAGCGGGCAGCCCGGGTGCCTGACCGCTCTCTGAAGATCCCGGTTCCCACCCATCGGCTGGCACGTTTGCTCCAAGTGAACGATGGGACCGCCCCGGGTGCCGTCCCCTGTCGGCGGCATCCCGGCTTCTCATTCGACGGTGAGGGTGAACGTCACGCTGCCGGTGATCGGGATGGCCGCCGAATCGGTGGCCGTCACGGTGAGGACGTACGACCCTTGCGCATTCGCCGCCGGAGTTCCGGCGACTGTCCCGCTAGTAGGGTCAAGCGTCAATCCGGCAGGCAGCGACCCGCCGGTAACCGCGTATTGGTACCCTGGGGTGCCTTGGCTTGCCGTCACCAGGTTGCCGGAGGCCGGCCAGGGCGCGCCCGCCGCGGACTGCAAGGCGGACGGGCCCGTCACCTTCAGGCGCGGCGCCACCCAGATGGTAACGCCCGGCTGGCTGGCCACGCCGCGCGCGGCCACCACCACCGGCAATTGCACCGCGGCCACGAGAGGCGGCGTGATGGCGGCGCCTATAGCGGAGGTGAAGGTACCCGCCGCGCTGCCCGGAAGCCGCACGTTTACCTGGTACTCGCCGGCCACCCCATTGGCCACCCACCCGGCGTAGGTCACCGTGGCCGGCTGACCGCCTATGGTGACCGTAGGAACCGCCGCGGCGGAACTCAGGCAGGGAGGCAGCCGGCCGCCGTTGAGCAGAGAGCCTTCGATCAGAGCGCCATCCACCGCCGCCAGGGAACCGCCCGACTGGAGGTTGAGCGTGGCCGCGTAACTGCCCGTACTGACGCAGTCCGCCGGCCACTGCCCGCCGCCGGCGGCAGTATTACTCGCCGTGCTGTCCGGCGCGCCCAGGCCGGTCAGGTATATCTGGACCGTGTCCGAATCGCCCGGGTTGGCGCGCATGCCGGCTTCGTTGCCGCTGGCGATGACGGACCAGTCCACACCCAGGATGGCGCCGTCGCCCTGGCCATCGGTTTCGACCGTAAAAATCCCCGGGTCGGCCGCCACCACCTTCACCGGAAACGGCGCGCTGGTTAACATGCTGGCAGCCGGAGGGTGACCGAAGTTCACCACCAGATCGACGGACTTGCCCACGTAGGTGGAAAGCGCGGCGGGAACCAGCAGATTGATTTGATTATTGGTGGCAAATAGCAACGGGGCGTTGGCGATGGTTACCGGAGGCGTGGCGTGAGTCTGGAAGCCGACCGTCAGCAGGCGTTGCGCGGAGCCGGAGGGGTCCGGACTGAGCCAGACCGGGTAGCGCAGAGTGACCGGGTCCGGCGATCCGTAGAGCACTTGCCCACCCGTGCAGCCGGTGCCGTCGAAGATGCAGAAGCTGGCGCCGAAAAGGCTGATCATGCCGTACGGGGATACGGCGGGCAACACGGGCGGCGTCACTTGCAGGAACGCGGCCGCGTTGGTCACCGCCTGGATGGTGGGGTTGGCCGAGATGACCAGCGCCGCCGTTCCCGTGGGGGTAGTGCAAGCGGCTCCCTGTGGATTGCAGACGCCCAGCGTCACCGTGCCGCCCACCCCGGCGGCGGCGAAGGGCAGCAGCGGGTCGGCGGCGGCGGGCACGGTGATGGTAAGGATAATGTTCGATGGGTTGACGACCGCCGCGGCGATATTGGCGTCGGCTACCAGCGATCCGCCCGATATGATTCCCACCATGGTCGCTTGCAAAGCGTCCGCACTGGCTATGAATCCCGCCCCCGTAAGCGCCACGGTGAAAGTCTGCCCCGCCGAAGCGGTCGGCAGACTGGGCGGAGTTACGCTCAGCACGGTGGCACCGGCCGACTGGACGGCAGCCTTTATAGTGACCACCGTCGTCGTCGCCGGGTCACCCCAGGTAATGCTCACCGTGCCCGTGAGAACACTTCCCGGCTGCGCCGCCGCGAAGACGCCCGGGTCGAAGGTCACCGGTATCGGCGTGCCGTAACTGAAGGCGAGGCCCTTCAGGAAGGCGCTGCCGACGATGGGGGCCAACGGGCCGCCCGCGACGATGGTGTAAGGAATCGGCGAATCGCTGGAGGTCAGGGTAATGTAGGGGATGGGCAGAGGCTGCCCCACGGTCCAGGTGATATTGCGCGTGGTTCCTTCCGCCACCGTCAGCGTGGGAGGCGGATTACTCACCGTCAAACGGAACGGCACGGCCAGGTCCCCAAAGCCGGAATCCTGCAGGTGAACGGTGGCGGCGTAGGTGCCTTGGGCGATGGAGTTGGCCACGCTGGTGGTGATGAAGTGAAGGGTCTTGGGCACGGAGCCGCCCAGCGCATCCACGGTGAGCCATGTGGGCAGGCTGGCGGGATCCACCGCGAAGGCCGCCCCGGAACCCGCCGAACTCACCGCGACATCCACGGCGGCAGGCGCACCGGAACCTTTGGTGTAGGCGAGCGAAGGGGCGCCCGGCGTGGCCGTAAGCGGAGACGGACTAAGGATCTTTAAGGTGACCGGAATCAGGCCATCGGGCGCCGGCGGATTGTGCAGATGGACCGACGCCGAGTTGCTGCTTCCCACCGGATAGTTGCCGCACGGGGGAGCGGCCGACAGGACGAAACGGACACCCGTCGATCCGGCACTGGTGGTGGTGGTGGGAGGCAGAGCCAGCCAGACCGGCACCGTGGAAAAATCCACGGTAAACGGAGTGCCCCCCGGCGCCGCCGAGACAAGCAAAGCCGTGGCGGCCGGTCCAGGCGTGTAGCTTACCGCCGGAGCCGTGTTGCGGACGCAGGTGACGGTGACGGGCGAGGCCACCAGCGCCGACGCCACGGCCGTAACGCCGATGCTGGCGGTTACCGCCGCGTCGGCCACCCCGCCGGCATAGAACCGGATGGTGGTGGTGCCGTTCACCGCCGCGGCGCAACCGGCGGCCAGGCTAACGGTGTAAGTGATTCCCTGGGACTGATTTTGGGATGTCAGGACGGCCGGCGCCAGAGGGGTGATTACCAGTTCCGCGCTCAAGCCACTCAGCGTAACGACGATGGAGCCGGCAGTGAGGGCCGCCACCGGCTTGACGACGACGGTCGCCGCCGGGCCGGGACCGTTGAGGGTGTTGCAGGTGAGCGCAATGGTACCCGGAGCCGCGGTCAGCAGGCTGGCAGCCTGCAATCCACCGCAGCAGAGAGCGCCGGCGAGCGCCGCGCCCAGCACTGCCGCGCCATTGGTTCGGATGGTTGAGAGCTTCATTGTCACGGTTCGCTCTAGATACCTATCGGCAAGGAAAGAGATTCCTTTAAACAGGCGAGCAGATGTACTGGCGATGTGAGACGGCGTACGGTACCGGGGACCTGCCGGTGCTACTCTCAAGGGATGCCCCGGTATGAAATTTCTTCCGGCCGCCGTTCGCCCGCGACCCGCGTTACCCTCCTGATCCTGTTGCTGTTCGTCTTGTTCGGCGTGCGTTCGTTTTCGGGCTACGCCATCGAGATCGAATGGTGGAAGGAGCTGGGCCAATTCCACACCTGGCTCAGCATGCTGTACTACAGCATCGCTCCCGTCGCCGCGGCGACGCTGCTCGGGTTCGCCGCGCTGTGGATCTCGCACGCGCGCGCGCTGAGATTCGCCGGCACCCGTCTGGGCGAGCACCGTCTCTACGCGAGAATTTCCACCGTTGTGCTGCTGGTGGTGGGCTGGTTCATCGCCGCCGGCGCCATCGACAATTGGACGGTGGTGCGCTTCGCCGGCTCGCGCGGTCTGCCCGCCGCCACCACGGCGTGGCACGACGCCATTTTCAACCAACCGCTCTCCTTTTATCTTTTCGACCTGCCGTTCTACTCGCTGCTGCGCGGCTATTTGCTGGCGGTGATCATTCTCTGCATCCTGGTTTACTGGGTGGCCGCGCGCGGCTGGCAACTGCGCCACAAAATGCCCGAACTGCGCGACGCCCGCGAGTTGGACCCTCGCATCCTGCATCTGGAAGGCGGTCTGGAATCGCGCTTCCTGCGCGGCGCCGGGGTGGTGCTGCTGCTGGCCTTCGCCTTCAAGTTCTACCTGGGCCGCTACGAAATGGTGTACAACGAGCACGGCACCTTCCTGGTGGGGATCGATTACGTCGATCAGAACATCGGGCTGCCGCTGCAATGGCTGGTGATTTTCGCATGCCTGGCCGCCGCCGGGTTCGTGTGGATGGGCCGCTGGTTCCTGGCCGGTCTGATGGCGTTATCGCTGGTGGTGGATTTCGTCGCGCCGCGCATTGTCGGCGCCCTGTATGTGCGGCCCAACGAGATCTCGCTGCAGCGGCCCTACATCCAGACTCACATTCACGCCACGCGGAGCGCCTTCGGCATCGAACAGGAGTTCAAGGAGGTGGAGTTCAAAGCCCACCCCGAGGCTCCCATCGACGCCGCCGCCCACAAGCCGATTCTCGACAACGTCCGCCTGTGGGACACGCGCGCCTTCCACGACACGGTCACGCAGATCCAGGCCCTGCGCCCCTACTACGTTTTTAACGATACGGACGTGGACCGGTACACCATCGACGGCCAGTACCGGCAGGTGCTGCTCACGCCGCGCGAGCTCGATCTGCGTCAGCTCCCGGCGGCGCGGGCCAACTGGATCAACCCGGCCTTCATCTATACGCACGGCTACGGCCTGGTGCTGGCGCCGGTCAGCCAGATCACGCCCGACGGTCTCCCGGTGCTGCTGATCGAAAACGCGCCGCCGGAGGTGAAGACCAAATCGCTCAAGCTGACGCGTCCGGAGATCTATTACGGAGAAGTCACCCACGAGCCGGTGTTCGTGCACACGTCGCGGGAAGAGTTCAACTACCCCAGCGGGGAAAGCAATGTAACCTCGCGCTACGAAGGCAAGGGCGGGTTTCCCGTCTCCAGCTTCGGGATGCGCCTGGCCGCGGCCATCAACGAAGGCGAGCCGAACATTCTGCTGACGAGCTATCTCACCGACAACAGCCGGATGATGATCCACCGCAAGGTGACCGACCGTCTCAACGAGCTGGCCGGGTTCCTCTCGTGGGATCCCGACCCGTACATGGTGATCACCGACGATGGCCGCCTGGTCTGGATGATCGATGGCTACACGACTTCCGAGGCCCACCCCTATGCGCACAGCGTGGACGTCCCCGACATGGGCCGCATGAACTATATCCGCAACGCCGTCAAGGCCACCATCGACGCCTATGACGGCGAGACCCACATGTACATCTTCGCGCCCGACGACCCGATCATCGCCGCCTACCAGCGCCTGTTTCCGGACCTGTTCCGCAGCGCCGACCAGATGCCCGCCGACCTGCGGCGTCACGCGCGCTATCCCGAGACCCTTTTCCGGGTGCAGGCCGAGATTTACCGCACCTATCACATGCTCGACCCGCAATCGTTCTACAACAAGGAGGATTTGTGGGACCTGGCGCGGCACACCACAGCGCAGAACGGCGGCGCCGAGCCGGTCACTCCTACCTACGTAGTGACGACGCTGCCCGGCGAGGAGAAGCCGGAGTTTCTGCTACTGCTTTCCTTCACGCCGCGCAGCAAGGACAACCTGATCGGCGTGATGGCGGCCCGTTGCGACGGCGCTCACCTGGGCGAAATGGTGGTGCTGCTGCTCTCCAAGCAGGAGCTGATTTTCGGCCCCATGCAGATCGGCGCGCGCATCAATCAGGACCAGACGATCTCCAAGGATTTGACGCTGTGGAACCAGCAAGGCTCGCAAGTGCTGCGCGGGCAGATTCTGGTGCTGCCGGTGGGCAATACGTTCCTCTACGTGGACCCCATCTACATCCAGGCCACGGAGGCGCGCATGCCGCAGCTAAAGAAGGTGGTGCTGGCGGTGGGCAACCGGCTGGTCTACGCCGACACGTACGAGCAGGCATTGGCGCAACTGACCGGAGGCGCGCAGCAGTTGATCGGGGAGGCCACCGCGCCGGGCGCGAAGGCCGTGCCGGGGGCTCCGCCCGCAACCGGGGATGCGCGGCTGCAACAGGTGCGCGAGCATCTGCGCCGCTATCGCGAGTTTGCGTCGCAGGGCAAATGGAGCGACGCGGGCAGAGAGCTGGAAGCGATTGAGGCGGCGGTGAGGCAGTAGAAGCTGCTCCGGACGGCCGCGGCGTCGCGGCCTCCAATTTTGGACAAGATTGCCTGGCCGGGGCTGAAAACGGACAGACCTGTCCGGCGATTCTGACTCATATTTGTTGAAAATAAACGAGTTAGATAAACATAGAGCCGTGAAAACCGGCCGCATCTGTCCGGTTTTCGCGTCGATTCCCGCAAGCGGGGCGTGGGTGCCCCTCAAATTCCATGTTATGGCACGGGGCTATGATTTTGGCGGTGCCGGGAAGGGGGAGAATCCTGCTAAGGTCATTGCGGAGCATGACTTAGGAGGGCCAAAGTTTATTTTATGTTGGCGTGATGGCGGAAGGTTAGGCCGCCGACGATCCAACGGCGGCGGCGAAAGCCGCATCTACCCGTCCTGCCAGGTCAAAGAGTTGTTCCAGCCGCTTCTCGAAGAACGTATTGACGTAAAGCGCCACAGCGCACCTTCTGGAATTATCGCATCCGTGGCCGCGCTCGACCATCGATACTCAGTGGCTTCGCTCGCCATGCCGGCCCGCACCGGGTCCGCCTCGATGTAATTCCAAATTTCCTCGAACTCCCCCGCATACCGCACCGGGCGGCAATAGCTTTCTTCCTGCCAAAAGGGGCTTTCCGCCGAGGCCAACATGGAGTGCGCACGCGCGGCCGTGATGCTTTGCAACGATCTCGTGAGCTCGGGCAAGGGCACGGCTGGAGTAGCCAGCAGGTGAACGTGGTTCGGCATTACCACGAAGGCATGCAAGCGATAGTGCCCGAGAATGTCGGCGTTGTAGCGGATGGCGTCGACGATCATGTCGGCGACGGCGGGTTGGCGAAGGTAGACCGGGCCCACGCGGGCCTCGTCCAGCAATCGGTCGGTGGCGGCAAATGCCTGTGCGGAGTTGCGCGCGTCCGGCGGAAAACTCCGGTGAGGCGGCAGACTGCCGTGGAGACGCCAGGTGAGGAAAACGGGCTGTTCCGCGTCACCGAGGTACGAAAGTCGCAGCCGGCACATCGCCATACTGGAATAGTTCCCCATGCATGGCGTAATTCTCACCTAAGAATGGCCGAGCACGTACGCGGTGCTTGCCAGATGGCAGGCGCTCACAGGCGGCTCCATTCGTCGGCGGTCAACGGCCGGCCGAGAATGGCCTCCACTTCGGCCACCATCATCCGTAGCTGGTCGACCGAGTATTCGGTGTCCGATGGGATGGTGAGCCTATGATCCTCATGGATCATGAAGGAGTGCCTGTTTCCGCCAGGGGTCCGTTGAAACCGAGCATTCGCAGCCGGCGGACGAAGTCGCGCCGCTTACAGGGCGTCCACCGGCTCAGGAATCGGCTCCCGGTTGAGATCGATGCCGTCGACGACGGGGAGCGCGTGGGCCAGTTTCATGCCGAGGAGCACCCAATCTTCCAAGGTGGAGCGTAGGTCCTCGGCACACCCGGCTAGGGACGGAGCGAACGCGACAACGCCTGGACAAGGCGGAATCCGTCCGCCGTAGGTGCCGTCACCGAGCTTGTCATATAGCGCCTGAGCCATTGCCCGGTCGAGGTATTCGGTCAGAATGTACATGGCGAAGCTGCTTTCCCTTCGAGTATATCCCAGCGGACGGAGTTCTCACTCAAAACTCACGCGGCGCCCTTCAACGCCCTTTCTACCGTCTCCGGAAACAAATCGATCACCGCTCAGATTGCGACAATCCGGACTTTGCACGGATCGCCTTCACGTCCACGGGGCCGGGAACATCGTAGTAGCGAGCGGGGAGAAAGATTTCGCCGCGGGCGTGAGCAACGGCCTGTTTTAGTCCGGCGATCACGCCACGCGAAACGCGATTCATTCCGGGTTTACGGGCGGCCTTGGTAGCGTCCGTTTTCTTTGCCATGCCGGTCACTCGCGCGCTCGAACCTGCGTCAGCCGCGCACGCAGCGTCTCCGACAGGCCGGCTTCAATCTCAGGAGTGATCAATCCGGCCTCGTCGAGATCCTTGAGATGGGTTTCATCCTTCGACCGAAAGCTGGTGAGTTTCATGCGAACCAGGTCCGCCAGCGGAACCAAACGAACGCCGTGGAGCGTTCGACATGGCCCGATTCCCGGCGCCAGCTCGGGGTAGTTGGCCTTCACCTTCTCACCCGCAAAAATCAGATGGACTGCCCGCCGCGCGGAGGGATCTTCCACCTGTACCAACATGTCCACTCCGGCCACGTGCCTGTACTGCATCCCGAGAGGCTCAACCGCTCGCGCGATCTGGTCGAGATCTTCCCGCCGCACCGCGATATCGATATCCCGCGTGAGCCGACCGGCGTCCGGTTCCGATTCTTCTACGTAGAAATAAACCGCGAGACCGCCAATCAGGCGATATTCCAGCCCGGCGGCAGCGAACGCCGCTTCCACCCGTCCTGCCAGGTCAAAAAGTTGTTCCACGCGTTTCTCGAAGAACGTATTGACGAAAAGCGCCACGGCGTACCTCTTCGAATTATCGCACCCGCATGGACCTTCAAGTATCCGCCCGTGAAAGTGGCTGCGCAAGGCCCATAACGGCCCGCCCAACATCAGCCTTTACACTCCGCCAAACTCAAACCGCAGCGTCTGGTCGAACGGGGTGTAGCCCGTGAGGTACACGCTCTGGCCCGGCAGTTTCGGCTCCGCGCCGCGCAACTGCGTGAGTAGGTGCGCGGCCGCGCCGGGGCCGAATCGCAGGGTATCGCCACCCACCCGATAGGTGGCGAAATCCTGGTCCAAAATCCAGCCGTCGGCGACGTGCGGTGCGGGGCGGCATCCTTCGAGTTTGCCGCCTTCCCGCAAGCTGATTTCGACCGCCAGCGGCACGCCCGGCGTGCCACTCGATTGCAGGCGAAGGTCAAAGCCGCCCTTCTGTTCGGCCACCGTGGCCATCTGCTCCAGCTTGCACACCTGCGTCTGGCGGCGCTGGGCGCGCAGCGCGCCCCAATTCTGGTAGTCCACCTGGCGCGGCGGCACGAGCGGCTGGTAGTAGGGCGCGCTGAGCGACTGGCGGAAGACGTAATTCGCCCCGTCTTTGACGCAGGAGTCCGGCACGAATTGGCCCTTGCCGAAGAACGAGGTGGCGAAGCGCACCGCCTGGATCACCGCGCCGCCCTGGCGCGCGCTGAAGAAGCGGCTGTTGTCCTTTAGGACCATGGTGGCGTCCCAACGGCCGCGCCGAATGCGCGCCAGGCCCACGGCGGCGAACCATTTTTCGTAATCCTCGGGCAGGGCCTCCGCTGGCGGCAAGGGCCCGGTGAGCTCGGGATACTCGAGCAGCGCGGAGAGGCGCGCGTGCTCGGGCGAGAGGCCGCGCGCCAACGTAGCGAACTGGCCGTCGCCATCGTGCACCGCCAGGTAGTTCACCGGGAACCAGTACCCGGCCATGGTGCCGCGCACGAACTGGTCCTGGCGCTTGGAAACCTCCGTGACCACCTCGCCATCGGGATGCAGCAGGAACATCATGGCGCGCAGATTGCGCCGCACCGGGTCGAGCAGTTCCGGCCGCTTCAGTTTGGCCGCCATCACGGTGAACGCCCGGTCGGTTACGGTGTTGTAGGTGACGGTGCTGCGCTCGATGAACTGGCCGTCCTCGTCGATATCGATTCCCTCCGCCAGCCACTGCGCGATGCGGCGGGTGTAGGCCGCGTCGGGAAACACGTCGTTGACCTGCGCCAGCGCGGAGGACACGACCCAGCGATGATTGGGGGTGTGGATGCCGCCCGCCGCCAATCCGCCCGCCGCTTTCAGCAGGAACGGGCGGAGCGCGCGGAGCACTTCTTCGGCGGCATACAGTTTGGCCAGGGCCGCCGCGGTGGCCACGTTGTGGACGACGAATCCGGTATCCGGCGGCGAATTGAAATTGGTGGTGAGCAGGTCGATATTACCCTCGGCGTTCTGCGAGCGTTCGAGGAACCGGGCCGCCAGGCGAATGCGCTCCAACACTTCCGGCTCGCCGTGGTGCTTGGATTGCGGCGCGAACCACGAGGCGGCCGCCGTCTCGACCAGGCCGCCCGCCGACCCGGCGTGGAACATGCCGTACTCGTCCGGCACGCCGCCGAGGCGGGCATGGCTTGGATCGGCGATCTGCGCGCGCAGCAGGTTTTCCAGCGCCGCATCGTTGCGGGCGACCACGCGCGGGTCGACCTCGGGAGGCGCGGCCGGCGCACCCTTGGCCAGCGCCGCGCCGCCCAGAGTCCATAGAATCTGCCGCCGGGTGGCGCCACCGGTAACCGAGTTATCCATCAGATTGCCTCCTCGAGATATTCATGTGTGCTCATTGGTTGGCAGGCGGAAGCGCCTGCCCCACTTAATTAAAGCACCTGGAACGGGCTAAGATAAACATTCGCCCATATGTCCCAACCAACGCAAGCGGCGCCGGCCGACGCCTCGCGCTACCTTCCCCTTCTGCTGGTCCTGTTCGCGGGCAGCGGATGCTCCGCGCTGATCTACGAAACCGTCTGGTATCAGCTTCTGCAACTGGCCATCGGTTCGACGGCCGTGTCGCTCGGCTTTCTGCTGGCCACCTTCATGGGCGGCCTTTGCATTGGGAGCGTGTGGTTCCCGCGTCTGCGCCTGGCGGGGCACCATCCGCTGCGCATCTATGCGTACCTGGAACTGGGCATCGCCGCCACCGCTCTTCTGGTGCATGTGCTGCTGCCGCTGGTGAATATGGCCTATATCGCGGGCGCCGAGCACGGCATGCCGGGTTTCCTGCTGCGTGGATGCCTCTCGGCGATGTGCCTGCTGCCGTCGACGATTCTGATGGGCGCCTCGCTGCCCGCCATCGTCCGCTGGTTGCGCTCGACGCCGAACGGCGTCTCCTGGTACGGACTGCTGTACGGCGGCAACACGGCGGGCGCCGTTTTCGGATGCCTGCTGGCGGGATTCTACCTGCTGCGCCTGTATAACATGTCGGTGGCCACCTATGCGGCGGCGGCGATCAACGTGGCGGTAGCGCTTGCGAGCCTGGCCCTGGCCGCCCACACGCCGGCCGAGGCGAGCGTCGCGGAAGACGCGTCCGATTCGGCGGAAGCCGATGCCAAAGCCGCGCCCGCGATGGCGTCCGACGCCCCCGGCGACGGCATCCCGCGCTGGACCATCTATGTGGCCATCGGCCTTTCGGGCGCCACGGCGCTGGGCGCCGAGGTGATCTGGACCCGGCTTCTCGGCATGCTGCTCGGACTGACGGTCTACATCTTCTCGATCATTCTGGCGGTGTTCCTGATCGGCCTGGCGCTGGGCAGCGGGCTGGGCTCCATGCTGCTGCGCTCGGTGCGTCCGCGGCTGGCGCTCGCCTGGTCGCAAGTGCTGCTGACGCTGGGCATCGCGTGGACGGCGTGGATCATCTCCTCGTCGCTGCCGTACTGGCCCATCAACCCGCTGCTGACGATCAGCCCCTGGCACACATTCCAGCTCGACATGGTGCGTTGCCTGTGGGCGATTCTGCCGCCCACGATCCTGTGGGGGGCGAGCTTTCCGCTGGCAGTGGCCGGGCTCGCCCGCCCCGGCGAGGATCCGGGGCAAACCGTGGGCAGCGTCTATGCCGCCAATACGCTAGGCGCGATATGCGGAGCGCTCATCGTCTCGCTCGCCCTCATTCCCTGGATCGGCACGCAGGATTCGGAGCGCGTGCTGATCTGGGCGGCCCTGGCCGGCGGCGTGCTGATCCTGGTCCCGTTCGTGCGGGCGCAGCGTTCCACGGGTGTTTCCGCGGCGCTGGCCGCCGCCGTGGTGCTGGCCGCCTGGCTCTCGAGCAACCTGGCGCCCGTTCCCGGCGAGCTGATCGCTTACGGACGCCGCATGGCGCTGAACGCGGGCAAGAGCGAAGTGCTGTACACCATCGAAGGGCGCAATTCGTCGGTGGCCATCACGCGGTGGAACGACGGCGCCACCGAGATCGACGTCAACGGCCACGTGGAAGCCACTACCGAGCCCTACGA
>Ga0182030_10002709_pt1 | contig 37725 bp, 35 predicted proteins | sample 812S3MmetaG_FD_121299 | JGI IMG/M metagenome (GOLD analysis project Ga0182030, IMG submission 121299) | Permafrost microbial communities from Stordalen Mire, Sweden - 812S3M metaG (Illumina Assembly) | ecosystem: Environmental > Terrestrial > Soil > Wetlands > Permafrost | place: Sweden...
CCGACATCGAGAATCGACTTAACGCCTGAGGCGACCACCAACACGGACGTGCGCGAGAGAGCCGTGAGGTCGGCCGACTCGTCGAAGCTCACTTGGGCGTCACGATGCACGCCACCGAGTCCGCCCGTGGCCATGACCGAGATGCCCACACGGTGAGCGACCGCAACCGTTCCGGCCACCGTGGTCGCACCGTCACATTCGAGACCCACGGCGGCGCCAATGTCTCGAGCCGACAGTTTCGCGGCCTCGAGTGACGGCGTGGCGAGAATCCCCAATTCTTTTGAACTGAGTCCCACGACGACCTTGCCGTCGAGCACACCAATGGTGGCGGGCACGCAGCCGCTCTCGCGCACGGCGTCTTCGCACAATGCCGCGACTTCAATATTGGTGGGCGCCGGCAGACCGTGCACGACGATCGTTGTTTCCAGCGCCACCACACCGCGGCGCTCGTCAAGTGCTGTTCGAACCTCGTCGCTCACGGCAATCGAGGAGTGTAGAGAGTTGCTCACAGTGGCGAAGTGTACAGTTTTCCGGTGAGCACTTTGAGCGAGATTCCTTGGGAATCGCTGCGCGCCCGGGCTCGCCGGGCAACTTCACTGTCCTACTCGCCCTACTCGCACGTCACGGTCGGCGCCGCCGGTGTTACGAGCGACGGACGCACGGTCGAGGGCGCGAATGTCGAAAACGCCAGCTACGGACTGACACTCTGCGCCGAATGTTCGCTGGTGAGTGACCTCGCCCGCCAGGGTGGCGGACGACTGATTGCGGTCTCAATCGTCGCTGGCGACGGAAGGCCAATCGCCCCCTGTGGTCGCTGCCGCCAACTGCTCTTCGAACACGGTGGTGGTGGCCTACTCATTGACGCGGGCGATGATGCGCCGGCCCGGCCTCTGTCGACGTTGCTGCCCGACGCCTTCGGCCCCGACGAACTTGCCGCGCGAAAGAACTCGTGACGTCGTTTTCCGCAGTCGATGTCATTACGACCAAACGCGACGGCGGGGAGTTAAGCGACGACGCCATCACGTGGCTGTTCGACGCCTACATGAAGGGTGACGTCGCCGACGAGCAGATGTCCTCACTGCTCATGGCCATCTTCTTTAACGGCATGGCCCCGGGCGAACTGCGCACCTGGACGGACCAGATGATCGCGTCAGGCGAGCGCCTCGACCTGAGCGGTCTCTCACGGCCCACCGTTGACAAGCACTCCACCGGCGGTGTCGGTGACAAGATCTCGCTCATCCTCGCCCCGCTCGTGGCCGCGTGCGGGGCTGCCGTGCCCCAACTCTCGGGTCGCGGTCTCGGTCACACCGGCGGCACGCTCGACAAGCTCGAGAGCATTCCGGGATGGCGAGCAGCACTGTCCAATGACGAAATCCTCTCGCAATTGGAATCAGTTGGTGCCGTCATCTGCGCTGCTGGCCAGGGGCTGGCCCCGGTCGATCGTCGCCTCTACGCCCTGCGCGACGTGACCGCAACCGTGGAATCGATCCCGCTCATTTCGTCGTCAATCATGAGCAAGAAGATTGCCGAGGGCACGGGCGCCCTGGTGCTCGACGTAAAAGTCGGTCGCGGCGCGTTCATCAAGGACCCCGATCGGGCGCGCGAACTGGCGACCACCATGGTCGCGCTCGGCACCGCGCACGGCGTAGCGACCATTGCCCAGCTCACCAACATGAACGCGCCGCTCGGGCGCGCGGTGGGCAACGCCCTCGAAGTCACCGAATCGGTTGACGTGTTAAAGGGCGGCGGACCGGACGACATACGCGAGCTGACCCTGGGCCTCGCGCGGATCATGGTCGAACTCGTGGGTCTCGACGTTGATCCCGAAACAAAACTCGACGATGGCTCGGCCTACGACGTCTACTGCCAGATGATTCAGGCACAGGGCGGCGACAGTGAGGCCAAACTGCCGATCGCCAAGTTTCGCGAGACGGTCGTCGCGCCACGAGCCGGCACTGTCCAGTCAATTGATGCCCTGGGCGTGGGCGTGGCCGCGTGGCGCCTCGGTGCCGGTCGGGCCAAGAAGGAAGACCGCGTCAGCGCTGCTGCCGGACTGCTCTGTTTGGTCCAAGAGGGCGAGGAGGTGGAAGCGAAGCAACCACTTTTTGAGTTACACGCCGACGACTTCGAGCATCTCGTGCGCGGACGCGACACCATCAAGGACGCCTACGTAATCGGTGATGAACCTGTTGTTTCCTCGCCGCTACTCATGGCACGGGTCGAAAGCAACTAGAAACCTGTTTGAGTAACCTGACTCAATGGCTGGTATCGCACTCACCCCGGAAATCATCAGGCGCGCGCCCAAGGTAGTCCTGCACGACCACCTTGACGGCGGACTTCGGCCCGCGACGGTTGCCGATCTGGCCCAGGAGATTGGCTACACGGGACTTCCTTCGTTTGATCCTGACGTACTCGCCGCCTGGTTCATCGCCGACGCGAAGGGCAGCGACCTCGTGCACTACCTCGAAGGTTTTGCCCACACGACCGCGCTCATGCAGACGCCCGAGCAGATTGAACGGGTGGCCGCGGAGTGCGCCCTTGATCACGCGCGCGACGGTGTGGTCTACGCGGAGATCCGGTTCGCACCCGAACTGCACACGCGCGGCGGGCTGTCGCTCGCCGACGTCGTCAACTCGGTCCTGACCGGATTCGAGTTAGGCACGAAGGAGGCCGCGAACGAGGGCCACACCATTGTGGTGCGCACAATCATCTCGGCGATGCGCCAGGCCCATATGAGCGAAGAGATCGCCGCCCTGGCGATCTCCTTTCGCGACCAGGGCGTGTGCGGTTTCGACATCGCGGGACCGGAGGACGGATTCCCACCGACCGAACACCTGCGCGCGTTCCACCTCATCCAGCGCGAGAATTTCCACTTGACCGTGCACGCCGGCGAAGCGTTCGGCCTGCCATCGCTGTGGGAAGCCGTGCAGTTCTGCAACGCCGAGCGGCTCGGACACGGCGTGCGCATCGTCGACGACATCGCGACCATCGACGGGCACCATGAACTGGGACGACTCGCGAGCTACATCCGCGACCGCCGGATCCCGCTCGAAGTCTGTCCCACGTCCAACGTGCATACCGGCGCCGCACGTTCAATCGCCACGCACCCCATTGAACTACTGCGCAAGCTTCGCTTCCGCGTGACCGTGAACACCGACAACCGCCTCATGAGCGGCATCACCATGAGCAGCGAATTCGAAGTCTGCGCGAACGCCTTTGGCTGGACCTTGGACGACATGCAGTGGTTGACGCTCAACGCCGCCAAGAGTGCCTTCTTTCAGTTCGACTTGCGTCTGGCGATGATTGACAACGTCATCAAAGCCGGCTACAACGAACTGCGCTCGGCCTAAAACGTCAGCAGCTCCGTCAGTTCGTCGCCGACATCCATGAGTCGTTCCTGCGCGGCGTCACGTTGTTCTTGCAAAGACCATTCCGATGAGGCGTCACCCAGGATCTCGACGTAGGCCTTCAGCTTGGGTTCGGTGCCCGACGGTCGCACCACGACTCTGCCGTGGGTTCCAAGTTGCAACACCATTCCCTCAGTTGGCATCAGACCGTGCCATCCGGCCTCGAGGTCTGCGACCTCGCTGACGTGAAGACCACCGAGGGTCGACGGCGGCGACGCCTTCATTCGATTGACCGAGGCCCCGATGATGGACATGGCTTCAGGACCCTCGACTCGAAACGAAAGCTGGCTGACGGCGTGCACACCGTATTGCGACTCGATCTCGTCGAGTCGGTCGAGCAGGGTCTGGCCCTGCTGGGCGAGACGGTGCGCCAAGTGGCACAGCGCGAGGCCGGCCGACAAACCATCCTTGTCGGCGACCAATGGATCCACCGCGAATCCGAGCGCCTCCTCATACCCGAAACGCAGCACGCCGTCGCCGGCCGATCGCGAAATCCACTTAAAGCCCGTTAGCGTCTCGGCGAAGCGCACCTGATGGGCGTCGGCCATCTTCTTGAGCATCGTCGACGAGACAATCGACGTCGCGACCACGTCGCGCGAGGGGTCAGCGTCACTGAGCAGCGTCGACGCGAGCAGCCATCCGATCTCATCACCGCGTAGTATTCGCCATCCCTTGGGACCCAGCACCGCCGCACCCAACCGGTCGGCGTCGGGGTCGTTGGCGATCACCAGCGTTGACGAACTCTTGTCGGCCGTCGCGATGGCGCGCTCGAGAGCGCCCGGCTCTTCCGGGTTGGGGAAGGGCAGGGTCGGAAAATCTGCGTCGGGCAGGAATTGTGAACCTACCGGCGTGACCGCGCTGAATCCGGCCGAGGTCAAGAGCTCCATCATGGACACGCCACCCACGCCGTGCAGTGGCGTGTACGTCACGCGCAGCACACTGCCAAAGGGCACGCCGAAACGCTCAACGAAGTGGCGCTGGTAGTCGGCCCACAATTCTCCGGGCACCACGGAGTGCAGCGCACTCGTGCGCTCACCGAGCACCGGCGTCGTTGCCTCATTGGCGAAGCGCTCGACCGTCTGGTCGTGGGGCGGAATGATCTGCGCGCCGTCAGCGGCGTAGAGTTTGAAGCCGTTGTCCTGGGCCGGGTTGTGGCTCGCGGTAATCATGATGCCGGCGGCGGCCTTCAGTGCCTTCACGCTGTAGGCCAACAGCGGCGTCGGCAACGGCCCGGGCATCTCATACACGCGCACGCCCGCGCCTAGCAGCACGACGACCACTTCGTTGTTGAACACGTCAGAACCGTGGCGACCGTCCCGACCCACGACGACACCGCGCGAAAAATCGAGGCCGAGTTCGCCCAGCCACGCAACAACCCCTTGCGTGGCACGTCGCACGGTGTAGCGATTCATTCCCGCCGGTCCGGCCATCTCGGGTCCGCGCAATCCGGCCGTGCCGAACGTCAACGGCACGTCGAAGCGTCGATGGAGCTCTGTCTCGTCACCGGCCGAGAGCAATGTGCGAAGCGTCGCGCGGTCGGTCTCGTCGGGGTCACCCGCCATCCACTCGGCAACCCGTTCGGCCAGCTGTTGGTTCACAGGACCGGTACGAGTCGACCCAACAACGCGCCGAGCGAACCGGCCGCGTTCTGTCCCGCCTCCAGAACTTCGAGGTGATTGAGTGGTCCGGGCGACACGCCCGCCGCGAAATTGGACACCAGACTGAGGCCCAGCACTTCGGCGCCCAGGTGACGCGCGGCGATGGCCTCTAACACGGTCGACATGCCGACCAACGACGCTCCCATGGTGCGCGCCATGTTGATCTCAGCCGGCGTCTCGTAATGCGGCCCGCGGAATCCGGCGTAGACACCTTCAGAAAGTTCCGGCGCGGTCTCGTGCACGGTGGTGCGAAGTCGAGCGCTGTAGAGGTCAGTGAGGTCAACGAAACGCGATCCGTAACCCTCCGGCGGCACGAAGCCCTCCATGGGTGACGTCGAGGTCAGGTTGATGTGGTCGCGGATAACGACCACCGTCCCCGGTCCCTTGGTGGGATCAATACCCCCGCAGGCGTTGGTCAACACCACCTTGGTCGCGCCCGCAGCGATCATCGTGCGCACGGAGTGACAGACCTGGCTCGCGGTGTTGCCCTCGTAAAGGTGCACCCGACCCGACACGAGCGCGACATTTCGCCCATCAACGTCGAGCGTCAAGATTTGACCGCTGTGACCGGCGACGGTGGGCGCCACAAACCCGGTGAGGGCTGAAGTGCTGATCTCACTCGTGGGCGTGCCGAGGGCGCTCGCGCCCTCTCGCCACCCCGAGCCCAGCACGATGACGATGTCGTAGCAGTCAACGCCGCTCTGGGAACGCAGCTCGACGCTCGCGCGCTCGGCCAGTTCGTAGGGATTTGCCACTACTGACCCACCGTGTGCCACACCGTGGAAGTCTCGACGAAGGCCCGCAGACGCCGCAGTGACGCGGCGTCACCGCGATGCTCGTCGGGTCGAAGCACCCGTTTGATGGAACCGGCCGCCAGGGCGCTCAATTCAATCGCCACGTCGTTGCTCACTCCTTCTAGGTCAATACCATCTATGTCCTCGTGCGTCGCCAACGTCGGCGTCAATTCGCCGGTGTAGCCCGTGATGATGTTGAGCAGTCCCGCGGGAAAGTCAGAGGTGGCGGACATTTCGCCCAGCAACACCGCGGGGATCGGACGGGTCTCGCTCGGAATCACGAGCACAGTGTTGCCCACGACGATCGGGGCGAGCACCGTGTCCACAAATCCCTCGAGTGACGACTCCTGAGGCGCCACCACCGCGACGACGCCGCTCGGGGTCGGCAACGAGAAGTTGAAGAAGGGTCCGGCGACGGGATTGGCGCCGCCCAGTACCTGGGTGATCTTGTCGGCCCACCCGGCGTACCAGACAATCCGGTCTATCGAACGCGACACGCACGACTTAGCGGCGCCGTCCTTCAGCCCTTCGGCCAGTGCCACGTGCTCGGCCAATTCGCCCCGGCGCGACTCGGCCATTTCGGCCAAGCGGTAGATGACCTGGCCGCGGTTATAGGCCGTCGCACCCCACCATTTCGGTTGGGCGGCGCGCGCGGCCGTTACGGCATCACGCAGGTCCTTCCTCGAACCCTGGGCCACGTTGGCCAAGAACTCACCACTGGACGACAGCACTTCGTAGCTGCGGCCCGACTCCGAGCGCGGGAACGCGCCGTTGATGAGCAGTTTGTAGGTCTTGCGGACGTCCTGGCGAGCGTCAGACATTGAGGTAGGCCTCCAGACCGTGACGACCACCTTCGCGACCGAAGCCCGACTCGCGCATGCCACCGAAGGGGCTGCTCGGATCGAACCGGTTATACGTGTTGGCCCAGATGACGCCGGCGCGCAGGCGTTGGGCGACCCACAACGTGCGACTGCCCTTCTCGCTCCACACGCCGCACGCCAAACCGTAATTGGTGTTGTTGGCCTTGGCGACCGCCTCTTCGGGAGTACGGAAGGTCAGCACCGACAGGACCGGGCCGAAGATCTCTTCGCGCGCGATGCGGTGCGACTGGGTGACGTCGGCGAAGACGGTCGGCGCGAACCAGTAACCCTTGTCGGGCAGCACGCACGAACTGGTGTATCGAGTGGCCCCTTCGCTCGCCCCGTAGTCGGTGAGTTCTTTGATTCGGGCCAGTTGCGCGGCCGAGTTGATGGCCCCGACGTCAGTGTTCTTGTCCATGGGATCGCCCACGCGCAACTGCTCGACGCGGCGCACCAGGCGGCGCAGCACCTCGTCGGCGACTGACTCTTGAACCAGGAGCCGCGAACCGGCACAGCAGACGTGACCCTGGTTAAAGAAGATCCCGTCGATGATGCCCTCGATCATCTCGTCGATCGGCGCGTCGTCGAAGACAATATTGGCGCCCTTGCCGCCTAATTCCAACGTGAGGCGTTTATTACTCGCGGCAGTGCGTTGCTGGATGAGCCGTCCCACTTCGGTTGACCCGGTGAAGGCAATCTTGTCCACGCCGGGATGGTCAACGAGCGCCGCGCCCGCCACGCCGTCGCCGGTCAGAATGTTGACCACGCCGTCAGGCAGCTCTGCCTGTTGCAGGATCTCCGCCAAGACCAGGGCCGTGAGCGGCGTTGTCTCGGCCGGCTTTAAGACACAGGTGTTGCCGGCCGCGAGTGCCGGCGCCAATTTCCACGCCGCCATCAGTAGGGGAAAGTTCCAGGGAATGATTTGGCCAGCGACGCCGATGGGCTGGGGACTGACACCGAACCCGGCGTGGTCCAGCTTGTCGGCCCACCCGGCGTAGTAGAAGAAATGCGCCGCGGCGAGCGGAATGTCGATGTCGCGTGACTCACGGATCGGCTTGCCGTTATCCAACGTCTCGACAACCGCCAACTCGCGAGAGCGTTCCAGGATCAGGCGCGCGATACGAAAGAGGTACTTGGCCCGCTCGGCGCCCGTCGTCTTGGACCACACCGTGTCGTACGCCTTGCGCGCGGCTCTGACCGCGCGATCCACGTCGGCGGCGTTGGCCGACGAGACCATGGCGAGCGTCTCCTCGGTCGCCGGATTCAGGCTGGCGAACTGCTCGTGCGTCGAGGGATCCGTGAACGCCCCGTCGATGAAGAGTCCGTAGTTGGGACGCAGCCGTGCGATGGCGGCCGACTCGGGAGCGGGGTCGTATTGCAGCGAGCCCAACGTCGAACTCTCGAGCGATTTGTCGGTCATGTCAGTCTCCACTGAATTCGTCGGAGCGAACGTACGCGCCGCGCTGCTGCTTGAGGCGTTGGCGCAACAGGTCGTTCAGCAACGACGAGGCACCGAAGCGAAAGAGATCGGGGGTGAGCCACGTCGATCCGGCCGTTTCATTCACAATGACCAAATAGCGAATCGCGTCTTTCGCGGTGCGGATGCCGCCGGCGACCTTGACGCCCACGAGGCGTCCGGATGACTCGGCGAAGTCGCGCACCGCTTCGAGCATGACGAGTGCGACCGGAGTGGTGGCCGCCACCGGCAGTTTGCCAGTCGACGTCTTGATGAAGTCCGCGCCACCGAGCATGGCGAGCCAACTGGCCCGTCGCACGTTGTCGTAGGTCACCAATTCGCCCGTTTCCAATATGACCTTTAAGTGAGCCGACCCGCACGCTTCCTTCACGGCCACGATTTCGTCGAAGACCTGTCCCAGCCGACCGGAAAGGAACGCCCCACGATCTATCACCATGTCGATTTCGTCCGCACCGGCGTCGACCGCGTCCGCCACGTCGAGCAACTTCACTTTCATCGACGCCCGACCCGAAGGAAAGGCGGTCGCGACGGCCGCCACCTTGACCGAAGATTCGCCCAGGACCGACCGGGCCTGTGCGACGAGGTCGGGATAGACGCACACGGCGGCGACCGGGGGCACGCTGTCGTCATTGACGTCGGGATGCATGGCCTTGATGCAGAGCGACGTGACCCGTCCGAACGTGTCGGCGCCTTCGAGCGTGGTGAGGTCGACCATGGAAATAGCGAGGTTGAGCGCCGCCAGCTTCGTGGATTTCTTGATGGACCGCGTGGCCAATTTGGCGACCCGGGCCTCGGCGCCGACGGCGTCCACCCCACTGAGTGCGAGCAGAATGGCGCTCAATTGCGCTTCGGATTCAATACGGGCGAGTTGGTTGGAGTCCGAGATTATTACACCGCGATCCTCTGGGGTTACCAATCGCAACGGTGCGGTACTCACTTGAACAACGCTAGCAACGGTGGGCAAGATTGCCCACACGTGGCGGACTCAATCAAAGGTGGGCAGTTCGCGCGCCGCGCCGCGCTGCGCCAGCGTCGGCGCGTTGGCATCCTTGTCGCTGACCACCGCCTCACCCGAAAGGGCCCACGGGACCTTGATCTCTTCGTCGAAGGGATTGATCTCCAATTCCATCGGTCCGTTGAAGGGCGACGAGAGCAGGTAGCAGATCTCCGCCGTCTCGCTGGTCACACAAAAGCCGTGGGCGACGCCAACCGGCACCAGGACCGAGCGACCCGCATCAGCGGAAAGTTGAATGACCTCGAAGCGGCCAAACTGCGGGGAACCCTCTCGGATGTCGACGATCACGTCGTCGAACTGTCCGAGCACGCAGGTGACCAGTTTGGCCTGGCCCTGGGGGGCAATGGAATAATGCAGTCCGCGCACGACATCGCGCTCGGACAACGACAGGTTGGCCTGCTCGGTGTGAAAGTTGAGACCCGCGGCCGTCAGATCCGGCAACTTGAACCACTCCCGAAAGAATCCACGATCGTCGGCGTGCACCGGCGAATCCAGGACGAACGCCCCGGGAATCGAGAGTTCCGTTACCTTCACGGCTGATTGTTTTTAATGGGTCGCCACCACGCTTCATTATCGTGGTACCACTTCACGGTGTCTTCGAGCCCACCGTCAAAATCGACGTGGGGTTGGTAGCCCAACTCGTTCTTGATTTTGGACCAGTCAACGGAATACCGGCGGTCGTGACCCAATCGGTTGGGCACGACTTCGATCATCGTGTCGTCGTAGCCGCAGAGCTTCAGGAGACGATGGGTCATCTCGATGTTGGTCAGCTCCGTGTCGCCGCCGATGTTGTAGATCTCACCGGCTCGACCGTTTTCGAGTACCAGGGAGATTCCCCGGCAGTGGTCGTCGACGTGCAGCCACTCGCGAACGTGCAGGCCGTCACCCATGAGCGGGACCTTCTGGCCGTCGATCAGATTCGTCACGAAGAGCGGCAGCATCTTCTCGGGGAATTGACGCAGGCCGTAATTGTTTGAACAGCGTGTCACCATGACGTTAAGACCGAACGTGCGGTGATAAGCCAGTGCCGCCAAGTCCGATCCGGCCTTGGCCGACGAGTACGGTGAGTTGGGTTCGAGCAAGTGATCCTCCCGCCATGAACCTTCCGCAATCGATCCGTACACTTCATCGGTCGAGACGTGCACGAATCGTTCTACGCCGCCATTTCGCGCGCTGTTGAGTAACTGCTGGGTACCAAGCACGTTGGTCTCGTAAAACACTCGCGCGCCGTCGATGGAGTTGTCGACGTGACTCTCGGCGGCGAAGTGCACGACCGCGTGCGCGCCGCGCAACACGTCGTCGGTGACGACTGCGTCATTGATCGACGCCTCGACGAACGTGACGCGTGAATCACGCAACGCGTTCGTCATGTTCTCGCGGCGTCCCGAGTATGTCAGTGCGTCGAGCAGGACGACGTCGTCGCAGTTAAGGCGTTCCGCCTGCTCGAGAAAGAGTTCGGTAAAACGAGAGCCAATGAATCCCGCTGCCCCAGTGATCACTACGCGCATAGAGGTACCTCGGCCTTTAGAAAAGGATTGCTGGACTTCTATACTAATGGGGTGAAGGGAATCATTCTGGCTGGTGGCAGTGGCACTCGCCTGCATCCCATAACGCGAGCGGTCTCTAAGCAATTGCTGCCGATCTACGACAAGCCCATGATTTACTACCCGCTCAGCACGTTGATGTTGACGGGCCTTCGTGAAATTCTTCTCATTACCACGCCGCACGATCAGGACGCATTTCGGCGCCTGCTCGGCGACGGGTCACAGCTCGGCCTGCAGATCTCCTACGTCGTACAAGAGAGTCCGGATGGTCTCGCCCAAGCCCTCGTTCTCGGCGAAGAGTTCCTGGCCGGCGATAAGTGCGCGCTCATCCTGGGCGACAATCTGTTTCACGGCCCCGGTCTCGGCACGTACCTGCGTCGCAACACGGACGTGAAGGGAGCGTTGATCTTCGCCTACCAGGTGAGCGATCCCTCGGCCTACGGCGTCGTTGAATTTGACGAGCAGGGCAAGGTGCTCTCGATCGAAGAAAAGCCGATTACCCCCAAGAGCAGTTACGCCATCCCGGGCATCTACTTTTACGATGAAAAAGCGCCGCAATTGGCGCGCCAACTCACGCCGAGCGGTCGGGGCGAATTAGAAATATCCGCGCTCAACAACGCTTATCTTAAAGCCGGCAAATTGAGCGTTGAAGTGCTGTCGCGCGCCACAACGTGGCTTGACACTGGCACCTACGAGTCGCTCTACGAAGCGGGTGGACTCATTCGCACGCTGCAGCATCGCAGTGGCCTGCGCATCGGGGACGTAGAACAGATAAGTCGCGATCAGGGATGGACGTAAACCTCAAAATAAGCGTCTTGGACTTCCGGACCTACGGTGTGGAAATGCTGTTACTGCGACGAAAAAGTGACGAGCCGTTGCGGCATCGTGCTTTTAAGTCTCTCAAAGCGTGGTCAGTATTGCCCATTGTTTTGGCGATGACGACCCTCCTCCTGCCCGTCGCGACCGCGTCGGCGAGCTCTAAGAGCAGCGGACATCACTACGTCGTGGGAGGATCGATCGCCGCACTGAAACTGACGCGTCTGCAGATGCTGTCATCGCAGGTAGGGGTTGGCGTGGCGCCGATCACGACGTACAGTGGTCAGCTCGTCAGGGCCTTTTTGGTGCGAACGAGTGATGGCGGAGCGTCGTGGAAAATCACCGGGACCTTCCCCAGGGAGTTCTATCCGGGGACGACCGCCTTCACGACGCCCCAGGAGGGCTACGTGATCAACGGCACTCAAGCTCTCTTCACGGATAACGCCGGGCGCACGTGGCAGAAGGTTGCGGTGACGGCTGGTCCCGTCGGAATTAGCGTGTACGGCGACATCGCGTGGATTGAAGTGGAGGACTGCCAAGGTTCAAACTCAATGCAAGGGCCCTGTGTCACCCGACTGGAGAGTTACCGCGTTGGTCACCTGCGACCGTTCATGAACACCACGGTGCCCACCGATCAACCTCCACTCGCACACGTGGGGCCGACGCGGGGTTACGTCTTTGGCAGCGGAGGCATCAGCGGCAACGTGTACGCGACTTCTAACTCCGGCCATTCGTGGCGCGCGATCGCCAATCCCTGTGAGCAGCAACAAATCACGGGAGGCTCTGCGTCGTCGGCCACGACGCTCTTTATCTACTGCCAAAGTGGATCACTCGGTTCCGTGAATGACGCACTGTTCTCATCTTCAGACGGTGGCACCACGTGGCGCGAGATCACGCAACAACCTCTGAATGGAGTCCTCGCAGCGAGCGGAGCAACAGGTCAATTTTTGTGGGGCTTTGGCATGGACGCGAAGCTGTGGGAAAGCAGTGACGGCGGCGACCTTTGGACCGTTGCCGCGGGAGTGAAGTTTGGCGTCAGTGGCAACATAACAACGTACGGGGCTTCCGACGCATGGCACGTCGTAGTGGGACACGGGATCTATCGAACCCTCGATGGCACGACGTGGAACCTCTTGAAATAGCGGGGGACGAGAATGCCCAACGTCCAAACAATCAGATGTTCGCGTTATGGATTCGGCTTAAAGTCGAACCCCAGGCTCTTGGCCACGTCGCCATGGGTGACCTTCTTTTGATATCGCAGCGCTCTCTTGTCAATTGAGGCGTACCCCTGCGCCACGGCAACCGCGCGCGAGAGCAACTCTTCGCCATCCACGATCTCGTCGGCAATTCCGCGAGCAAGCGCTTCGGGTCCAGCGAATCGATGAGCGGTGGTGACCGCGTGCACCGCCGTCGCACGTGGCAAACGATTAGTGAGTATGGGCCAGAGCTCGACGTCGACGGCCAGTCCAATACCCACTTCGTTCATGCACCAGTAGCCGCGATCCTCTCGCATGACGCGGTAGTCAAAGGCGCACGATATGAGTGCCCCTCCAGCAAACGAGTGACCGTTGATTGCCGCCACCGTGTACGCGGGGAAGATCAGTATTCGACCGATTGTTCGACGGAGTTCCTTCAAAGTGGCGTAGTACTCATCGCTGAAGGGTTCAAAACGTCCGAGGTCGAGGCCGTTACAGAAGAACTTTCCCTCGCCGATGAGCACGACCGCTAACGGACCTTCAACCGAATCGAGTTCGTCAAGAATCTCATGGAGTCGGCCCAGGGAATCGAGGTTTATGCGGTTTTCGCCTTCGTTCCACGTCACGACGCTGACGTCGCCATTACGGCTGGTCGCAATGTCCACGTTGCGACTATAGGTTGGCCCAAATGAGCAAGTAAGTTGGCGGTTGTGAACGAGAATAATTCTGAAATTACTGAACCCGACGTATCGGCCGAGAACCCAGTTTCCGAACATTGGGTATGGACGGGTCCCCATCGCCCGCCGTCACCTCGTCTGCTCGTTGATCACATGACCGGCAATTGGGGGGTTGCCGATCCCGTCATTGAAGTCCACCCGGCGGTCACCTACAGCGCGCGCCGTCGCACGAAGTTGGGCGAGCACTTCGCCGGCAAGACTCTGGTGATTCCCACTGGGAACTACAAGGTGCGGGCCAATGACACCGACTACCGATTCCGCGCTGGCACGGACTTCTTCTATCTGACCGGCTGCCTCGATCCTGACGCCGTGCTGATCATCGCTCCGAGTGCCAGCGGACCGCGTTCCACGCTCTACATCGCCCAACGCCGCGACAGTCAGACGCACGAATTCTTCACCAACGCCCAATACGGCGAACTGTGGGTTGGCGCACGTCGGGGCGTCACCGAGGCCGCGGGCTATTACGACATTGAGACCGCGCCACTCGAACATTTAGAAAAGGACTTGGCGTCGCTACGTTCAACGACCATCCTCACCGTTCGGGGATTCGACAAGACTGTCGATGCACTCATTGAACCTCACGAAGGCGATCACGAGCTCATCGCCATACTGAGCGAGCACCGCTTGGTGAAGGACGAATTTGAAATTTCCCAATTACAGTTGGCCGTGGACTACACCGTCAAGGGATTCGAAGACGTCGTGCGAGCGTTACCGTCGGCCGAAGGACGCGGCGAGCGCGTGATCGAAGGCGTCTTCCATCTGCGCGCCCGTATCGAGGGCAATGACGTGGGCTACGACACGATCGCCGCGAGCGGTTCTAACGCCACAATTCTTCACTGGATGCGAAATGACGGTGCGGTGCGACGCGGCGAGATGCTGTTGCTCGATGCCGGCGTCGAGTGCCACAACCTCTATACCGCTGACGTGACGCGCACCATGCCTATTAACGGCACCTTCTCACCGGCGCAAAAGACCATCTACGAACTGGTGCTCGCGGCCCAAGAGGCTGGCATCGCGGCGGTCAGGCCCGGAGTTGCCTTCATGGCGCCACACGATGCCGCCATGAAAGTACTGGCCGAAGGGCTCTACGAGTTGGGCATCCTTAAAGAGGAGCCCGAGGTGGCGTTGCGCCGCGACCGTCAGCTGCACCGGCGTTACACACTGCACGGCACCAGCCACTGGCTGGGTATTGACGTGCACGACTGCGCGAATGCGCGCGACGAGATTTTCCACGGTGATCTCGAAGAGGGGAACGTGCTCACTGTGGAACCGGGCCTCTATTTCCAGCGCAACGACCTCACGGTGCCCGAAGAGTATCGCGGCATTGGCGTGCGAATTGAGGACGACGTATTGGTCACGGCCGACGGCTCGCGCAATCTATCGGCAGCTCTGCCGCGCACGGTCGGCGACATCGAAGCGTGGATGGCCAACATCTGGGCCAGCGGCCCCACCAACCTCAACCTCTAGCAGCGACTACGCCAGAATCCGGATAGGCAGGTTGCGCGGCCCGCGAATCTGACCGGGCGCCCACGTCACCGCCTCGGGGTCCGCCAGTTCGAAGCGCGGATAGCGCTTGATGAACTCTTCAATCGCGACGCGTAATTCCATGCGCGCCAGGTTGGAACCGGCGCAGCGGTGAATTCCCAGTCCGAATGCCAAGTGGCGATTTTCCAAACGGTCGATGATGAACTTGTCGGCATCCTCGAACACCTTGGGATCGCGATTGGCCGCTGGGAAGCCCAGAAGAATCCAGTCGTACTCCTTCATGGGACAGCCCAGATACTCCATGTCCTTATTGACCAGACGAGCCATCGTCACGGGAGCGTAAAAGCGCAGAAACTCCTCGATCGCGATGGGCATCAAGTCAGGTTCGTTGACCAGGCGAGCCAAATCGTCGGGACTTTTCGCCAAGTGCCAGAGCGCCGCGCCAATTGCCGACCAGGTGGTGTCGATGCCGGCAATCAAGATCAGGATCATCGTGCCGAACACGTGCTCGATCGCCAACTTCTCGCCACCGACTTCGACGTCCAAGAGATAACTCGTCAAGTCATCGCGAGGGTGGGCCCGGTGATCTTCGATCTGGATCTCGAAGTAGTCAATGATGGGCTGGAACTGTTCTATTCGCTGTTCGACCGGTTGGTCTATGGCATTGACCACTTGGTGCACAAAACTGCGGAAGAGTTCTTCGTCCTCTTCGGGAAATCCGAGCATTCGGCTGATGACGGCGGGCGGGATGTGCTGCGCATAGTCCATGCCGCCATTGACAACCTCGTGGTCCTTCATCTCGTCGAGCAAGTCAACGCACAGCGAGCGGACTCGCGGCTCCAACGCGTTGATGGGCCCGGGAGCCAGTGCCGGCAGAATCAGGCGACGAGCGATTTGGTGAAACGGGGGGTCCGAAGTGATCGGCGGCGCGCCACCGATTGGCGCAGGCATGTCGAGCTCGTCGGGGCGGCCGTTGTTGATGATGACGGCGCGACTGGTGAAGTTCTCCGTATCGTTGGCAATCTTGGCGACACCCTCGTGCGTCGCCGGGAACCACGCGCCGCCGTAGCGTTCGGTGTGCGCCACGGGACAACGTTCGCGTAGGTCCTGCCAAATGGGATAGGGGTCATGGACCCACTCGGGGTCAGCGTGATCCCAGTCGGTCGCGAAATCTTCAACGGGCGGATTGACACTCATCGCTACTCCTCAATCGAAATCGCGTGCTCGGGGCAGTTGAGCTGGGCCAAACGAGCGAGTGCCACGGTCTCGTCGTTGAGTGTGCCGTCGCCAATGACCACGCCGCTGCCAAGGTCATCGAAGGAAAAGAGGTCGGGCGCCATCGTGAAGCACCGCCCGTGGCCTTGGCACAGTTCGGCGTCGATTACTACCTTCACGAGCCCCCTTTCGTGGTACAACTTGTGACCTTACTACCGGGTAATGCCCATATGACAGGCAGATTATTCAGGATTTTCCCCTACTAACTACTCGTCATCAATCTCTTCGCGACTGATGCCCAAAAAGTAGAGCACGGCGTCGAGGTACGGCACCGAGAGGGCCACGTTGGCGTGCTCCTGCACCGCTGGCTTGGCGTTAAAGGCAATGCCCAACCCCGCGAGCGAGAGCATGTCGATGTCGTTGGCGCCGTCACCAACGGCCACCGTCTGTTCCAGGGGTACTCCCACCTCGTGGGCGAAACGCTCCAGCGCCCGGGCCTTTCCGGCACGGTCGATAACCTCGGCACACAGATTCCCCGTCAGTTTGCCGTCCACGATCTCCAGACAGTTCGCTTCTAGGTAATGCACGTCGAGTTCAGCCATCAGTGGACCCAGCACTTCAACGAATCCGCCCGAGACCACGGCCGGCACGTACCCGAGGCGCTGAAGGGTGCGCAGGAGGGTCCTCGCACCCGGTGTGAGACGGAGTTTGGACCGTACGTCATCGAGCACACTCGCGGGCATTCCTTTTAGAAGAGCAACCCGGCGGCGAAGTGACTCGGCAAAATCAATCTCTCCATTCATGGCCGCTTCGGTTATCGCCGACACCTCATCGGCGCAGCCGCACGCGTCGCCGAGCAGGTCAATGACCTCGTCTTGGAGCAGCGTCGAATCGGCGTCCATCACCACTAGGTGTTTGGCCCGTCGATGCAGACCCGCGCGCTGGACCGCAAGGTCGAGTCCGCACAGTTCGGCAACCGCCGTCACGCCTTCGCGCAGCGCCACGTGATCCGAACCCAGCACCACGAGCTCGTAGCAGTCAACCGGATAACTCGCGAGGTGGACAATGCGCTCACATGTCGAGCCACTCGCAGCGATTGCGCGAAAGACCTTCTCCAGTTGTTCCGCACTGATGTTGGGAGCGAGCAACGTCACCAACAGGCGTCGACCCTCGCCCGATTCAACCGGCAGTACCGTCTCCACGCTCGCCGTTATCCCTCGGGCCACGATGTCGCGCTCCGCGAGAGCGGCCCTAATTACCTCTGGTCCCACGTCGCTGCCCACGGTGAGTTCGGCGCACAGCACCAACGCACCACGGATGGTGATCTGGGCCACGTCGGTGATGTGGCCTCCCTGTTCGGCCAACCCTCTCAATGCCGCGAAGAGTTCCGCGCCAACTCCGACGCGGTCCGGTCCGCTCACGGTGACGAGATAGGTCGTTCTTTCCATGTCACGAGCGTACGGCGTCTTGTTAGGACGTCTTGACCTCGGAAGTGACGAGCACGTTAAATCGTGAAGGATGGAAGACGGCTTGACTTACTTTTCCGCCGCACCTGGCTGCCAGCCACCCTCAACGCTGTAATGGCGCAAGACTTTGGCGGGCACACCTCCGAGCACCACATGATCGGGAAACTCACCGCGCACGACTGCACCCGCAGCCACAGTCGTATTGCGACCCAGGATCGTACCCGGAAGGATCACCACATTCGCACCTAACCAACTCCCCGATCCGATGCGGACTGCCGCTTCGCTGGGCGTCTGCCATCCAATAGGTTCCTCGGGATTCTCGTACGAATGATTCTCATCAGTGATGTAGACGTAGGGTCCGGTTTGGATTTCGTCTCCCAACACGATCGACCAGTGGCCAATGATGTGCGAACCACGACCAATGATGCACTTGTGGCCAATAGTTACCGTTGGCGAGGCCAGCATCTCCTGTTCACCACTGATGCCGGCGGTCAGGCACACGTTGGGACCGATCAGCGTGCCGTCGCCGATTGAGAGGTAACGCTCGTTATAGACCACGCCCTGGGGAGCCATCAGCGCCGCGCCCTTGCCGAAGTAATGGAACTCACGCGCGTACGGATCATCGGGCCCTACCGTCGCTACCTCATTCATGTAGCGACGGGTACGTCGAATGAGCGCGCCCAAATATTGGCGAAAGCGAAGACGTTGACTCACGCCGACACGCTAGGTCACAGAAGGCGCAATCGTGACGTCGTCAAGAGCACAGCGTGAATCGGTCCAGCCCAAAAGTGCTGCCCGGTCCTAGTCGAGCGAAATTGGCACGTCGATGTCGATCTCACTCGAGACGCCCACCGCGTCGGGCAACAGCTCGTTCGCCATCCGTTCGCGAACGCGCCCATCGATTTCGGCCATCAACTGCGGGTTCTCGCGCAGGAAGGTCTTCACGTTCTCGCGGCCCTGACCCATCTGCTCGCCCTCGTAGGTGAACCACGCGCCAGCCTTCTTCACGAAACCCAACTCAACGGCGACGTCGAGCACTGAACCCTCACGGCTGATGCCCTGTCCGTACATGATGTCGAACTCGGCCTGCTTGAAGGGAGAGGCGCACTTGTTCTTCACGACCTTGACACGAGTGCGGTTGCCCACGATCTCCGTACCGTCCTTTATCGACTCGATGCGGCGGATGTCGAGACGAACCGAGGCGTAGAACTTCAACGCGCGACCACCGGGCGTCACTTCGGGTGAGCCGTAGATCACGCCGATCTTTTCTCGCAACTGGTTAATGAAGACCGCCAAGGTGTTCGACTTCGAAAGCCCGCCCGTCAACTTGCGCAGCGCCTGGCCCATCAGACGGGCCTGGAGTCCGACGTGGGTGTCACCCATGTCGCCTTCGATTTCGGCCCGCGGCGTCAACGCCGCGACCGAGTCAATGATGACAACGTCGAGCGCGCCGGAGCGAATCAGCATGTCGGTGATTTCCAGGGCCTGTTCCCCCGTGTCGGGCTGGCTGATGAGGAGATCGTCAACGTTCACACCAATAGCGCGCGCGTAGACCGGATCCATTGCGTGCTCGGCGTCAATGTAGGCGCAGGTCCCACCGTTGCGTTGCGCCTCGGCGACCACGTGCATGGCCAGCGTCGACTTTCCCGAGGATTCGGGTCCGTAGAGCTCGACGATGCGACCTCGCGGCAGGCCACCAATGCCGAGCGCCATGTCCAGGGCCAGCGCACCGGTAGGAATTGACTCGATGTTCATGTGCAGGTTCTCGCCCATGCGCATGATTGAGCCCTTACCGAACTGCTTTTCAATCTGGCCGAGTGCGGCCTCCAGGGCCTTGGCGCGGTCGTCGGTTGCCATTACTGTCTCCTTGTTCTTCGTCACTCGAGCACACTATGTACCTGCAGTGACATCGGTCGGGCTCCACCCGCTTTTACGGTACTACGAACAAGTGTTCGTAGTGTGGATTTCCAGCCAATTTCATTCCGAGACTTCTAGAGGTAATTTACCCGTTCTTTCCTAAGAAAATCCTCGATTAATCAACGAGTGCCTGGTACACCAGTTGCTGGAGTTCACGGCGCAGGGGATGCGTCCCCGTCGGCACCAACTGCGTGTAAAAACTCACCGTCAAGTCCTCCGCCGGATCAACCCAGAACAGCGTGGAGGCGGCACCTCCCCAGTAGAAGGAACCTTCTGAAATGAGGCTGCGATTCTTGATTGAGTCAATGACGACCGCAAAGCCAAGACCGAACCCGATGCCCGCAGTGTCAATATCGCGGTAGAAATCAATAGCGAACTCCTCAAGGTCAGCGTTGCCGGGCAGATGATTCTGCGTCATCAACTCCAACGTCCGACTCGATACCAGGCGCACGCCGTCAAGTTCACCCCCGCGTAGCAGCATTGACATGAAACGCTGAAAGTCGTGCGCGGTCGACCCCAATCCACCGCCGCCGGATAACAATTTCGGCTTACGGAGCGCAGCGCTCGCCACTTCGTGCCAGGGATTCACGTCACCGAGAAAGTGTAAATAGAGCATCGCGAGACGATCTTGCTTATCTTCGGGGCACCAGAAATCTGTGTCGTGCATACCAAGCGGCTCGAAGATTCGTTCTTTTAGAAATTCGTCAAGCAGCTGGCCACTCCATATTTCAATGAGACGGCCCAATACGTCGGTCGCCACCGAGTAGTTGAAGTTAGTGCCCGGCTCAAACAGTAGTGGGGCACTGCACCAGTCATGCACCGCCTCGGTCAAATCAACGTCCTTGGGCTTGCCGAATGTGTATCCCATGTTTCGATACATCTGGTCAACGGGATGATGATTCTGGATTTCGTACGTGAGACCGCTCGTCTGGGTCAAAAGATGCTGTACGCGAACCGGTCCCAACGCCGGCACCGTCTCGGGATCAGCGGCAGTACCACCAACAAAGACGCGAGGTTCACGGAGTTCTTCAATCCATTGACCGACATCGTCGTTGAGATCGAACACGCCCTCTTCGTAGAGCATCATGGCGGCGATGGCGACAACCGGCTTCGTCATTGAGTAGATGCGCCAGATCGTGTCGTCGGTGACGTCGAGTTTCTCCTCGCGATTCCGGTATCCCGACTTGCCGACCCACACCAGTTCATCACCACGTGACACGGTCACGAGCCAACCGGGCAGGCGACCATCCGCCACGTAGGCATCGAAATGCGTCTGGATGCGCTGAAGCCGAATCGGGTCGAAACCCATCGACTCGGGATCTACGCGTATCTTCAGTTCCGACATTCCAACCTCCGTTAAGTAACTTCGACGACAAACAAGAGCAGTTCAGCCCAGAGAATCCAGCGCTCGGCGCAGCGCGTCGAGCGCGCTGATGGCGCCAAAGGCGCGCACGCGCGGACGGTCGCCAGGCAGGTGCAACGCGACGTGGTCAACTCGCTCACCAATGGCGACGCCCACAAAGACGGTGCCGGCGGGCTGACCATCCTGCTCTTCGGGCCCGGCGACGCCGGTGACGCTTAACCCCACGTCGGAGCCCAGCAGCGTGCGCACGCCCGTCGCCATGGCTTCGGCCGCCGTCACGCTCACCACAGGTCCGTGCGGCACGCCCAGCACGTCAAACTTCACGTCCGAGGCGTAACTCACGACGCCGCCTCGAAACCAGGTGGACGCACCAGGAACATTGACGAGTCGGCTAGCGATGAGTCCGCCGGTGACGGACTCGGCCACGGCCAGCGTCAATTCGCGACTCAGCAAGCGACTGGCAACGGCATCTTCCATTGTCTCGTCGTCCACGCCAAAGATGATGTCGCCGAATCGGTTGACGATCATCGCGCGTACGCGCATTTCCTCGTCATCGAGCAGCGCGAGCGCGCGTGTTTCATCGTCGCCCTGGGCCGTCAGGCGCACCTTGATGCCTTCGATGCCCGAGGCCAAGAAGGCAATCGTTACGTTGCCGTCGTGCGCCAACGCATCAAATCGTTCGCTCACCGATTCGGCGAGCGCCGACTCGCTCGCCCCCCACGTGCGAAGTATGCGGCTCAGGATGACCGAGGTGGTGCCGGTTGCCCGCACCCGTGCGACCAGGTCGGGCAGGATGGCTCGCTCAAACATGTCGGTCATCTCGTAGGGCACCCCGGGCACCGCGTAGACCACCTTTTGTCCCACCGGACAGATGAGGCCTGGTGCCGTACCGCGAGTCTGCTCGATGAGCGTGGCGCCACGCGGCACGTCAGCTTGCAGCAGATTGTTGTCGGGCATCTCACGGCCTCGGGACTTGAACATCGTGCGAATGGTCTCGACGACGTCTTCGTCGCGGTCGAGCGGCACGTTCATGACTTGCGCTAACGCCGCACGGGTGATGTCGTCCTGGGTCGGGCCCAGTCCGCCGCAGACAATGACCGCGTCACTACGGGCCAATGCGGTTCGAAAGGCGAGCACGATCCGTTCGTGATTGTCCCCCACGTGCTGGTGGAAGTGCGAGGCAATGCCATTGGCCGCCAGGCGCTCGCCGAGCCACTGCGAGTTGGTGTCGGGAATCTGACCCAGTAACAACTCCGTGCCCACGGCGACAATCTCAACGCGCACTGAGCGTCGCCTTTCGCCCGTCGACGTAGTACTTCCAGCCGGTATAGAGCGTCATCACGGTGGCAATCCAGATCGTCGCCACGCCCAACCACGCGTGATGCGCGGTGATGGGCAGGACGCAGAAGGCAATGGCCCAGTCCTGAATGAAGGTCTTCCATTTCGCGATCTTGCTCGCGGGAATGGAGATACCGCGCTTCGCCGCCCTCGCGCGATAGACGCTCATCCAAATCTCGCGCAGCGTGATGAGCACTGCAGGAATGATGAAGGTCTTGAGCCCGTGGGGCCGCGCAATGATCAGCGCGTAGAGCGCGCCGAGCACGATGATCTTGTCGGCCAGAGGATCGAGGAACGCACCTGAGCGCGTGGTGCCGTGGCGACGCGCGACAATGCCGTCAAAATAGTCCGACGCGGCGGCCGACATGCCCACGACCGACGTCCACCACGAGATGCGGTCGACCACGATGAGGTAGACGAAGACCGGCGCGATGACAATTCGAAAGGCCGTCATCATGTTGGCCGGTGTCAGAAGCGCAGACTCGCCGTAGGTGCGGTCATTCGTGGTCATACCAGCACCGCCTCCAGGTCCGTTCCGTGGCTCGCCACGATCGTGACGTCTACCAATGCTCCCACGGCCAGTGAGGGGTCAACCATCACGATGCCGTCAATCTCGGGGCATTCTCGAACACTACGTCCCACGCCCGGTGAGTCAATCAGCAGCTCTTGGCGCGTGCCGACCAACGCGTCTCGGCGTCGAGCGGTGATGGCGTCTTGGACCTCACTGACCTCGCGGAGCCGTTCGAGCGCGAGTTCCGGGGCGACCTGGTTGTTGAGGCCATTGGCTAACGTGCCCTCTTCGGACGAGAACGTGAAGAACCCGGCCCAGTCGAGTTGCGCCTCTTCAATGAAGGCCAACAACTCGCGCTGATCGTCTTCGGTCTCACCGGGATAACCCAAGATGAAGGACGACCTAAACGTGGCGTCGGGTTCGGCCGCGCGAATGACGGCGATCCTCTCTAAGAATCGCTCGCCGCTGCCCCAGCGACGCATCGCGCGCAACATCCGGCGAGAGGCGTGCTGTAAGGAGAGATCGAAATAGGGCACGCCGGTCGCGAGAATCGTCTCGATGAGACCGCTGGTCAGGCCCGAGGGATAGAGGTACAACAAGCGCACGCGTTCGATCTCGCTGCTGAGCACCTGGGTCAGTTCGATGAGCGGCTGCGTGCCGCCTTCGTCGAGGACTTCGACCGCTTCGCCGCGACCAGCGCGCCGCCGGTCGTGACCCCAACTGGCGAGGTCTTGGGCGATGAGGACCACCTCCTTGACGCCGCCCGCCTGCAGGGCCCGAGACTCGGTGAGTATCTCCTGGGTCGAACGCGAACGCTGGTCGCCGCGAAAACTTGGGATCGCGCAGAATCCGCAGCGTCGGTCGCAGCCCTCGGCGATCTTCACGTAGGCCCACGGCGTCGAGGTCGCGGGACGAGGGAGGTTCAATAGATCGAAAGCCGGCGTCGACCTCTTGCGCAGCGCGACGGGCGTTGCCGCGAGTTCAGTGAAACTCTCGCCAAAGCCCGCAACCAGATCGACTTCGGGTAACGCGGCCGCTAATTCGTCACCGTATCGCTCGGCCATGCACCCCGTCACCACCAGGCGGGCGCTACCTAGTTTGCGCTCGGCCAGTTCGAGCACCGTTTCGATGGACTCCTCGCGGGCCGCTTCGATGAAGGCGCAGGTATTGGCGACCACGAGGTCAGCCTCCTCGGCCGACTCGGCCAAGCGGTAGCCCTGGGAGACCAATAGTCCCGCCAACTTGTCAGAATCGACGTGGTTCTTGGGGCACCCGAGTGTCTCAATCCAATACTGCACGTGGCTCTCCTTAAGTGCGCGGCTGCACCGAGCGCACGGCGATCGGTGCTGGTGGCGGAGAGGGAGGGATTTGAACCCTCGGGCCCACTTTCGCAGGCCGCATTCTTAGCAGGAATGTGGATTAAACCGGACTCTCCCACCTCTCCAAGCAGAGCCATCTTACTGACTAAAGGTCGCGTCAAGAAATCAACTTAAAAGTCGGCGATGTCCAGCGTTACACTGACATTCGTCATACAGCAACCTTTCTAACCCGAGGGACAACACATGCGCACCATTCGACTCCTAATGGCCGGACTCTTCAGTGCGTCCGCGCTCACTGCCGTCACGCTGACGTCGAGCGTCACCAGCGGCGCCGCCACGTCGTCGTCGCTCGCGTCGTGCAAGACCACGATCAACTCCCAGGAGTACACGAAAGGAAAGTTGACCATCGCCACCGACAACCCCGTCTACACGCCGTGGTTCGTCGGCAACAAGCCATCCAACGGCAAGGGCTTCGAGTCAGCGTTGGCCTACGCGATTGCCAAGACCCTGGGCATTTCGAAGTCCAACGTTGTCTGGACCTACGAACCCTTCGACAACAGCTACACCCCGGGGCCCAAGAAGTTTGACTTTGACGTCAACGAGATCTCCTACACCGCCCAACGGGCCACGGCCGTGACGTTTTCTGAGAGCTACTACGACGTGACCCAATCGATCGTCACCTTAAAGGGCAGCGTCGTGGCCAAGAAGCACTCGCCCGCCGCGCTCAAGACGTATCTCTACGGCGACCAGATTGGCACGACGGGTCTCGCCTACATCTACAACAAGATCCACCCCACCCAACAGACACGCGTGTACTCGACGCTCGACACCGCGGTGTCGGCATTAGAGAGCGGGCAGATCAACGCCATCGTGGTTGACACTCCCGACGGTCAGTACATGGCGACCTCACAGGTGGAAAAGAATAAGAAGCCCGACGGCGTCCAGGTGGGACAGTTCCCGAGCACCGGCGAGCACTACGGTCTGCTCTTTAAGAAGGGCAACCCTCTGGTGGGGTGCATCAACGTGGCGATCAATGCGCTGAAGTCCAACGGCACCCTGGCGTCACTGACCACCAAGTGGCTGAACATTTACACCAGCGTTCCCACTATTGAGCCGTAACAGTCGTGTCCCTGGGCACCGACGAAGCTTCGTCGACAACTCCCAACCTCTTTACCTCACGACGTAGGCGATTCCTGACCGGTAGGCGCGGACTGCTCGCGAGCACGCTCTCGAGCCTCATCCTCGTCGGCGCGTTGGTGTCCGTATTTTTCTGGGCCCCCGGTTCGGCGAGTGTTCGCTACTTCTTCTTTAACGGCCACGACATGTGGGAGTCATTCATTGGCCATCCCCAGAACGGTCTGCTGTCGGTGGGTCGCGGATTCCTCACGAACATTTGGATGTTCTTGCTCTGCGAGGTATTGATCCTGGTGTTTGGCCTCGGTGTGGCGTGGACTCGAGTGAGCCGCTCCCCGGTGCTGCTGCCGTTTCGCGCACTCGCAACGGCCTACACCGACGTGTTCCGGGGCATACCGCTCTTGTTGGTCGTCTTCATGGTGGGCTTCGGCCTGCCGGCGATGGGCCTGGGCTTCCTTTCTAATCAGTCGCCCGACGTCTACGGCTGCGTGGCACTCACTATTACCTATACGGCGTACGTCGCCGAGGTCTTTCGTGCGGGCATCTACTCGGTGCCCAACGGCCAGATACTGGCGGCGCGCTCCCTCGGACTCACCCACGCCACCATCATGCGCCGCGTCACGCTGCCCCAGGCAGTGCGCACGGTGATCCCGCCACTGCTCAACGACTTCATCTCACTGCAAAAGGACACGGCGCTCGTTTCGGTACTCGGCGCTATCGAAGCGGCGCGGGCGGCGCAGATCTATGAATCAACGACGTTCAACGGCAGCGGTCTCGTGGTTGCCTCGCTGCTCTTTCTCGCCATCACCATTCCGCTCACCCGTTTCACCGACCGGCTGTTGGACCGCGACCGAGCACGTCGACTGACGACCCTCGCATGACCACCTACCCCTCCAATGACGTCGTACTGGAACTCACCAACGTGGTCAAGAGGTTCGGTGACAATGAAGTGTTGAGCGGCGTCTCGATAAATCTTCATCGACACGAGGTGGTCTGTCTCATCGGCGCGTCCGGATCGGGCAAGTCCACGCTGTTGCGGTGCGCCAATCTGCTCGAAACCATTGATGGCGGATCTATCTCGCTCTTCGGCCAGTCCCTGCTCGACGAGCACATCGATGCGGACTTGGTTCGCCGACACATCGGCATGGTCTTCCAGTCGTTCAACCTCTTCCCGCACCTCAGCGTGATCGACAACATCCTGCTCGGCCCGGTGCGCGCGCTCAAACGCAAACCGACCGAGGTTCGCGAAGAGGCGCTGCTGTTGCTCGACCGCATTGGCCTGCGCGATCGGGCGAACGACTATCCCGACCGCCTGTCGGGCGGCCAACAGCAGCGTGTCGCCATCGTGCGCTCGCTCGCGATGCAGCCATCCCTGCTCCTGCTCGACGAAGTGACGAGCGCCCTCGATCCCACCCTGGTGAGCGAAGTGCTGGACCTGCTGCGTGATCTGGCCCACCGCGGTACCACCATGCTCATAGCAACCCACGAGATGAATTTCGCGCGCGACGTCGCGCGCCAGGTGGCGTACTTGGATCACGGCGTGTTAGTGGAGCAGGGCACACCCGATGAAATTTTTAATAACGCGCAGCACGAGTCGACTCGCACATTCTTAGAACGGGTGCGTTAGGAAGCTTCCAGCGCGCGCAGCTCGGGCATCGCCAACACCAGGTCGAACAGTTCCTGGTCGCGGTCCCAGGTCAAGTGCTCGCGCACCTTTTCAATTGGCAACCAGACGAGCACGTCGACTTCGGCGTTGGGATAGAACTCGCCTTCGCCCGCACTCATGAGGTAGTACGCGACAATCTTGGGCTTGCCGCGTCGATGGGTGTAGTTGGTGGTGCCCACGAATCGCGTGACGCTGCACGTGATCCCGATCTCTTCGAAGACTTCGCGCAACGCGCCCTGCTCAAAGGTCTCGCCTTCATCTAGCTTGCCCTTGGGAAAGGTCCAGTCGCCGCGGGCTTCACGGTAGATGCAACCGATCTCTACGGCTCCGTTGATCGCGTGGCGAACAACGATGCCACCGGCTGCGCGGATGAGGTCGTCGGGGGCGTCACGCGGGACAATTAACTCTCCGCTCAAAAGATGCACGTCACTAACGCTAGAGGATGAGCATTCAAAGCCACGGTATTAACCCTATGGCCTCAGCCACAGAGCGAGTTTCCCTAGTCTTAGGTGGATGTTCGCCACTTCACTGCCATTGGGGTGGCGACTGATAATTTTCTTAGTCGCAGGCATCGCGGGCGGTATTGCCAACGGCATCGCGGGTGGCGGCACCTTCATCACGTTTCCCACGCTGTTGGCCACCGGCATTCCCGCCCTGCAGGCAAACGTGTCAACCTCGGTCGGTGTGGTGCCAAGCTACGTCGGCGGGATACGGGGATTCAGGTTCGAACTCAGTGGGCATCGAGTCCTCATTCGCTCACTGGCGCCCTCGTGCGTCCTGGGTAGTGCACTGGGTTGTGCCTTACTGCTGCTGGGCTCACCACACACCTTTCGTGTAGTGGTGCCCTGGCTGATTGGTGCAGCGACCATCCTCTTTGCGCTCGCCCCGCTCATCACCAAACGTCTCGCACATATTGACCACACTCGTGGTCCACGGCGTTGGGCGTTGTTCGCGGGGATCTTCCTCGCCTCGATCTACGGTGGCTACTTCGGCGCCGGACTGGGCATCTTGCTGCTCGCCGTGCTCGCGGTCACGCTGCCGTTCGAGATCCACGAACTCCAGGGCATTCGCAGTGTGTTCTCGACGATCATCAACGTCATCGCCGCGATCATTTTCATCATCCGCGGCCACTTGGCGGTCGACGCCGTGTACATGCTGCTCATCGGCACGCTCATTGGCGGATGGCTCGGCACCATTTTTATTAAACATCTGTCGGCCACGGTGGTGCGCACGTTGGTCATCATCACCGGCACGGTGACAACCGTGTACTTGGCCCTCGGAAAATAATGTAGCGAATAGGTGATAATTTCGATAAGATTTGTCGAATGAAGAGGCTCTTCTCGTTCCCCAACCCCGTCAACGACGCGGCGGCGCGCACCGTGGCCCTGGGTGTGCTCACCATGTCGCTCGTCGCCTTCTTCACCAACACCGCGTGGCTGCTCATACCGCTGACCTACGGCTTCGTGGCGCGCGTCGCCACCGGACCCACGCTCTCACCACTCGGACAGTTCGCGGTGCGCGTGAGTGGACCGCGAATTAAAGCGTGGCAAAAGTCTGTGCCCGGACCACCAAAACGATTCGCCCAAGCGATGGGCTTGGCATTCACCGGCGCGGCCACGATTGTCTGGTTGAGCGCCGGATGGTCTGACGCTCGATGGATTCTGCTGCCACTCATCCTGGCCGCCTCGCTGGAGGGATTACTCGGCTACTGCCTCGGGTGCACCGTCTTTGGATGGCTGATCCGAGCGGGTTGGATTCCCGAATCGATATGCGCTGAATGCGGTGATCTGTCCGCTCGTTACGCGGCCGCGGGATACCCCAAGTCTTAAGAATTGTTTAACAGTTGGGTCGGCACGCACCCCGTGAAGTGGACGATAGGTAAATACTTCCTAGGCTGGAGTAATGCATCGTCGTTCGTCTCGCTCACTCTGGTCGTTACTCGCCCTCAGTGCAGCACTCGCAGCCTTCACATTGCCGATCACGTCGGCGACGGCAAGCGAGGCTCGAATTAACGTCGCGGGCCACGCTCCGATCCCGTCCAGCGACACCGTCGTCGCCACACCGATCACGACGTCCTTCGATGTGGCGCTGAGCCAGTCCGATCCTGCGGCGCTCACGTCATATATCGCGAGCCTCTCGAACTCCGCGTCGCCTAACTACCACCACTACCTCACGCCCGCTGAGTTCGCCGCCGCCTTCGGGGCCAGTTCGTCGACGGTGGCGACAGTGAGCAAGTACCTCGCGGGGTACGGACTGCACGTCGGCTCACTCAGCAAGGGTCACATCATCTTGCACGTTCGTGGTCTCACGACGAGTATCGCCCGCGCGTTTGACGCGAGCGTCGCGACCGTTCGACTTCGCGGCGGTGCACTTGCGGCGCAGTTGGTCTCCACCGCAACCCTGCCGAGCGACGTGGCGCACGACATCGTCGGCGTCGCCGGTCTCTCGTCGGTGGTAACGCCAACCAGTGACGCCGTTACCAGTCACGCCGTCGCGCACGTCGTCACGGAGTCATCGTGTGCGGGAGCCAACGATGGCGCGAGCGCGACGAGCACGACACCGAATCTCTTGGGCGGCTACACGTTGCAGCAGGAGGCCGCGCTCTACGGACTCAACACCGCGTACGCGAGCGGTTACGACGGGTCTGGCCAGACCATCGGCATCTACGAGTTGGGCATCTACGATCCGAGCGACGTCACGACGTACTACGGCTGTTACGGCATCACGACGGCGCCGACCACCATCAACGTTGATGGCGGCGCCAAGGGCGGCTACAGCGACGAAGCAACGATGGACGTCGAGCAGACGGCCGGACTCGCCCCCGGGGCCAACATCGAGGTCTACGCCGGTCCCAACTCCGGGAGTGGACCGACCGATATCTACCAACAGATGGCCGACGACGACACGGCAACCATCATCACCACCTCGTGGGGCGACTGCGAAGTGGACCCCGCCAATGACCCGTCCGCCGAAGAACCGATATTTGAGCAGATGGCGGCCCAGGGTCAGACCGTCGTGGCGTCCGCCGGTGACGAAGGCTCCTCGGACTGCAACGGCATCACGTCCAACGCGCCGGCCGTCGACGACCCCGCCTCCCAGCCCTACGTCACCGGTGTCGGCGGGCTCACCGTGTCCAATATCACTGGCCCCGTTGAGTCAGTCTGGAACGACGGCACCAATACCGGCGGCGGCGCCAGCGGCGGCGGCATGTCCCAGGTGTGGTCACGGCCCTCGTGGCAAATCGGCACCGGCATCACCGCCGCCGACACCATGCGCATGGTGCCTGACCTCACCGTACTGGGCGACCCCAACACGGGATTCGTGGAGTACTACACCGGTTCGTCGTCGGGGTTCTGTCACCACACGTGCTCGGGAGGCTGGGACACCATTGGCGGCACGTCGATTAGCTCCCAACTCGTGGGTGCGCTGCTCGCCGTCTCCGCCCAGTCGTGCGCCGTCAGCCGCCTGGGTTTCGTCAATCCGACGCTCTACGCCATGAACGCCGAGGGCGTGGGCTTTAGCGACGTGACCTCGGGCACCAACGACCTCTACGGCGAGGGCGTCTATAGCGCCGGTGTGGGCTACGACATGGCGTCAGGGCTGGGCAGTCCCGACGCCAGTTTCATCTCGGGCATCTGCCCGCCGAAGATCGACGTCGCGAAGGGCTCGTTCATCGCGTCGTCGTCAACGCCATCGGTCGGCGCGACGCCCGCGACACTCACGTTGACGTTGAACGATGCCAACGGAAACCCGCTCGCGAACACGTTGGTGGGCGTGACCGCCACGGCCGCGAGCGGCAACCTCGTCATCGACGGCGATCCCACCAGTTCGGTCGCCAACGGCAGCGCCACGTACAGCGTCACGACGAGTGCGACGGGTACGGCGTCAATCACCGTCAGCACGACCGTGCCCGGTGCGGTCACCGTCAAGGTCAACTATCAAGCCCAGACGCTCTACAGCACAATCCTTAACTTCACCAAGGGCGCGTCCAAGACCGCCGCGCTCACGCCGGGCGCGCCAACGATTGCGCGACTGACTGCGCTCGTGGGCGGCTTCACGCTGATCGTGCACGCGCCGTCAAACAACGGTGGTAGCACCATCACGACGTACGAGTATTCAATAAACAATGGTGCGACGTGGGTGTCGTTCTCACGAATCACCAAGTCTTTCACCACCACCAAGTTGGCCAAGGGCCGTCGCTACAACGTCACCGTGCGCGCACTCAACGTGCACGGTGCCGGCGCCAAATCACCACCCACCTCCGTCGTCACTCGAACATAAAAAGTTAAAACATCGCGATGTGATGGTCCACCGTCACCGTAGTTCCAATACCCCCGCACCTAGACTTGTATGAAGTGGGGGTCCGAGACGATGTGGGTTTTTGCCCGATTGAAGGACACAGGTGAAGCTGCAAACTTTACGGACTATGGCCAACGCGCTGATAGCGGGCACCGTGATCACCGTGCCGCTGGCCATCACGACGCCGACGTCTAACGCCGCCGGCCAACCGTTGTACCAGTTCGTTGACTCGGGCACGGGTGCACTTCCTTGGAACGCGGTCTCGTTCGAAACCTCGGTCGACAGCGCCACGATGCTCGGCGGCCCGCACGCCGCCAGTGAAAATGGCGAGAGCGCGTTGGCCTTTCGCGCTTCCAACGCCGACGTCGATCTCTACGTACTCAACGCCAACAACACCAACCAGTTCACCGACCTCTCCACCCAAGTCGCCACTCCACCCGCGGGCAGCGATCCCATCCCGTTCTTTGATCCCACCGGTGCCGCCGACGTGCTCTACGTGTCGACGACCGGTCACCTCATCCTGATCTCAACGAACTACAACGTCACCTCGCGCAGCGGCGTGAGCGCGCGCAGGGTCACCGCGCACGACGCCACTACGTCGAACTACACCAGCACCGATCTCACCGCGTCGAGTGGCGTCAGCGCCACGAACGGACTGCCCAGCATCCAGGTGAACGATCAATCCGGACTACTCGTCGTGCGCTCGGCCACCAATGACGTGGAGGCCATCACGCTGCGCTGGGCGCTGAACCAATCGGTGCCCACGATCGTTGGCCAGCCCGAAAATGTCTCGAACATCACCGGCACCGGCACCGCCGCCAGCGACCCCGTCGCGCTCAACACGCCGGGCCTCGCCGTCGTGAGCGTTACCACCGGTGGAGCGCTCGACCTCTTCACGAACTCTGGCGCTTCCGCCAACTCGTGGGCCGTCGAGAACCTCTCCAGTGCGACGTTGACGCCCCAACTGTCGGGGCCACTTACCACCCAGACCACCGATTCAGCCGTCTACGTGGCGGCGCTGAATACCAGCGGCGACGTTGAGCTCTTTGCAACACCTCTGGCCACCCTGAGTGCCAATATCGCCAAGGCGCGGGCGGCGACCGCCAACTCCTCGGGTTGGACGGCGTCAAACGTCACCAACGCCACGCCCAACGCCCCACCACTCAGTGGGGAGATCTTCTTGGACGCCACCGACACCTCAATCGTCATCGCCGGTCAGGCACAGAATTGGGGTGACCTCTTTGTGCTCTCCAGTTCCTTCGCGGCTCCCAGCTGGGTCGCGACCAACGTCTCGGTAACGGCGACCAACGCCGCGCGTACCGTCGGCACCGTGGTGACCGGCCTCTACGCCGGTGGGAACCTCGAGCTCTACGCCGCGGGCATCAACTCACCACCGCCGCAAGGCGTCGGCGTCTACGCCATCCCCTCGAAGGACTGGAGCGCGGCAATCACCAGCGGGTGGCCCATCATCAGTGAAACCGGAGGGCTCGGCACGCAAAGCGCCCCGTGGGTGGGATTCACCGGTGGGGCGACCGTCGCCACGTCACCGGACTACCTGATGGGCCAGGCCATTTACAACTCGCACAAACGGGTGACGTGGCTCTCCTTCTGGACCGTCAGCGGCCCGCTCGCGGGCCAGCCGCAAACCACGGCCAGCTACTACAGCCACGGCTTTGCCGCTGGCGCATGGGTCGCCACGCAGATTGACCAGTACCGAACACTCGGGGTGGGGCTCAAACCGGACTGGGTGATCTTCGACCCCGAGGGCTACCCCAACAACAGCTCGAACCTCGTCGCTCCCGCCGGGGCCTCCAACACCACTCTCGCGCTCTACGCGACGTATTGGACCGCGATGCTGCAGGGCTGGGCTCAGGGCATTGCCTCCATCGACTCGTCGCTGAATGCCGGCCTCTACGCGAACCAATCGGAGTACCGCAACTACAACCTCGCCGCCCAACCGCTGCCGATCTTTGAGGCGGTGGCCTTCAGCGGCGGCGGACCCACCGTCATTAGCGGAGCCAGTGGCAGCAACATCCGCGGTTACATTGCCTTTAGCGCGGTCTGCAGTCCCACGTCGACGTTGGCCACCGAGATGTCGACGCTGGTGAACCCCCCGTGGTCCGGTCAGTTCAACACGCTCCAGTTCAACTCCAATTCGTACTGTCCGCCCGCGCCGACTTAGGCTTTCACCATGAGCGACGAGAACGAATCAACTGAATCGCACGAGACGAGCGACAACGACGGCGCGCAGGATTCCGGAGCCAAGGCCCAGGACCTGCGCGACCGCTTCAAGCAATTTGCCCAGCCCTTCGTTGACTCAGTCGACAGCAAGCTGCGTGACCAAGTTGACAAGCGCGTGGATCACCGCGTCGACGAAACGATGTCGGCGCGACTTTCGGTGATTGAGCGGGCCATTGCCGATCTCGACCGGTCCGTCAAAGCGCTACAGGAACGTCTCGACACTTAAGACTTTTCACTGGCCTTCGGGTCGCTTACGGCACGTCGCTCACGGTCACGAAGAATGGCCCAACGAACCGTCACGACCGAGAGCACCAGGATCGCCAACACAAAGATCGAAAAGACCGCGATGAACACGCTCTCAGATTACTGGTGTCACAGGCCCCGGCAATAGTGTCTCCATGACCTTGTTGCTGCCCTCTTCTCCACTCAATGTGGTCGACGCGTTGCGAGGTGACCGGGCGGCTCGCCCGGCCGCCGACGTCACGAGCGCCTCGGGCCTGCGGGCCCAACTAGAAGATGGAATCTACGAGATACTCGGCAAGTCCAATCCCGCCTCGCCGCTCATCGTGCGCGCGTCGTCGCTGCGCCAACCCGGGACAACCTCCGACCCGTCCTTCTCCGCGATCGGGCGAATCCGCGGCGTGCTCATCAATCAACTGCTCCGCCTGCACTGCGTTGGCGAACGCGTGGATCACGCCTTCGAAGAAGCCGTCGACGCGTGGCGCGTGGAAGATGACGTCAACGACCTCCTGAAGCGACTCGAGCAGATGGATGACGACGAGCGGGCCCGCCTCGCCACTGACGTCACGGCCCACTCGGTGACCTTGCTTCGCTCGCTGGGCCCGCTGCCGAGTCAGTGGATGCCGCGCAGCACCGTGCGCGCCACGCAGCGCCTGGCCGCGGGCAACGTCGTGCTGCGCGACGTCATTGATCTCATGATGGGCATGAACAACGCGCACTCGGCGTGCGTCGTGCTCTTGGACGTGACCACGTCACCGCTCGATGAAGCGGCCGAACGCACCATGCGCTATCACGCGCTCGTCGAAACGTTGCGTACGTCAATCGTGCCGCTGCGCACCTCGGCGTTCTCCACCGCGACCGGAGATCTGTGGAGCACTGCGGTCGACCACGAACTGCTGACGCGCAGTTGCGACGAGGTCCTCGAGGTTATCGATCAACTATGGAAGCGCCAATGAACACACTGTTGCATCGTCGTCACACCGCAGAGCACTTGAACGAACTTATCGAGAGTGCGCCACAGGGTCTCGTTGCGTTGAATGATGATCACCGCCGATCCCTCTCGGCTCGCTTTCGTGGCGTCGCGAGCAGTGAACACCGACGGGTTGACGCGTGGTCGGTGGAACGGGCCGGCCAGCCCTCAACGCCATTTCGCTGGGGGCCCAACACCGCGCGGCGCACCATTGGCAACGCCGCACTCCGTCGGGTTGCTGCGAAACCGGAGCTCTTGATCTCTGATGCGGTGCGATTTGAAACCGACGATCTGTTGTTGCGCGCCGTATCAGGGAGTTCGCGGGCCGGGTCCCTGGGCTACTGGCTGTCGTGTCTGAGCCACCCCGCGTTAGGACTGGTGAGCGCAGAAGCAATGAACTGGGCCACGCAGCTGATGGAAGCGGCCCAGGGGCTCATCCTCCCGTGGTTGATTCCGGCGAGCGACGCGTATTACGACGTGGCGACGGCGCGCACGACCTTGCGTGGTCGCCGCGACCTCATCGTTGAACGCGATCAGTCGCGAATCATCATCCGACTGCGCGCCGGTGCGCCGGGCAAGAGCGCGGGACCTGGACTTCGCTCGGACATGACGATTGACGCACTCGCCCACGTCGACGGCATCGCTCCGGCACGATTCATTGGTCTCTGGCCCGAAGCCGGTGTGCTCTTGAGCGTTGACGGCACCATGAGTGATCTTCGTGCCGGCGCCCGGGATTTGGTTCGCACTGCTGTAGTCCAACGACGCACGCGACTCGCAATTGCCGCCTAAAGATTGGGCTGGAGGTTGGGCCTAGTAGCGTGGTAGGGCCATGGCACTACGTTCTTCCCTTAGAAACATCGCAATTATTGCCCACGTCGACCACGGAAAGACCACCCTGGTTGACGCGATGCTGCGCCAAACCGGCTCTTTCACCGCCCACGAGGAGCTCACCGATCGCGTCATGGACTCTGGCGACCTGGAGCGCGAAAAGGGCATCACGATCCTGGCGAAGAACACCGCGGTCAAGTGGCACGACCTCACGATCAACATCATCGACACTCCCGGCCACGCCGACTTTGGCGGCGAAGTGGAGCGTGGACTGGCCATGGTAGACGCCGTGGTGCTGCTCGTTGACGCCGCTGAGGGGCCGCTGCCCCAGACGCGGTTCGTCCTGCGCAAAACCCTCGAGGCCCGCCTGCCGGTCGTACTGGTCATCAACAAGGTCGACCGACCCGACGCGCGGGTCGGCGAAGTCGTGACCGAAGTGGAGAACCTCTTTCTCGACCTGGACGCCGACGTCGAGCAGATCTCCTTTCCCATCCTTTACGCCAGCGCCCGTCAGGGCTGGGCGTCCACGACCCCCGAGGACGTGACCGGCGACCTGACCGCGCTCTTCCAGACAATCGCCGACTATGTGCCGGCCCCGGAGTACGAGGAGGGCCACGGCCTCCAGGCCCTCGTCTGCAACCTCGACGCGTCGCCCTACCTGGGCCGCCTCGCGCTCTGTCGCGTGATCAACGGCACGCTGGAGCGCGGCCAGCGCGTGGCCTGGTGTCGCATCGACGGCACGGTCGAGCACGCCAAGATCACCGAGCTCTTCATCACCGAGGCCCTCGAGCGCATTCCCGCCCAGAGCGCCGGACCGGGCGACATCGTGGCCGTGGCCGGATTTGAGGACATCTTTATTGGCGAGACCCTGGCCGACCCCGACAATCCGATCCCCCTTGAGCCCTTGCACGTCGACGAACCGAGTTTGTCGATGACCATTGGCATCAACACCTCCCCGCTCGCTGGCACCGAAGGCAAGTTGCTGACCGCGCGTATGGTCAAGGACCGCCTCGACCGTGAACTCGTGGGCAACGTCTCGCTGCGCGTGCTCAACACCGAACGTCCCGACGCCTGGGAAGTCCAGGGTCGCGGTGAACTGCAGCTCGCCATCCTGATCGAGACAATGCGCCGCGAGGGCTTTGAGCTCACCGTTGGCAAGCCCCAAGTCGTGACCAAGATCATCGACGGCCACGTGTACGAGCCCTTAGAGCACGTGACCATCGACGTGCACGAAGAGTTCGTGGGCAACGTGACCACCCTGCTCGCCACCCGCAAGGGCACGATGCTCGACATGGTCAATCACGGCACTGGATGGGTGCGCCTAGAGTGGCGCATCCCGGCGCGGGGCCTCGTGGGTATCCGCACCGAATTCATGACCGAGACCCGCGGGGGCGGCATGATGCACTCGAACTTCGACGGCTACGCACCCTGGTTCGGCGACATCCGCCTGCGCCAGAACGGCGTGCTCGTTGCTGACCGGCGCGGTTACACCACGGGTAACGCGCTCATTGACTTAGAACAGCGCGGCGTCCTATTCGTCGGACCCGGCGTCGAGGTGTTCGAGGGCATGATCGTGGGCGAGAACTCGCGGTCCGAAGAGATGAACGTGAACCCCACCAAGGAAAAGAAGCTCACGAACATGCGCGCCTCGGGAAGCGACAACACCGAGCGAATCGCTCCGCCCACGATCTTCTCGCTCGAACAGGCGCTCGAGTTCATTGCCGACGACGAGGCCGCCGAAGTGACGCCCAAGTCAGTGCGACTTCGCAAGGTGGTACTCGAGCAGTCGTCGAGGGCTCGCGGTCGCAAACGCGTTTAGCCCGCGGCCAGTAGTGTTCATCCCGGAGGGATGACAGAGCGGCCGAATGTACCGGTCTTGAAAACCGGCGTGGGCTTGCCCACCGTGGGTTCAAATCCCACTCCCTCCGCCAAGTGCCCTAAACCCCATTTGACCAGACCACGTGGGGCTGACCTGCCGAGTGAACCATGGCTATGAGACACTGCACGATAGTGAGAAAAGGTCTATTGGGTGTGTGCGCGGTAGTGGCACTTTGTGCGGCCATCCTTCCGTCGCTGACGAGTGTCAGCTCCGCCGCCACGTCGGTAAAGACGAGCACATACCTTCTCTATGCCGGTCACGGCATTGAAGTGGTGGCAACGGCGAGTCCGTTCACCGGTTGCAGTTCGGTGTTTCTGACCAGTGACTTGGAACATTGGCGAAACATCACG